>SL_3KL_010_SEDDRAFT_10000980_pt1 | contig 25240 bp, 18 predicted proteins | sample SodLakKL_010_SED_2_FD_10381 | JGI IMG/M metagenome (IMG submission 10381) | reverse complement strand
CCGCCGGTGAAACGGTACCTATAAAAGTTATAGAACCAGTTTTACCGTTATTCAGGTAAACAAAACCTGCACGTGAATAGAAGTTGGAGATAATTGCCGGCAAGTCCATTGGGAATGCGTCAGGCCCGGGCAGCTCCTCCATCCGGTTGGACATCTCCCTCAGGGCCTGTGCCCAGCGGGAAGTAGAATCGGCCAGAAGAAGTATCTTCAGTCCCATAGCCCGGTAATACTCCGCTATGGTCATTGCAGTGTAAACCGATGCTTCCCTTGCGGCAACGGGCATATTGGACGTATTGGCAATAATGGTGGTTCGTTCCATAAGCTTCCTGCCCGTACGCGGGTCTTCCAGCTCCGGGAATTCGGTAAAGATCTCAACCACCTCATTTGCCCTTTCCCCGCAGGCCGCTATAACAACTATATCTGCTTCAGCTTCCTTTGATATTGCGTGCTGAAGAACGGTCTTACCGCTTCCGAATGGTCCGGGAATAAAGCCTGTGCCTCCTTCAACAATGGGATTAAGCGTATCTATGGTACGGATCCCGGTTTCCATCAGCTTGAATGGCCTTGGCTTGTTTTTGAAGCTGGTGATGGCAATCTTTACAGGCCATTTCTGCACCATGGTAACCGGCACCTCCTTATCCTTATCATCAAGAAGCACGGCAATGGTATCTTTTGCCTTGTAAGTCCCTTTTTTGACAACACTCTTTACCTTGTAAGTTCCTTTGAATTTGAACGGGACCATTATCCGGTGAGGCATGGTGTTCTCCTCCACCTGGCCAAGCCAGTCACCCGCCACAACAGTATCACCTTTTTTGGCAACAGGTTCGAACTCCCATTCTTTTTCCAGGTCAAGAGGTTCGGTGTAATCGCCGCTTTTAAGGAACACCCCCTCCATCTTGTTAAGGTCATGCTGCAGTCCGTCATAGTTCTTTGACAGAACTCCGGGCCCCAGGGTCACTTCCAGCATACTTCCGGTGAATTCTACATCGCTGCCAATCCTTATGCCACGGGTACTCTCAAACACCTGTATAAAGGCCTGGGTACCGTTTACCTTAATGACCTCGGCCATAAGTTTGACACCATCCTTGTCAACATAACATATCTCGTTCTGTGAAACAGGTCCGTCCGCTTCCACTACCACGAGGTTGGCAATTATACTTCTTACCTTACCTTTAGTTAACTTTTTTTCTTTCATTTATCATAAATTCTTTAGGAAATTCATAACTCATTTCTAATTCTTTCAGCAGTTTCCTGAACAGTTCCCTGCCTTTATCTTCATCAAGTTTCGTCCATCTTTCAACCATCTGCATTTTTATAACATATCCCAGGATAACCTCTATAGTGAAATAATTGAAGGTGTTGATCTCATTTATAAAATCCCACCTGAGCATATCCATGTCGTGTTCCCTTTCCTGCAGATTGTCATTTTCCTGGATACTCATAAGCCTGTCCATCCACTGGAACTCTGCCGATATGCCAAAATCCTTCAGGGTGCTTTTTTTAAGGGCATCCACCATTTCATTCTCCCCTATAAGGACGTGCTCTCTTGACATTTTGTGGTTCCTGGCATTCATGGCAGCCACAATATTCCTCAGGTTCATGTCAAATTCAAACCATTGCCTCAGGAAATCATTCTTCTGCAACAAGGCATATTCAAAAAAGAGCCATGTGATCTGATCTTCCCATGACCTTTCGGGGAAAACCGGCTCTTCATTCTTAAATGCTGTTATTATCCTTTGAATATACCCCCCGTTCTCAGCTGGTTCCTTTATTTCGCTTTCCAGTTCCTCCCTGCTGTATATTCCCATTTCATCGAACTCCTCAAGATCCTTTTGAAGCAGTCCGATAAGGTTTGCATTGTCATGAGGCAAAAAAAGGAATTCCACCAGCGAATAATCATCGGGATGCAGGTGGTACTGCAATTCATCCCTGAACTCGCCAAGGGGAATTGTAAGCTTTTTCTGGTCGAGAACAATATCGGGCAGGCCTGCTACCAAATAGTAATAGTTTCGTTTAAACATCACTTACCTCCATAAAGTAATTCTATTGTCCTTGGTCGCAGGTAATTTCTAAAAAGATTTTCAAAATCCTTGTCGGTAAAGCTAATCTGGTAACTGCCGTCTTTCGGCCCGATCTTAAAACCGGCGTCGATGGAATCCTCAAACCTCACTTCCAGTCCGGCATCCAGCAACTTTTTCTGCTTAGATTCGAAATACTTCTTCATCTCCTTCTCCTGCTTTTCGGGAAGTATAACCGACAAGTCAAGTGATCCGCTTTCACCCGGATTCCAGTTTTTCACAAGTGTCTCGATTATCTCTTTAATGAACTCATCATCTTTAAAGGCTTCCTTAACCGGTTCTTTCACGGCTTTAGAAGTAATAAGAGACGTTATCTTTTGCTTTATTGAGCTTATAACCTGTTTTGAAGACAATTCTATCTCCGACTCCACATTCTTTTTCATTTCAGCCGAATCCTTTTCGGCCTTTTGTAATATGCGGTCTGACTCTTTTTTGGCCTTTTTGATCATTTCATCTGCCTCCTTTTTAGCCTTTTTCCTGATCTCTTCAGCCTCCTCATTAGCCTTTTCCACACCTTCGGAATATATCTTCCTGGTCAATTCCTGCAGTTTCTTTTCCATATTATTCAGTAATTTCTGTTATTATTTTATATAGTATTTATCATCCGTAAAACCGGCACCTCAAATTTAGTAAACATCCTGGCGCCCGGGAAAATTAAGTTGTGTTTTACATGTGTCTGAAAAACAGGATTTTGCCCTCGTTTCCATTTAAAAGCGATTAACAAAAGTATTAAATGTTAGACAAAAAATTATGACAAGAATCAACCTTTCCGGAAAAGAACAATGAAAAAAATCACTTTTTTCCAAATCAACATTCTGTTTTTGAGCAAATTTTAAATATAATAAAAATTCATGCAAAATGTTTTACAACATTTTACATAAATATGTTGAAATTTAACACGGTAAAAAACCAGTCCGATTATTTGCTATTTTTGCGAAAAACGATTTGACCTGCCGTTACTTCATAGAATTAAGCTTCAGGGGAACGAACTACCACGGCTGGCAGATACAGCCCAATGCCCTGACGGTTCAGAGTCTCTTAAACGATGCTCTTTCTGTACTGTTGAGGGAGCCAGTATTCACAACAGGTGCCGGCAGGACAGATGCAGGAGTTCACGCAGTCCATTTCGTTGCCCATTTTGATTCAGTTCAAAAAGGGATTGAATCCGACCCTGACATTCTTTTCAGGCTAAACCGGATACTTCCCGAAGACATAGCCGTTCAGAGGATAATAGCTGTTCATCCCGGGGCGCACTGCCGTTTCGATGCCGTTTCCCGCACTTATATTTACCGTATCTCGAGGGAGAAGGACCCTTTTATCACAGGCCTTTCCTGGCATATTTACGGTAATATGGACACGGAAAGCATGAACCGGGTTTCTGCAACTCTGAAAGAGCTGAGCGATTTTACCAGCTTCAGCAGACTCCACTCGGCAGCCAAAACAAACAACTGCAGGATTATGCATGCAAAATGGGAAGAGAAGGAGAATTTGCTGCTGTTCACTGTTAAAGCAGACCGTTTTTTGAGAAATATGGTCAGGGCCCTCGTGGGAACAATGGTTGAGGTGGGACTGGGAAAGCTTTCGGAAAAGGAGTTCCGGAAAATTACAGAGAGAAGGGACCGCTCTGCCGCCGGTGTATCAGCACCGGCAAGAGGTTTGTTCCTCACCTCCGTTGAATATCCGGAAGGATATTTTGATATATATAAAAAGTGAAATAACTATTTTTACGGAATATGCAAAACCTGTTCCCGAAAATGAGTCAGAATTATTATTTATAAAAACCGGCAATACTGTCCAGTCAAAATAATTAATTATTAACTAAATCCTTTCATATGCAAAAGCAATACAATAAAAAAAAGGGATCACTGATATACTTGTTTGCATTAATGCTGCTGGCAATAATAGCATCAACAGGTAACGGGATTTCACAAAACCGCGCCATGACACTTGAAGATGTTATGAACTTCATGCACATGGGCAGCTCTGTTCTCTCTGAAGACGGCAAATGGGTGGCATATGATGCTTCACCTGACCGGGGAGACGGATACGGTGTAATTGTTTCTTCCGATAAAAGTGTTGAACACCGGATTGAAAGAGGGCAGCGCCCTTCATTTTCTGCTTCCGGTGAGTGGGGACTTTTCACGGTTATCCCTCCTTTTGCTGAAACTGAAAACAGAAGGGGAAACCAGAGGCCCAACAACGGCGCTGTTCTGATTGAAACCTCAACAGGAGACTTTCAACATTTTGATAATGTGAGGCGTTCAGAGTTCAGTAACAGCGGAAACTTCCTTTTTATTCACCATCAATATGTAGTTGACACCACCCTGGACAAAAGCGTCCAGGATAAAATGAAAGAGGCCGGCACCGGCCTTACAGTAAAAGACCTCCGGTCGGGCACTGAAATTACGGTGCCCTTTGTTGACTCATACACAGTTGACAGCCTTTCAACAGTGCTTGTCTACACACTAAACGACACAGCTAAAGCTAATAACGGACTATATTACCTCTCCCTCCAGGATATAACCCCTCCGGGAAATGTAATAGACACAACGGGAAACGCGGAGTTCAGAAACTTCACATGGCATGAAAAATCATCTCTCCTTGCTTATATGAGACAGGACAGTGAAGAAAAAGAAGAGTCCGAAAATGCAGAGCTTTTTATATGGGAAAAAGGAGTCGCCAGTCCGGTAAAAATTGCCTGCAACGATTCTGCATCTGACGATATGTTCCTCCCTTTCAATAACAGACTTAGCTGGTCGAATGACGGAAACCGCCTCTTCTTCGGCTTCAGGCCTGCACGCTATTCAACAGTTGAGGAAGAGTCTGTTTACGAAAGCGTTCTGGACTCAATTCAGCAGCAGGCCGGCATAGATGTGTGGCATGGTGAAGACCCGCTGATCAAAACCAATGAAAAATCGTCATGGAACAGGATTAGAAACCAGAACCTTTTATCTGTTTACCACATGGAGAGCGGGAGGATTGTTTACCTGGCAGATGAGGATATACCTGACCTGCAGCCGCACAGGAACGGTATGCACGCCCTTGCTACAAGCAGTGTCCCGTACATGAAAAGGATCACATGGGAAGGCAGTTTTCGTGATGTTTACCTTTTCAATCTTGAAACAGGCAACAGAAAGCTTATTGCAGAAAAGAGCCAGGATGTGGCAAACATTTCACCCTGCGGCAGGTTTGTGCTCTTTTTCAAGGAAAGGAACTGGTATGTTTACGATATTGAAAGAGACCGGCTGACCAATCTGACGGAAGATATTGATGTGCCGTTTTATGATGAAGACATGGACAGGCCGGCCGAACCTTCAAGTTACAGGATGACAGGCTGGATAGACGACAACGAGTCAGTACTGCTCTATGACAAGTACGACATATGGCGCTTCAACCTTCTGAATGGCAATGCTGAAAATATCACAGGAGGTGTAGGAAGAGACACACGCACCATTTTCAGGATAAGAAACCTGGAAAGAGAGCCCCTTTACGGCCACCGCCAGCAGATTTACCTGGAAGCATTCAATGAAGAAACAAAGGTGCGTTCCGTTTACACGGCACGGGTTAACAGAAGCGGTGTGAATGAGCTGTTTTGTCAGGACAGGAATATACGCCTCCGCTCGGCTTCAGATAACGGAAATACAATTATGTTCACAAGGGAGACTTACAATGAGTATCCGGACCTGTGGATAACCGGCAACCGTTTCCGCAACCCGGTTAAAGTATCAGACCTTGGGAATCAGCTGAATCAGTTCGCATGGGGCACTTCCGAGCTTGTGTCATGGCTGAGTGCTGACGGAGTTCCGCTTCAGGGCGCGTTGATAAAACCGGACGACTTTGATCCTGATAAAAGGTACCCGGTATTTGTCTATTACTATAACAAATTCTCCCAAAGGGTTCATGAATTCAACCAGACAGTCATAAATCACAGGCCCTGCTTTGCTTATTATGCAAGTAACGGGTATGTGGTGTTCCTGCCCGATGTACATTTTGATGAAGGAAGGCCGGGCATGTCAGCCGTGAAAAGTCTTGTACCCGCCATGCACAAAATAATTGATATGGGTGTGGCTGATCCGGATGCAATAGGCCTGCACGGACACTCATGGAGCGGTTACCAGACCGCCTATGTTGTAACTCAAACCGACCTCTTTGCAGCTGCCATAGCTGGAGCCCCTGTGTCGAACATGACCAGCGCATACGGTGGTATAAGGTGGGGTAGCGGACTGGCGCGCCAGTTCCAGTATGAAACAGGGCAAAGCCGTATCGGCTACTCCATTTTCGAGGCGCGCGACCTTTACATAGAAAACTCACCACTTTTCTATGCAAACGAGATAAACACCCCCCTTCTGCTGATGCATGGCGATGTGGACGATGCAGTTCCCTGGGAACAGTCCATCGAACTCTACCTGGCTATGAGACGTGCAGGAAAGGATGTCGTTTTCCTTCAGTACCGCGACGAGCCCCACCACCCGCAAAAGTATCCCAACAAGCTTGACTACACGATCAAAATGAAGGAGTATTTTGACTATTATCTGAGGGGTATGGAGCCTGCTGAATGGATTATAAAAGGAGTACCCTATACGGGTAACTAATACCGTACACTGTATATCCAACAAATCAAGAATCCAGATAAGTTAAACTAAAACAGACCATTATGAAAAAAATAACTTTGTTGATCACGGTTGTTCTCTTTTTTGCAGTCCATTTAAACTCAAACGGACATGAAAAAAAGAATTTTACTGCAACAGACTTGTGGGAGATGGAGAGGATAGGCTCACCCTCCGTGTCTCCTGACGGAAAGTTCAGCCTTTTCACCATCACAACCTACGATATTGAGAGCAACACCTCGTCAACGCACATTCACCTGCTTAACAATGAAAGAGGGGAAATGAAACAGTTAACTTTTACAGGAAGGGAATCTTCCCCCTTCTGGAGTCCTCACGGTGATAAGATTGGTTTTATAAGCCGCAGGGAAGGCGGTACTGCACAGTTGTATATTATGGAGTCCGGCTGGAGCGAGGCAAAAAGGATCACAGATCTTCCGGTAGGTGTTTTTGGCCCCAAATGGTTCCCCTGCGGGGAAAGAATAGCCTTTGCAGCCAATATTCACCCCGATTATAACGGGGATTTCGAAAAGCTCGAAAATATTCTGAAGGAGCAGAAGGAAAGCAAGGTTACTGCCAAAGTAACTGAAAAAGTGATGTACAGGTTTTGGGACAGGTGGCTGACCGACGGATTTTTCCCAAGGCTTTTTTCTGTTGAAACCTCTACGGGTGAAGTAACCGATTTGATGCCGGGTACATCTAACTATTTTGAAATGATGGGCGGGGTATCGTATGATATTTCACCTGACGGGGAAGAGATAGCCGTATCAATGAACAACACCCCTCCCCCTTTTGAAAAGCTGAACTATGACATATTCCTTCTGAAAACCGACGGCAGCGGGGATATGAAGAATATTACCGAACACAACCCTGCTGACGATATCAATCCGGTATACAGTCCCGACGGCAACTACATTCTTTACGGAGAAAAAGAAATTGCAGATTTTTATGCCGACAGGGTAGAGATGGTGGTATACGACAAAAGAAGACGAACCGGGAACAATATAACTTCGGGCATTGACCTCTCCTGCGAGCAGTGGCAATGGTCACCCGACGGAAGGACAATATTCTTCCATGCACAGCATGAAGCAAAAAAGGCGATCTTTTCCGTACCAGTCAACGGAGGCAGGCATACAATGATTTTTGGCGAAGGCAACAACAACAACCTCAAACCTTCCGGAAACAACAGACTGTTGTTTACACACGACAATCTCAACAAACCCGCAGATATCTATTCAATAGATACAAGAGGCAGGGATCTCAGACAGCTTACATCTGTTAACAATGAAATACTTGACGGCCTTCAGCTAGGCAACATTGAGAATGTCACCTATAAAGGGGCTAATGGTGTTGATATACAGATGTATATTGTTTATCCGCCCGGTTTTGACCCCGGGAAAAAATACCCGCTTGTCCTCATGATACATGGAGGCCCGCACAGTATTTTCGGCGACCAGTGGCATTACAGGTGGAACTCCCATCTCTTTTCTGAACCGGGATATGTTGTGGCAATGCCCAATTTTCACGGATCAACCAGCTTCGGACAGGAGTTTGCAAAGTCAATTCACGGTTCACATGCCGACCTGCCCTTCAGGGACATCATGAAAGCAACAGATTATATGATAAACAGAGGCTTTATTGATGAAACAAGAATGGCCGCAACAGGCGGAAGCTACGGGGGATACATGGTAAGCTGGATAGCCGGGCATACCGACAGGTACGCCTGTCTTGTGAACCATGCGGGTGTTTATAACATCCATATGCAGTTTTCTGCCGACTATACATGGTACAGGCCCCACCAGTACGGAGGTTCTCCGTGGGAAAACTTCGAAACCCTGCAATCAGCAAATCCTGCAATGTTTGCACACAATTTCAGCACTCCTATGCTGGTAATACACGGAGAAAAGGATTTCAGGGTACCGGTCGGACACGGTCTTCTGGTTTACGGAATTTACAAAAGAATGGGAATCGATGCCAGACTGGTTTATTATCCTGATGAAAACCACTGGATACTCTCTCCCCAGAACTCCATATTCTGGTACGGGGAGTTTCATGACTGGCTCGACAGGTACCTCCGGTAGAGAGTACAGGATAAAAGCTGAAAAACCTGCTGTACGGTATTGTTCCGGATTATAAGGGACTAATCGAGCGGCAGGTTTTTTCTTTTGCCCTCAAGTTCCTCCATGAGAGCCTCCATCTTCTTAAATGTTTTTTCGGAAACATTGCGCAAGGGCAAACGAAGATTGTTTTCGGCAATACCTTTCAGGCAGAGGCTCGCCTTCACACCTGCAGGGTTGCCTTCAACAAAATGTGCATCCATCATGTCCAGCAAGGCATTTTGTATTAACTGCGCTTTGTCGAATTTGTGAGACAAGGCGTATTTCACCATCAGGGAAAACTCCTGCGGAAAAGTGTTTGCGGAAACGGAGATCACGCCCGATGCGCCGAGAGAGATCATCGGAACGGTAAGCGGATCATCGCCCGAAATAACCAGGAAATCTTCAGGTTTATCCCTGAGTATGTGGTTTATCTGATTAAAATTGCCGGAAGCTTCCTTAATTCCGGCAATATTAACAACCTCACCTGCAAGTTTAAGTGTAGTTTCAGCAGTCATGTTCACACCTGTTCGTCCCGGGACATTGTATAGTATTACCGGAAGGTCGCATGCATTGGCCACCTCCCTGTAATGGAGGCACAAACCTTCCTGTGACGGTTTGTTATAATAGGGTGTAACCGATAGCACCCCGTCAATTGCCAGATTCTCATCACGCACCTCCTTAAGGTTATTTACGACATCCTGGGTGTTGTTTCCACCCACTCCCATTACAACAGGAATCCTGCCGTCAACTTCATCAACAACGAAGTTTATAACAGCAATTTTCTCATCATTCGAAAGGGTTACCGATTCCCCTGTGGTTCCAAGCGCTACTATATAGTCCACCCCCCCGTTGATGAGATGTTCAACGAGCTTCCTCATGGAAAAGAAATCCACGCTGCCGTCTTTCCGGAAAGGAGTTACAATGGCAACTCCAGTGCCGCTGAATTTTGTTTTTGCCATAAATGTCAGTTGCTTTTTAATATTTTAAGATAATAAACTATCTGCTGCAAAAGATAATTGGTATCACTGTTGTTACCTGTATCAATGCTCAAGTCGAGGTGTTCCGAATCATCTGTTCTCTTTCCGGCCCTGAACCCGGCATCCGAAAGAGAGACAATATAATCAACAGGATAAGAAGAGTTTATGCTCAGGTCAATAAGCAAATCGAACCTTTCATTTATAAATAGCTCAACAAACGGTACAACCGGTTTATAATACCAGTTAAGGTCGGATAAACAGAAAAAATGAAGGCTTTTCCTGAGCAGGTAGTTTTCAGGCACTTTTTTTTCAGGCACATACCCTACGGCAAAAACATCTTTGCCCTCATCCCTGCATTCTTTAACAAAGTTATGTACAACCTCAAACATCTCATTGTTCTCACACTTAAAAACTATTCCAATCTTTCGGGCTGAAGAGAGACTGCAGACATTTCTTTGGCGGGATCTCTTTTTCAATTTCCATCTGAGAACGAGGCGGGCTGTTTTATTTTTTAAATTTTCAAGCAATTGAAATATGTTTTTATACACTAATTAAAATGCAATATTAATAAAAAATAGAGGGATTATCCCTTAGCAACACTTATTCATTAACATCTTTTTTCTTTTTAACCATAGCTTCAATATCTGTTTCCGAAATAACCGGGATATTTAGCTTGCGGGCTTTATTAAGCTTTGCCGGACCCATATTCTCCCCTGCAACAATGTAATCTGTTGAAGATGAAACAGAGGATACAACTTTGCCCCCGTTATTTATTATCATCTCCTTTATCCCGTCGCGGGAGTAGTTCTCAAACACGCCCGAAACAACAAACTTTCTACCTTCAAGTGCATTGCCGCCATTTTCCCTTTCCGCAACATCATCCTTTTTAAGCTGTAAACCCGCACTTTTAAGCTTACTGATGAACTCCATATTTACAGGGTCTTCAAAAAACTCTTTTATGCTGCCGGCAATCTTTTCCCCGATCTCTTCGGCTTCAGACAACCTCTCTGTCTCTGCCGAAGCAAGTTCATCAACCGAACCGAAGCTTTCTGCCAGTCTCCTTGCCACCGTTTCGCCAACATACCTTATGCCGATTGCATATAATACACGGTGGTATGGCACTTTACGCGATTCCGAAATGCTCATTATAAGATTTTCAGACGATTTGGCGGCAAACCTTTCCAGTTTCAACAGATCCTCTTTACGCAGGGAATACAGATCGGCAGGATCCTTTACAAGTCCCGCGGATATTAACTGGCCGGCAGTGGCATCAGCCATATTTATGTTCATTGCCCTGCGGCTCACAAAATGATTTATCCTTCCCTTTATCTGGGGCGGACAACCGGAATGGTTGGGGCAATAATGGCGGGCTTCTGCCGGATCCCTCTTCAAAGGGGTATTGCAGGCGGGACAGTTGTCAATGAAATTCACCTTTTTGCTGCCGGAAGGACGGGACGAAAAGTCAACGCCAACTATTTTGGGAATAATTTCGCCGCCTTTTTCAACATATACCCTGTCGCCTTTTCTAAGATCCATCAATTCAATAAAATCGGCATTATGAAGAGAAGCCCTTTTTACTGTTGTTCCAGATAAGGATACCGGATCAAGATTGGCAACAGGTGTTACGGCTCCTGTTCGTCCCACCTGGAAATCAATTGACCTGAGGATTGTGGCCGCCCTTTCCGCACTGAATTTCCATGATATCGCCCAACGAGGCGATTTGGCGGTAAATCCGAGTTTCTTTTGCTGTCTGAGAGAATTGACCTTAACCACAATCCCGTCTGTATCGAATGGAAGTTCAAAACGCTGTTTATCCCAGTGATCTATGAATGCAAATACCTCGTCAAGGTTATCGCATTTCTTCATGTAATCGGATATTTTCAGGCCCCACTCCCTTGCCTTCGTAAGGTTGTCATAATGATTATCAAAAAGGAGCCCTTCACCGTATAAAGCATAAAAAATACAGTCAAGCGGCCGCTTTGCCACCTGTGAGGATTTCTGAAGTTTGAGCGTTCCGGCAGCAGCATTGCGCGGATTGGCAAATGGAGGTTCACCTTTCTCCTCCTTCGCCCTGTTCAGCCTGAGAAATCCTTCACGCGGCAGCAGCACCTCCCCCCTTGCCTCGAATATTTCCGGGTAACCTTTACCCCTGAGCTTCAACGGAATACTTCTTACCGTTCTCACGTTGGAGGTCACATCATCCCCCTGCACCCCGTCACCGCGCGTTACGGCTCGTGTAAATATGCCCCTTTCATACCTTATACTAATTGCAGTACCGTCATATTTAAGTTCACATACATATTCAAAAGGTTCGTTAAGGCCCTTCCTTACCCTGGTATCAAATTCGGTCAACTCCCCGCGTGAATATGTATTGCTCAGCGACAACATCGGATAATCGTGACGTACCTGAGTAAACTCGCTGCTGATATCACTTCCCACTTTTTGTGAAGGTGATTCCGGGTTATAATACTGCGGATACTCATTTTCAAGCTTAACCAGCTCCTCCATCATCGTATCGTACTCCCGGTCGCCGATAACCGGATCTGAAAGGACATAATACCTGTAATTGTGCTCTTCGAGTTCTTTTCGGAGCCTTTTTATGCGTTTATATGCTTCATTTGTATCCATAATGAACTTTTTCCGCCGTGTAACAAATCATAAAATTAACAATAAACAGGAAAGTCGCACCGGTATGGTGCAAAAAATTTCAAACCCGTTATTTCATATGCCGTATAATTTTACTTATCTTTGCAATTGATTTGGTTTCCCCCGGCCTAACCTGCCGGAGGGATGAAAAGGGAATCAGGTGCCCCGGATGTCCGGGAATTCCTGAGCAGTACCCGCTGCTGTAAGCTCTTTTAACTTACTGAACACACCTGCCACTGTTGGGTCCCAAACCCAAAACGGGAAGGCGTTCAGAAAGGGAGCAAGCCAGAAGACCTGCCAGATCAAAACTTTAGTAATGTTCGGGTTAAACATTTAAAATTTCTACAGTTTTGAAAATACATATTGCTTCACTTGCTCTTGCTTTTTTTGTTTTTCCGGTTATTTCAGCCGGCATGGCCGGCGACACACTGTCACTTTACCATATTGATGAAGTAACGGTCGTTCAGCCCCGTGTACGCTTCTTTCAGGAAGACAGGAAGGTTACCGAAGCCGATTCGCTGGCTCTCTCACTTTTTTATGATGACGACCTGGGTAACCTGCTCAGATACATTTCCCCGGCATATATAAATGTTAGGGGAGGAAACGGCTCTGCATCGGGACTGACTCTGAGGGGAACAAATTCTTACCAGACAACTGTTAAATGGAACGGCTTCACTTTGAATTCCCTTACACTTGGTTCAGCCGACCTGTCGATTATCCCGGTAGAAAGCATGGAGTCGGTTGCTGTTGTGCACGGTTCATCGGGAACAGTTTCAGGGAGCGGATCATTTGGCGGATCTGTGGAGTTAAGGAACAAGCCCGACTGGGACAACAGTCTCAGTATAAATGCAACATCCGGCTACGGGAGTTTCAGCTCCAAAAGGGCATCTGTTTCCGCCAGGGCGGGCAACAAAAAAATACAATACCACCTCAATTTTTTCCGGGTTAACGCTCTGAACGATTTCAGCTATACTGATGTGATGAAACCGGGAAACCCGGAAGAGACAATTGTCCACAATTCTCTGGAAAACACGGGTATAATACAGAATTTATTCGTCCGCCTTTCACACAATCAAAATATTGAAGCCGGCTTATGGTACCAGTCAAAGACAAAAGAGATCCCTGCAATTATGGGGTCATATACAACAGGAAATGCTGTGCAGCGCGACAGTGTTATAAGGGGTTATGTGAACTGGTCCTTACTGATGGAAAGATCCAGGCTGACACTCAGCTCTTCTGTAATGGATGAGTATATGTTCTACAGGGTGAAACAGCCGGATGACGAAACGGAATATTCTGTCAATTCATCGATCAGGGGCAGGAAGTTCATGAACGAGTTCGATTACCGGCTTTACCTGAGCAACATGATAACGCTGGATGCCGGTGCTTCCTACAACAATATGGAGGCCGATGTGGAAAGCTACAACGGAACCGTTTCGGAATACCAGTCGGCTCTCTTCTCAGGTTTAAGGCTGAACTATAAGGGAATCGTCTCAAATATAACTTTAAGGAAGGAGTTCCATCCTGAAATATCCATACCTCTCCTTTTTTCTGCCGGTGTTCGTTACGCTCCGCAGGGAAAGGAATACGTGTTCAGGATGAGCTATTCCGACCAGTTCAGGTTGCCGACATTCAACGACAAGTACTGGCGCCCCGGCGGTAATCCCTCCCTTCTGCCCGAGTCAGGACAAACAATTGACGGGGGAATGGAATTCTCCCGAACTGTGACGGACGATCTGCATCTTAAAGGCGAAGCAGGTTTATACCATTCACGAATCAGAAACATGATACAATGGGTTCCGGCAGGAAGCTACTGGGCTCCCCGTAACAGCAAGGAGGTGCATATAAACGGAGCGGAGCTTTCCCTCTCGTCCACTTACAGTATAAGGGACTACCGGTTGAGGTTTGACGGAAGTTACAGTTACAGCATGCCTTCAATAAGGGATACATATGAAGAGGAGACCGGGCTGGAAGGGAATATGCCCGAATATGTGCCTGCACACTCTGGCAGCGGACGGCTCTCCCTGCTGAACGATAAGGGACACGCAGCTGTTTCGTTTAACTACACAGGCAGCCGTTATACCACAAGGGACAACAATCCCTTATACAAGATGCCCCCTTTTGCACTTATTAATCTGCATTTAGGATACAGCATCGAACTTCAGCAGGATCTCGAAACCTCTCTTCAGTTCAGAATAATGAACCTTTTTGACCGGAAATACCAGGTTGTGCGAGCATATCCCATGCCGGGAAGGTCTTTGCAGGCTTCTCTCATTGTCCGGTTTTCCAGATAATCTTTTTATTCATTTATAAAACATTTAAAGAAGTTATGACAAAAAAAACTTACTTATCACTTGTATTACTCTCATTTACATTGGTTTTTATCTCATGCGAAAAAGATGATGCCGGCCCTTCCCTGGGCGGTTATGCCGGGGGAATAATTATTACCAACGAAGGTGCTTTTGGCAACAGCAACTCCTCAATTAGCCATTATTCACCTGACTCAAACAAGGTTACAAACAATCTTTTTGAAATGGTGAACGGCCGGAATCCCGGTGATGTGTTGCATTCATTCGGTTTTGAAGGAGATATGGGAGTGATTGTGGTTAACAATTCACAGAAAATTGAAGTTGTAGATCCTGAAACATTTGAATCAGCCGGTACTATAACCGGATTCAGTTATCCAAGGTATTTTAAGGGACTGGGCAACGGTACCGGTTACGTTTCCAACGGCAGCCTTGCCGGAGAGATTTATCTTGTTGACCTGAACATTATGGAAGTTACCGACACAATTGGTGTTGGAATGGGGCCTGAACAGATGGCACGTTCGGGCAATTATGTTTTTGTGGCCAACAGCGGCGGCTGGGATTTTGACAACACTGTTTCCGTGATAAATATAAACACCCATGAGGTTGAAAAGAGCATAGAGGTAGGTGACATACCCGTACAGGCGGTCACTGACGCCAACGGCGACATCTGGGTTCTTTGCCGAGGAAAGGTGGTTTATGATGATACATGGACTACCATAGTTGAGGAAACCGATTCTAGGCTGGTCAGAATTGACGGCACAACCCATGAAGTTGTAACCGATATTGTAATTGGCGAAACCGGGGATTATTTCAATCCCTCATATCTCTCCGTCTGCCCTGATGGACTCGAGCTCTATTTCGGCGAATCGGACGGTCTCTATGTAATGGGGATTGATGAAAATCAGCAACCAGCTTCTCCGCTCATTGAAAAAGATTTTACGGCAGTGATTACAGATCCCGGCACAGGATATATAATGGGAGTTACACTAACCGATTACAGTTCTGCCGGCAAGCTTCATATTTACTCAGCTAACGGTACAGAGACGGGTTCATTTAATGTGGGAATTGGTCCGAACGGTTTATACTCCTTTTATTAAAATGTTGCTTGACCTTTTAAAAAATATAGCGTAGGTTTATCATTTAAAAAACGGGCCCCGTAAACCTGAGGAAGACAGAAGCATAATGAATCTAACGGGCGTTCAGCAATTTGCAAAGCATGATCCGGCTTATTTGAGATATCAACATGGAGATAGGGTAACGGATCCAATATATTGCCATGAAAAACCTGATCAAGATTAAAGCAAACAGGCACAGAATATTCACTGTTCCGGGATTTCTGATTTTGTTTTCGATATTTTTTGCAAATCCTCTAAACGGACAAATAAGCTATGGAGGCAGGCCTTTTCCGCTTCCTCAGAAGGAAGCAGAAAAGACTCCCGTTGCCGAAATGCCCCGTTTTAACGTAAGGGATTTCCGGGAGAAATCTTTGATGAGATACGGAGATATAAACCTTAAAAAACTGGAGTTTGCACATTCATTTGAGGTTGATCTTACACCCGGAAATGCGGGCATGTGGACAGAAGCGGACGACGGTACCAGGATCTGGCGCCTGATGATACATTCCCGCGAAGCTCATTCGCTAAATCTAATCTTCAGCAGGTATATGCTTCAGCCCGGATCTACACTTTTTCTTTATGACCCGGAACAGGATGAAGTTCTGGGCGGCTTCAACCACTTGAACAACCAGCCGTCCGGTATGCTTGCCGTTTCACCCCTGGCAGGTGACCGGATTGTGCTGGAGCTGCAGGTTCTGCCGGGAGCGGAGAACTGGGGGGAGTTATCGGTTGGCAAGGTGTCGCATGACTATCTGGGTGTATTTGGGCAGAAAGATCTTCAGTACGGGCTATCCGGAGATTGTAATATTGATATAAATTGCCCCGAGGGGGATATTTGGCAAAAGAAAAAGAACAGTGTGGTTAGGCTGGTAATTGACGGAAGCAGTCTGTGTACCGGTGTTTTCCTTAATAATGCGGAAAATAACGGGGTTCCATACCTGCTCACCGCCAACCATTGTGTTGAGGATGAAAACAAAGCAGCAAACACGGTCTTTCTGTTCAACTATGAAAGTCCATCCTGCAATGGTCCTGACGGCTCTGCCAACAACACCCTTTCGGGGTCAGGTCTGAGGGCAACAAGTACCAGCCTGGACTTTACGCTGGTGGAGCTGAACACTCCCCCGCCGAGGGATTACAGACCCTATTTTGCCGGATGGAACAAAAATGACGTGCCGGCAGATTCAACTGCCTCAATACATCACCCCAGGGGTGATGTGAAAAAAATATCAATTGATCTGGATGAACCTTCAAAAGCAACATTCGCTCAGGGTTACATACCTTTCGGATCATGGCGGATAAGCAAATGGGATATCGGAACAACTGAAGGCGGGTCATCCGGATCACCACTGTTTGACCAGAACATGCGTTTAGTCGGATCACTGATTGGAGGTGACGCATATTGCGGTTATTCGGTTAACGATTATTATTCGCGTTTTGACCTGGCATGGGATTATTTTGATGAACCGGACAAACAGTTAATGACCTGGCTTGATCCCGAAAATACCGGGATATCTGAAATTGACGGACTCAATCCTCACGCGGAATCTGAGCTTCTGGCCGATTTTCAGATAAACAGCAATAAGGTTTGCCACGGGAATTACATCGTTATTACCGATTACTCGTCAGGAGAAATAGATTCCTATTTCTGGGATTTCGGTGAGGGAGCATTCCCCGCCACATCTGTTGATCCCGGTCCCCATTACATTTTATATGAAACCGGGGGTGAAAAAACAGTAACACTAAGGGTTGACAGCGGGGAAGATTACGATATAGCTGAAAAGGTGACCGGTTTGTCTGTAGTAACCGAAGAGATACCCGTTGCAGCTTTCGATTACATTACAGGCGAGCAGTCCAACGCAAATTCTGTGGAAATTGATTTCATTGACCAGTCGGTTAACCCGGCATCCCACTATTGGGAATTCGGCAACAGAACAATCAGTTCAATGCAAAACCCCACGGCTACATACTATAACGAAGGGGAATACGAAGTTATGCTCATGATCAGGAACATGGCCTGTACCGACAGGGAAACAAAAAACGTGGATGTTGTAATTGAAGAGCCCCCTGATGATCCTCCCCATGCAGATAAGTTAAACGTTTATCCGGTTCCTGTAACAGACAATCTTTTTATTGAGCTGCCATTGTTACTGAGAGGCCCGGGCACCGTCAGGTTTTCGAACATGAAGGGACAAGCTGTACTTGACTATAAATACAGCCGGGATGACTATCTTCTTGAGATCAATGTGAATGATCTCTCCCCCGGTGTTTACCTTGTGAATATTTTTAACAATCAAAATTCTTCTGTAAAAAAGATTACGGTATTAAAATGAAAATTAGCATATTATATATATTGACTTTTTTAATTATCTCAGCAGTCTCCTGCAGCAACCGGGATCCTTCCGGGCGGTTGTTAGGCGACAGGGAAGAGTGCGGGCATGCACGCCATGCACGTGGTTTCTGTATTGAAGATCATCCGGGTTACAGGAAAGTTTCCGTATTCAATCCCTGGCAGGGTGCCGGTAACAGGGTTTTCAGATACTATCTGGTTGACAGGGATGATCCGGTTCCTCCCGGAATTGATAAAAACAGGGTAATAAGAACACCCGTAGAAAGCATAATATGCCTTTCAACAACACACGTGGCTCTTATCGATCAGCTTGGCAAAACCGGAACGATCACCGCCGTTTCTAACCCACAGCTAATTAACAACCCTGAACTGAAGAAAAGATATGAAAGTGGTTATCTGACCGATATAGGGTATGAACATAACCTCGATTATGAAAAGATCCTGTCCCTTCATCCGGACATTGTTATGGTTTACGGTGTGGGAGGAGAGGCATCGGGATATGTTGAGAGACTCGAAGAGCTCGGCATAAGTGTTGTACTGAACGGCGAATATCTTGAACCGACACCCCTTGCACAGGCAGAATGGGTTAAGTTCGTAGCAGCATTTTTCGGACTTGACGAACTGGCTGAAGAAAAATTCATTGAAACTGAAAAAAACTACCATGAGCTTGCACTACTCGCTTCTTCTGTAGAAGAAAAACCGGTAGTAATGGCTGGATTGCCCTGGCGCAACAGCTGGTTCGTGCCCGGAGGACGCTCATTTTTTGCAACACTTGTTAGCGATGCCGGTGGCGACTATATATGGAAGAACAACCCGTCAAGAGAAAATTTTCCCATTGATATGGAAATAATGTTTGAAGCCGGCGACAGGGCTGATATATGGCTTAACACCGGCTCTGCAGTCAGCACAAACGAAATAATCAATGTCGACAACCGCCTCTCCTCAATGCCCCCATATCTTAACGGCAATATCTACAACAACATAGCCAGGGTTAACCGGCACGGCGGTAATGATTACTGGGAAAAGGGGATAACTGAACCGCATGTAATACTGAAAGACCTGGTTCATATTTTACATCCCTCCCTCCTGCCCGGCCATGAGCTTGTTTATTACAAAAAACTGGATGTGCGTTAGTATGGTACCGGTAGAAAAACAAAAAAACATGCTGCTGTTCCTGCTGCTTGGATTGTTAACTGTTGGACTCTTTACCGCGTCGGTTTTTACCGGCTCGGTTCATATTCCCGTTAGCGAAATAGCCAGGATATTAGCAGGCGGGGAGCCGTTACGTCCCGAATGGAAAACAATTGTGCTCGACCTGAGGTTACCAAGGGCTCTTACCGCGCTTCTGGCAGGTATGGCACTTTCTGTAAGCGGACTCCAGATGCAGACCGTATTCCGCAACCCCCTCGCAGGTCCCTTCGTCCTGGGAATCACTTCCGGGGCAAGTCTGGGTGTTGCCCTGGTCGTTCTCGGTTATTCATGGATATTCACTGCCGGGCATTCGCTTCCCGGCAACTGGGTGCTTATAGCAGCCGCATGGCTGGGATCCGGAGCGGTTTTGTTTGTAATAATGCTGGTATCTGTAAGGGTAAGGGATATAATGACAATACTGATACTCGGTATAATGTTCGGAAGCGCTGCTACAGCCCTGGTTAGCGTTATGCAGTATTTCAGTGAAGAGGCGATGCTCAAATCGTATATTATATGGACAATGGGAAGCCTTGGGAATGTGTCGCGTACACAGATGCAGCTTTTCCTGCCTGCAATAGCTGCAGGTGTAACAATATCCCTTATGTCAGCCAAGGTGTTGAATGCCTTGCTTTTAGGTGAAAGCTATGCCAGAAGTCTTGGAGTTAATATTTCGGTTACACGCTTTACTGTATTTATAAGCACCAGCATTCTTGCCGGCACGGTGACCGCTTTCTGCGGCCCGATTGGTTTCATAGGAATAGCAGTCCCTCATATTGCGCGGATGATCACAAAAAATGCCAACCACAGGGTTCTGATTCCGGCAACAATCCTTACCGGAGGAGTTTTAATGCTTATAAGCGATATAATTTCACGTCTGCCGGGTCATGAAAGTAACCTGCCGATCAATTCGGTCACTGCACTTATAGGAATACCGGTGGTTATATGGATAATCATTAAAAACCAGAAATTCTCTAAAATGGTTTAGGATGAGCAACAAGAACACAGAAATGCTTTCGGTAACGGGCCTTTCAATAGGATATCCGGGCAGGGGAAAAGAACAGGGAATGATCTTTTCCGGTATTGATGCAACTGCCGGCAAAGGTGAGCTGGTTGCCCTTTTCGGCAGGAACGGCGTGGGTAAAAGCACACTTTTGAGAAATATCGTAAACCTGCAAAAGCCTATTGAGGGAAATATTATGGTTTCCGGCAAAGAGATAGGGAGGTTTTCCCCCAATGAGCTTGCCCGGACGGTCAGCTTTGTTTCAACCGAAAGGATTAGTGTAAATAATCTCAGGGTAACCGACATGGTTGCATTCGGCCGTTTTCCTTATACAGGGTGGACAGGGAAACTGGGTAAGGAAGATTCCGCTGTTGTAGAAAAGGCCGTTCAGATGGTGGGGCTCGCACATCTTTCGCATAAGAACATAAACCATATAAGCGACGGGGAGTTGCAGAGAGTTATGATTGCACGCACACTAGCGCAGGACACACCGGTAATAGTTCTTGACGAACCGACCGCTTTTCTTGACCTGCCGAACAAATATGAGATTGTGCACCTGCTGGGGCGCATGGCTTCGGAAAATAATAAAACGGTTCTCTTTTCCACGCATGACCTGGGCATTGCAATACAGGAAGCTGACAAGGTCTGGCTTATGCTGGAAGAACATCTCGCCGAGGGCGCACCGGAAGACCTGGTGCTTGAAAAATCTTTCGGCAGTATGTTTTCAGATTCCAGGCTAACTTTCAATGATTCAACCGGAGAGTTCAGAATCAGGAAGATGACTAAGAAAAAGATAGGTATAACAGGCAGCGGAAGAGGGCTGTCGTGGACAAAAAAAGCTCTCGAACGGATTGGTTTTGAGATTGACGATAATGCATCAAACCTCAGTGTGAATGTAGTAAGGGAAAATAGCGGAAAGTTCAAATGGGAGTTGCACAGTCCGGGAAAAGTAAAAGAGTATGATTCTGTTTACAGGCTTTGTTCAGACCTCAAAACGGGTTTCAGCAATATTTAGTCAACGCACCCTCAACAGATGCTCTCCGGGCCGGTTAATACCTGTTCAGCCAGCGGTACCTTCTTGCCGAATCTCCGAACTTCATGCTGACCATTATTTCATGTGAGCCGAAGCTGTGTTTCCTTATGCTGCTGAGCGTATAGTCGAATGCATAGCCAAAGTAAAGCCTGTCAACCCTTACACCTCCCATCATCACAAGTGCTCCGCTGGTTCTGTATGATAGTCCTGCCCAGTAGTCGTCCATATAATACACCCTTGCATTTATGTCAAAATGGGGCATCCCTCTCAACGTTGACTGCATGAGCAGAGAGGGTTCAATGGTAACTTCGTCCAGGAATATTCCAAGTCCACCCATAAGATAAAAATGCCTTTCCATTTTATAGTCCTGGAACCCGTCGCTTCCGAACTTAAGGGCTGATTCCATAAGCTGGGCAACAGAAAGACCAAGGTAAAATTCAGTTTCCCTGTAATACACACCAAGATTGGCATCAGGTACATAAAGGGCGTTTTGACTGCTGTTCAGAAGAGGGTCGTTATCATCGTAAAGATTCAGGTTCCTGTCATCTATCTTAAGCTGAAACCCTGTCAGGGAAACACCAAAAGAGAGCTGTTTATTTCTGTCCATAGTTATATGATACGAATATGTAGCCTGAAACCCTGTCCTGTCAATCAAGCCGTTCTTATCATTGTAAATATAGGCTCCCAGCCCCACATTACCACTACGGCTCATTGAAGCGGGCCTCCTGCGAACATTACGTGAGCGGTCGATAGGACTTTGTCTTAACAAACGGGTTGTGCCGCTAAGGGCTATTGTACGCGGAGAGTTCTCAAAGCCAACCCATTGTTCCCTTGCAGTAAGGTTTATTGTTGTAAAACCGTCATGCCCCGCTACGGCGGGATTAAGCAGAAAACTGTTCATCATGTACTGGCTGTATAGCGGCAGTTGCTGCCCCTTTAATGAGATGGCTGACAAGAACAATATCAGTATTACTATATATCCCTTCTTTAACATCTTTCTGCCTTATATTTATGTAGCTTAATATTTTTATTCAAATTCCCCTGCAAAAATGGTAGCAGGGTAATTATATATTTAAACGTAAATAATTTTTTGTGGTTTCACCAATTTAATCAAACTTCAGCAATATAGTGAAATTACATCTATCTTACAATTGTAACAGTACCTGTTATTTCAATTTTTGAACCGTCATTGAGCCTTACAACATAATGGTATGAATCCATTGGCAGCGGTCTTCCCCTGTATCTGCCGTCCCATGGCTCAGGATACCCCGGCTGTGAAGTGAAAACTCTTTCACCCCAGCGGTTGAAAACTTCAACCACCGCATTCGGGTACTCCACGGAAATCTCTTCACCGTTCTCGTCACGGATAATCCATGTGTCGTTGAAACCGTCGTCATTCGGGGTAAATACGTTTGGAATATTAAGTGTAATAACCGGTTCACACAGATCAATAAATATTGTATCTGATGCAGAACAACCTTCATTAGTGGTTACTTCAACCCAAACCTCTACCGGTGCATCTGTTCCAGGTACGGTTATTGTTCTTGTCGCATCACCGGTCGACCAGTTGTATATATCGCCATCGCCGCCAGCATCAAGTTGAATGCTTTCATCGCGGCAGATCTCGGTATCTTCACCAAGGTCAACTTCGGGAAGCGGGTTAACTATCAGCTCAACCGTATCCCTTCCGATAAGACCATCCTCATTGACCACCTGCACCCAGTATGTCCCTGGCCGGTCAGTTGCAAATGTCTGGTTTATCTGATCAGGATCGTCGTTCCAGAGATATGAAACATAACCTTCCCCGGCATCAAAAACATATATCTCCCCTTCGCATATTTCAACCGTTTCAGGGAACGGGTTATAATCTAAATAACTTGTTACCTCAACATAGGTATAGACTGTATCTCCCGTACAGCCGTAAATATTTGTTTCCACCACCTTAATCTCATATATGCCGGACACTGTTCCCCAGTCAACCACTATCCGGTTGTTTGAGAAAGTGACGATCTCTCCTCCTTCAACCCACCATTCGTAAACAGACCCGGAGGTCTCATCCACTCCATAGTGTAAACCGGAAGAGCCGGCAGGGACGGTATGCAACACCTGCCCCTGCGCGGCTATTCCGAAAGAGATCAGCAGCAATATTAAAAGGTAGCGTAAATTCAAGTTTACAGCTGTTTGTTATTTACAGTTTATAATATATCTCTTTACAATTCACCGTAACCTTCAGGTATGTGGAAGATCGGACCTGTTTGCGGTGTGGGGTTCACAATAATTGCAAAAGTAACCGGATCAGCATCATACCATGTGGTTTCAGCCTCCAGGTAGTCAGACCTGCGCGAGATAAGGTCGGTTATACCTGTAATGGTGTAGGTGTACCTTGTACGCTTGTTATCCACAACAACGAGGTCGCGTTCACTGTCAAAGTCAAAAGTTTGGTTGCTGAGACGGGTGTAACCGGGTCCGGGACCTCCTGCCGTTTCACCGCTGTCAACGGTAACAGGACTGCCAACCGGATTGCCATCCTCGTCGATTTCCTGCCTTTCAAGTTCCCATCTTACCTGGAAATTTGGAAAACCGCTCAGCTCAATCGAAGCATCAAAACCTTCAATATCACCGCACTGCTGATGGGTCTCACCATCACTAATACCGAATTCGCTCAGGAATGAAGGGAAAGCGTGAATCTCGGGAGCTTCAACAACCCTTATTGTAATATCTGTTCCGTCAGGATCTTCGCAGCCACCGAATTCTGCAGGAGCCTGTTCCTTAACATTCAGAACGAAATCACCTGTTGTGTTTCCGGCAGTAATCTCGACATAATTGTCTGTCTGACTTGCCAGCGTCAGCTGGTCCCCCCATACCCATGTTGCAGCAGATCCTGGCCCCCAGTTCCAAACAAATCCTGGTGTAAGTTCGTCTGAAACAGGTTGAAAACCCGGATGGTAATAACTGTCGGGCTGGACATAAAAAGGCATTCTCTTACCAACAGTTATATAGGAAATATTGGCATCATCTGCTGCATTTCCAAAATCTGTCGGATCCTGTGCAAAGGCTCCGCCAATGGTAAACAAGGTTACCATTAACAATGTAAATAACTTTTTTGTAAACTTTTTCTCTTCTGTTTTCATGATTTTAAATTTAAATTGGATTAATAGTTGATTTAGTTGTTTTAATTATCTGTTTTAATTTCGTTTAATTCACCTCTTCCATACTACCCTAACACTGAACTGTTTTTGAAGATTTTCAACGCTTTTCCCGTTAACTGCTACGTCTTTTTTCTTTCTTCGTTTCAGGAAAGTCTCTGATTTCCATTAAACACCAATTTTATTTGTTAAACAACATCATTTATATGACCAATACCCTGCCTCACTATTCACTGTTTGATATATGAAAGTTCGGTCCGGAAACCGGCAGCCTGTAAATTTCCGCTTCTGCTCCTTCACCTTCAACTATTCCTTCTCCATTGGCATCGGAAACCGATATGACTGAATAGATATACTGTGTCATAATACCGTTGTTCACCCATTCAGGAGGATCGGGTACAACAAACTCGTAAGTATAGGGGCTTCCCCCTTCCAGATAAGCCTCCTGAATTGTAATATCCTTCCATGTATTACTATGGTTGTCCTCAAGGGAAAATGTGAAAGGCGGCGTTCCTGAGAGTGTGATCTCAATAACCACGTATTCCCCTTCACATACAGGTGAACCGGATAACAATGCAGTGATTTCTGCAACCGGTCCGGCAATAACCATCACCTCCAGCGAATCGGAAGTGCGGCAGCCGTAATCATTTGTGGCGGAAAAGATATAATATCCTGTCATCTCCTCTGTGGCAGGG
>SL_3KL_010_SEDDRAFT_10000978_pt1 | contig 25279 bp, 20 predicted proteins | sample SodLakKL_010_SED_2_FD_10381 | JGI IMG/M metagenome (IMG submission 10381) | reverse complement strand
TCTTTACGCCAAAATTGTGGAGTGGTCCGAGGAGGACCAATGTTTTGTGGGTAGCGCCCCAGGTCTGCTCTATGGGGGGTGTCATGGCTCCGACGAACAGCGAGTTTTTGCGGAGCTCTGCAAGATCGTAGATGAAGCCATCGAACTTTATCAGCTGGAAGGAAAACCCCTTCCCCCTCCAACAGCTGGTCGAGACCTTGCCAAGGCCTTGCAGCACATCGTATAACAATGCATTCAACTCGGGCGCCGGCAAAGCCGGCGCCGGTTAATGCAAACGCTATACAAGGGAAACATCGTGTCGAATGTACTTCGCATAGGCCAGAAGAACAGCTTTCGTCGCCGCGCTATGGAATTCACGGTTGATTTGCACCCCCCTCTGTCAGGAAAGTTGTCGCCTCCTCTAAAATAGTCTCCAAAAGGGGGGGTTACCCCCGACCGGAGTGTTTCCATGAGAAGGCTCATCGCATCTACATTTGTATCGCTTGACGGGATCATGCAGGCGCCCGGTGGGCCGGAAGAGGATCCCACTGGCGGATTTATGCTCGGAGGCTGGATGTTCGCCTACCCCGATGAAAGCATGGATATTTCAGCAGCAGGTTTCGACGGCAAGAATCGGGAACTGGTGCTTGGTCGCAGAACCTATGAGATATTCGAGGCCTATTGGCCCTACCAGGCGGGTGACAATTCGACTGCGAATACACTCAATGCAGCGAAAAAGCATGTTGCTTCACGTACGTTGCAGACGCTCCATTGGAAAAATTCGACACTGCTAGAGGGCGATGTCGTTTCGGCGATCGACAGTCTCAAGGCCCAAGCAGGTCCTGATTTGCAGATCATTGGTAGCGGCAACCTGATCCAGACGCTTGAGGCCGGCTCACTGATCGATGAATACAACGTGTGGACGTTTCCAGTGGTGCTTGGGCGGGGCAAACGCCTTTTCAGCGAGACAGCCCGTCCATCGGCGCTGCGGCTCGTTCGTTCTCGGATTTCGAGCACCGGTGTTGTAATGAGTACCTATGTGCCGGACGGCGATATCAAGACCGGTTCGTTTCCGAGCGCCGAGCCGAGCAAGAAAGAGTTGGCTCGACGCAAAAGAATGGCGAATGAGGTGTGGTGAATTGGGAAGTTCGCGCTTACCATCCACTCAAGCCGGAGCCATTGCGTGGCATGGCTGCAGCGAGTACTTCGCTGACCCGGGCGGTTATTTGTAGGAGCTGGCGCACACCCCGATTTCCGAGTTGGACCGAATGATGTCGGGCCATAATGAATTGCGAAAGATCAGTTCGGAGGGATCATGGATGGTAACTATGCCAGTGTCGGGATGGTTTTTTTTCTGTTTGCGATATTTTGTGCCTACTGGGCGCAGGCAACCAATCGAAGTCCTTGGTTGTGGTTCTTTTGTGGTTGGCTTTTCGCCCCGATAACCGGCATTGTATTGTTGGTCAAGAACAGTCGAGATCGGAGGCTATGAATTCCAGTCTATATCCGCGGTGGTGCATGTACCTGGCCGGCGTTGGCGCCTTCGTTTTCCTGGCGTCGTTGTTTGGTTTGATGTTGGTGCCCGCTTCGGACCCGCCGTCCATTCTGGAGCGGGGGCTGTGGGCGGCGCTGTTGTTCGGTTTTCTGGCGCTTCTTCCCCTGTTTTTCCTGCGACTGAAGTACATGGTGACCCGTATCGCCGAGGGGCCGAGGCAAGAGAACGAAGAATCGCGCCGGCAACGGCCGGGCGCACCGGCGCAGCGGGCAGGTCGCGACCGGGATGACGAGACTTGATCAACTGCCCCATGCGAGGCACTCCCCTTGACCGTTCACGCCCATTGGTTATGGTGAATTCAATGGAATCGGCACTTCCGTTCTGGAATGTGCCCGGCGCGAGGACTGCGCAGCTACCGTCATTCGTCCGAACCTGGAACAGAACATGAGCCAACCGATCATCGCCGACATCAAGCCGGTCACAGTCACCCTGGAGAAAGGCAAGGAGTATGCCTTCTGTCGCTGTGGCCGGTCGAAGGATCAGCCATTTTGCGACGGGTCGCATTCGGGCACCGGCATCGAGCCGAAAATGTTTACAGCCGACGAGGGCGGGGAGGCGGTGTTGTGCCAGTGCAAGCAGACCGGCGACGAGCCGTTCTGTGACGGCACCCACAGCAAGTTCGATAAGGACGATGTTGGCCGGGAACCACCTGAAGATTCGGAAGACGAAGCTGACGGCGACAAGCCGCCGAAGCCGAAAGCGACGAAGGACGAGCCCACCGTCGAGATCATTCACCGGATGGCCGAGGGTGGGCCGGAGAAGATCGGCAATCACGGGCCGATGGTAGCCATGGGTGTGCCGCGCGATCAGTTGCCGCACTGGGATCAGATCCAGTTGATGGTCGCTCAGATGGCGACCAAACCGCTGATGGAGGATGCCGAGGTCGATACCGGGCTGGTGATCGGCCCGGAAGCGAAAAAGCCGCTCAAGCTCGATATCCCGCTGTTTGTCTCCGACATGAGTTTCGGCGCCTTGTCGCCGGAGGCCAAAATCGCCATGGCGAAGGGGGCGGAACTGGCCGGCACCGGGATCTGCTCGGGCGAGGGCGGCATGCTGCCCGAGGAAAAGGAAACCAACAGCCGCTATTTCTTCGAGCTGGCCAGCGCGAAGTTCGGTTACCGGGAGGAATTGCTGGCCGACATCCAGGCGTTTCATTTCAAGGGCGGACAGGGTGCCAAGACCGGCACCGGCGGTCACCTGCCCGGCAGCAAGAATACGGGCAAGATTTCGGAGGTGCGCGGCATTCCCGAGGGCGAGCCGGCGGTGTCGCCGCCGACCTTCGAGGATCTCTCGAGCGTGGCTGATTTCCGCAAATTTGCCGACCGGGTGCGCGAGATCAGCGGCGGCGTGCCGGTGGGGTTCAAGTTGAGTGCGAACCATGTCGAGCGCGATATTCAGTTCGCGCTCGATGCCGGCGCCGACTACATCATTCTCGATGGTCGTGGCGGCGGTACCGGTTCGGCGCCGGAGATCTTTCGTGATCACATCAGCGTGCCGACCATTCCGGCGCTGGCGCGGGCGCGTCGCTACATCGACGAGCAGAATGCCAGTGGCCGGGTGACGCTGATCATCACCGGCGGTCTGCGCATGCCGATCGATTTCGTCAAGGCCATGGCGCTGGGTGCCGACGGTGTCGCTCTGGCCAACAGCGCCATGCAGGCGATCGGTTGCGTGGGTGCGCGCATCTGCAACACCAATAACTGCCCGGCTGGTATCGCCACCCAGCGCGAGGACCTGCGCCAGCGTCTGGATGTCGATCATGCCGCGCAGCGTTTGAAGAATTTCCTCGATGTGTCGGTGGGCCTGATGCAGGTGATGGCGCGGGCCTGCGGCCATTCGTCGTTGAGCGAGTTCAATCGCGACGACCTGGCCACCTGGCACCGCGACATGGCCCGGCTTTCGGGTGTGCCTTACGCCGGTGTCGGTGATCCCTAGCGATTATTACCCACTCCAAAGCTGATCTACGAGCAGCCCGCGGCGTGCAGCCGGCGGGCTGCTTCGCTTATGCTGGGATGAAAATCGAATGCCGAGTATAAGGAGCCCAGGAATGAAACGCCGGTTTGCAACACCCGTCATGCTGTCACTTGTCCTCGCCATGGGGCTGTCGGTTGCCGGGCAACACGATGAACCCATCCGTATCGGCGCGACCATGTCCGAGACCGGTGCCTATGCCACCCAGGGTATTCCGGCCCGCGACGGCTATCGGTTGTGCGCCGAGGACGTCAATGCCGCCGGTGGATTGCTCGGACGGGACATTGAGTTCGTCATCCATGATGACCGCTCGGATACCGACACCGCCATTGCGCTGTACGAGGAAATGCTGGCCGAGGGACTGGTTGATGCGGTCATGGGGCCGTACGGCTCAACCTTGACCGAAGCGGTCGCCCCGGTGACCGAGCGCCACGGCATGGTGCAGATCTCGCCGCTGGCGGCGACCAGTTCGATCTGGGAGCAGGGCCGCGAGTACCTGTTCATGGTGCTGCCGCCGGCGGAGTTGTTCCTGGCCGGGCTGATCGACATGGCCGACGAGCGCGGACTCGAGCGCGTCGCGGTGATCGCCGAGGACCAGTTGTTTCCGCGCGCGGCCGCCGCCGGTGCCGCCGAGATGGCCGCCGAGCGCGGCATGACGGCGGTTTTTCACGAGACCTATCCCTCGGGCACGGAGGATTTCTCGGAACTGATCGAGGCCATGGACGAGGGTGAGGTACAGGTGCTGGCCATGGCCGCCTCGGCGCTGGACAATTTCATTGACGTGACCCGGCAGTTGAAGGATATGAACGTCGATGTGGACATGTTCGGCACTTCCGGCGCGGTGGCGGAATTCCAGGAGACGCTGGGCGCGGATGCCGAGTACGTGTACGGTCTTTCGGCCTGGGAGCCGGGCTTGCCCAATCCAGGCAGTGAGGAGTTCGTCGAGGCCTACGAGAATGCCTATGGCCGGGCCCCGAGTTTCCATGCCGCCGGCGCTTACGGCAGTTGCCAGCTGTTCGTCGAAGCCGCCCGCCGCGCCGGCAGCCTCGATCAGGACGCACTGCGCGAAGAGCTGTTGGCGCTGGAGATGGAGACGGTGTTCGGCCCGTACGCGGTCGACGAGCGCGGCTACCAGACCGCCAACCAGGGTCTGTTCATCCAGTGGCAGGACGGCGACAAGGTGGTGGTGTGGCCTGAAGAGCTGGCCACCGACGAGGCGCGTTTCCCGACGCCGCCCTGGGCAGAACGCTAGGAACGACGCCGTACCTGGCCGGTCGCGTCAGTCGATGCGCGCGCCGTCGAAATAGCGCACGCGGCAGTGGTGGCCGCGTGCATTGACGCCGATGAAGACGAAGCGCGAGCGCTGCCACACGGCCTCGTTGCGGGCGCGCTGGATGATCGGGTTCTCGATTTCCATGTACAGCCCGCGGCCGGAAGTGTCTTCGCCGCTGAGGAAGCGTTGCTGGTGGTAGTCCAGCGTGGCGAACAGCATGTGAAAGCCGATGTCGCGTTGACGGAAGTCTTCGGCCACGTAGGCGCGCATGGTCCACAGCGGCACGCGAAGCCGGGGCTGGGTCTCGAGATAGGTGGTGACCATGCCGGCGATGCGGTCCGAGGCGACCTCCCGGGCGACCAGCAACAACTGGTCGCGCCGGCGTTCGGCACCGGCCCGCGGCAGTGCCCGTTCGGCCAGCCACAGTTCGACGGCGCCGTCGATCATGTCACGGTTGCCCGATTCACGCACGTTGTCGATTTCGAATTCGTCGAGACGGCGGTCGTTCACGCGCGGGCCTCCATGTCGATGCGGGCGTCCTGGTAATAGCGAACCCGCAGTTGGTGGCCCTGTTCGGTGAAACCGGCGTGAACCAGGCCGGTTTGCGGCCAGATCGCTTCCGGCCAGGCCTGCTGCAGTTTCAGTTGCGTGATCCTTACCAGCATGCCGATCTCGCCGCTGTGGTCCGGCGCGTTCGCGCGCTCGTCGAGAATCTCGCAACCGGCCAGCAGCAGGGCAAGCCAGTCGGACGCCTCGGCGGCTTCCCTGGTGAGCAGGTAACGGAAGACGTGAAAAGGCTGGTTGGCGAACAAGGCCAGACGCGTGCTGCGCGCGGAGCTGACGCCGACGATGTCGCCGTCGGCGTTTCGCAGCAGTGAGAGCACCGTGGGCAGTCGATCGTCAAACTCCCCGTCGGGTACCGCGTTCTGAGCGGTCCAGAACTCGATCAGTTCCTGCGACAGGGCTTCGTCGAGCCGTCCATGGACGCGTTGTAGCGTGTGGGTGGAATTCGTGCTCATGACGGGGGATTCTCGGAGGGTGACGCGGCGTGCTGCACTTCGGCCAAGGCCTCGGTGGGCAGGGCGTAGGAAATGGGCACCTGCGGGTTGTCCGCCGCGAGTACGTCAGGAAAGCGCATGCTGGGCAGTACGGTGACGGCGAAGACTTCCTGCACGGCTTCCTCGAACTTGAGAAAGGCGACGATGCGGCCGCTGCGAAGGTCAACCACCCACACCCCGCTGTGACGCTCGGCTTCGCGTTCGGTCAGCCGGATGCCGGAGAATGTGGCCGATTCGCGCACCTGCGACAGACCGATGAAGGCGAAGGGGCCGTAGAAATCCAGGCCGCGGGTGAAGCCGGGCAGTTCGACCACGGTCTCGATCCTACCGGAATCAGGGTCGACGGTGCTCAGCGTGCCGTTGCCCGATTCCAGCAGCCACAGCCGGCCGTCGTGCCAGCGCGGGGAATGGGGCATGGACAGGCCGGTGCAGATCGCTTCGCCGCTGTCGACGTCGAGCAGGACCCCGCCGGCCGCCTTGTTGTCGCGCCAGCCGCCGGCTTCATCGCTTTGTCCCAGGGCGGTGACGTACTTCGGCCGGCCCTCGATCATTTCCAGGCCGTTGAGATGGCAGCGGTCTTCCGGTGCGTATCCGGAAATGAATGGCGGCCGCCAGCGCGGTACGAAACTGTGGGCACGGTCGAGCGTGCACAGGCAGGAAAAGCGGGTGTTGACGATCCACAGTTCGTCGCCGCCGTAGGCCATCTCGTGGATGTCGATGTTGCCGGTGACATGGCTGTTGCGCGGCAGGTAGGCGGCGTCGTGGCGACCGGGCGGGTCGAGCTTGGCGGCCACGTCGGCCATGTTGCGGAACTCCTCCACCGTGGCCGCCGTGCCCAGCGCCAGCCGGCCGGAGTCGTGGGCCAGGCCCATGGGGCGGCGGTACACCTGGAAGTGCGTGTTGATGACGCCGTCGTTCTCGCGCAGGATGGCGAGCTTGCCGGCCTGGTAGGTGGTCACCAGCACCGAGCATCCCAGTTTTTTCAGCAGGTCGACGAAGCTGCGGGTATGGACGCTGCGAAGGGCGTCGGCCGGGGTGCTTCCGGAAGCGCCGGCAGCCGCACTCTGCGTTGGGTCGGATGGCATGGGCGTGATGGTTCCAAGTCAGGCAATTGAGCAGCCAATTATGCCTGCTATGCCGCCGGAATCCGAGCCGGGCGGCGATGGGGTCGCAGGGCTTTCATGTCACGGAAGTTTTTCATATCATGTCTGGTGTGTCAGAGGGTGTTGCGTCGGCACAGGGTTTCGTGCGCGGCGTCTCCAGGTCCAATCAAAAGGGAATTCCATGCAAACAAATCGCACGTTTCATGTCGCTCCGCGACGTCATGCGCTGACCGTGGCTATCGGTTTTGCGCTTGCCTCCGGCGTTGTGCATGCCGACGACTTCGAAATCACCACAGCTGATGACAGCGGTCCGGGGTCGCTGCGCCAGGCCATCGAGGATGCCAACGCTATCGACGGCCCGCATACGATCACGTTCGCCCCCGGCCTGGCCGGCGAGACTATCAGCCTGGAGTCGCCCCTCCCGACTATCGAGGAAGATCTTTCGCTGCAGGGCAGCGAAGTGACCCTCAGTGGTGCAGGCGAACATGCCTGCCTCAGTTTCAACTCGGTCGACCTGGAGATCGATGGCCTGACCATCCGGGATTGTTATTCGGTCTACGGTGCGGCGGTCTATGGCACCGGTGGCAACCTGGTGGTCAGGAATGCCACCCTGACGAACAATTCGGCCTATTACTATGGCGGTGCCATCGAGATGTTCGAAGGTTACTCGTTGTTGATCGAGGACTCGGTGATCGCCAACAACTCTTCCGATGGGGTGGGTGGCGGTGTTGCCGCCACCGCTGTAAACGACACCACCATCGTTGGCTCGACCATCAGCGACAACTCGGCCATTGACAACGGCGGCGGCGTGGCCGTCAAGTACGGTTACGAGGCGTCCATTGTCGATTCCACCATCAGTGGCAACGATGCCGGTGGCAACGGCGGAGGCCTGGCGCTCGACACCGCATTCGGTGCGCAGCTGGACGCTGTCGAAGTGTCCGCCAACTCCGCCGACTTCGGCGGTGGCGTGTTTGCCCGCGGCAACCTGCATTTGCATTCGGGTTCGGTCATCGAGAACAACACCGCCACCGAGGGCGGTGGACTGGCGGTGCTTGGCAGCTATGGCGGCGGCCCGACGCCGCAAGTCGATGGGCGCGGCTTGGCCGCACCCGGCGTCGTGATCGAGGATGTCACCATCGCCGGCAACAGCGCCGAGTTCGGTGGTGGCCTGTTTCATGTCTCCGGCTTCGGAGGGGAGCGGGGAGTCATCCCCCCGGGCGATGACGCACCGCTGGAGATTCGCAACTCGGCAATCACCGGCAACACCGCCGATGCGGCCGGTGGCATGGTTCACTACGGTAGTGGTTCGGAAGCGAGCATTACCGACACGTTGATTGCCGACAACAGCGCGCTGGAGGTTGGCGGCCTGGCCGTGGTGAGCACTGGAAGCAATATCACGGTCTCGTCCAGCACGATCAGCGCCAACGACGGCGGCCAGTTCGGTGGCGGCGCGGCGTTGTTCAGCACCAATGATCAGGTACTGCTCATCAACTCCACGATCAGTGGCAATACGGCCGAGGCGGCCGCCGGCATGGCCATTTTCGGCAGCCCCGACGGTGTGACCGGGCTGCTCGGCACCACGATCACTGGCAATTCCGCCACGAATGGTCGCGGAGGTGGCGTAGCGGCTGAATCCCAGGACACCTACGGCATGACTCTGTCCATTGCCAACAGCATCATTGCCGGGAATACGGCGACGGAGGACTCGCCTGATCTCTCCGGCGATCTGGGTGAGGACGGACCCGGCCCGGTCGGCCAAGTGGTATTCGACCGTTTGATGGATCGCATTCGTGCGCGGTTTGCCGGGGCCGAGCCTGCCGCCGAACATCCGCGTGGCGGACCGGGGCCGGAAGAGACGGTGTTCGATGTCAGCTTCAGCCTGATTGGCAGTGCGCCCGATACCGGTCTGTTCGAGCCCGATGTGGCCAGTGCCGATGTGCTGGGCGAGGATCCCGAGCTTGGCGGCCTGGCCGATAACGGCGGCGCCACGCCCACTCACCTGCCGGCAGTTTCCAGTCCGGTCATCGATCTGGTCACGCCGGGGGAAAGCGGCTGTGACAACGGCTTTGATGTCGACCAGCGCGGGCTTCCCCGTCCCGCTCCGGACAGCTCAGGCTGCGATGCCGGCAGTGTCGAGGTGCAGGAGGTGGCCGAGCCGGGTATTGGCCTGGCGCCGGACCTGGATTTTGGTGATGTCCTGGTCGGCGAAACCGCCGGACCGCTCGACATGACGCTGAGCAGCGAGGGCGATGCCGCGCTGGTCGTCGAGGCCATTTCCGGTGCCGACGTGCCGTTTGCACTCGACTTCTCCGACTGTGCCGCCGAACTGCCTTTCGAGCTCGATCCGGGTGAGAGCTGCGCACTGTCGGTGACCTTCAGCCCGGCAGAGCGCGACGAATTCAACGATGCCATCGCTGTAACCAGCAATGCCACGGCCGAGCCGACCACGGCGAGCTTGACCGGAATCGGTGTGGCGCCGCTGATCAGCGTCGGTCCTGACGCCGCATTCGGTGCGGTCAGCGTCGGCGCAATCGGTGGCCCGCTGACGGTGAACCTGGTCAATGACGGTGACGCCGATCTGGAGGTTAGCGCCATAGACAACGTTTCGGCGCCATTCGCGGTCGATCTTGCCGATTGCGGAGGGGACCTTCCGTTTACCCTGGCCCCCGGCGCGGCCTGCGAACTGTCGGCCACTTTTTCGCCTGACAGCGCGGGCTCGTTCGAGCAGACGGCGACCGTGGTGTCCGACGCGCTGGCTGGCGATGACAGCTTCGTGCTTGGCGGCGAGGGGGTCGACGGTGACCTGGTGCTCAATCCGACTGCGGGCCTGTTCGGCGATGTCGAAGTCGGCGCCAGTGAAGCGCTGGAGCTGACACTGACAAATGACGGTGACGGCGATGTGTCGATCGACGATATCGTCGCTCCGGACGCACCGTTCAGCCTGACCGGCGGTACCTGTGCCGACGTTCCCTTCGTCCTCGCTTCCGGTGAGTCCTGCACCCTGTTGTTCGGTTTCTCGCCGACCGCAGAGGGCGAATTCCAGGACAGTGCCCAGATTCTTGCCGCTGGCGCCGAACCCATCAGCTTCCCGCTGTCGGGCACCGGTGTGTCGGACCCGGGTGATACGGTCGAAGCCATTCCGGTACCCACCCTCAATCGCATCGGCTTGATCATCGGCGGTGGTCTGCTTGCGCTCATGGGACTGTTCGGCCTGCGCCGGCGCCGGATCTGACCCGTGCCCGGGTGAGGTTTCGGGGACGCAAGCGCTTTCGTCCCCGAAACCGTTCGGTCGAAAACAACTTGACCGCAACCACGGAAAAAGGGGGATACTACGCGGATGAAAACCATCGGGCTGCTGGGCGGCATGAGCTGGGAATCGACCCTGGTGTATTACCGCCTGATCAATCAGGGTGTGCGAGAACGTCTCGGCGGGCTGCGTTCGGCCCCGATCATCCTCAATAGTCTCGATTTTGCCGAGGTCGAGCCGTTACAGGTCAGCGGTGACTGGCCGGGACTCACGCAACTGCTGCTCGACGCGGCTCGCCGGGTCGAGCAGGCCGGCGCCGAAGGCCTGGTCGTGGCAACCAACACCATGCACAAGGTCGCCGACGAGATCGAATCGTCGATTGGCATTCCCCTGATTCACGTCGTCGACGTCACCGCCGCCGCTCTTGAGCGCGACGGGATCGAGCGGGTAGGCCTGCTCGGTACACGCTTCACCATGGAAGACGGTTTCTGGCGCGATCGCCTGCAACGCCGGTTCGGCATAGAAACCATCGTCCCCGAGCCCGACCAGATGACAACCATCAACCAGGTGATTTTCGAGGAGCTTTGTCATGGCGTGATCCGTGACGATTCCCGCCGCCGCTACCTGCAGGTCATTGCCAGTCTCAATCAGCGCGGCGCCCGTGCGGTGATTCTCGGCTGCACCGAGATCGGCATGCTGGTCGGTCCCGACGACATCCCCGTGCCGCTCTACGACACGACCGAGTTGCATGCGGCCGCGGCCGTGGATTTCGCCATTGGTGAATCTGACGCGAGCTGATGCCGGCCAATATAGAGATCAAGTCGCACGCCAGTGACTTCGAGGCGCAGGCAAAGGTGGCTGCCGCCCTGGCCGACGGACCGTTTCAGGACCTGGATCAGACCGATACCTTTTTCGAAGTGAGCCACGGGCGCCTCAAGCTGCGCGAGTTCGGTGACGGCAGCGCTGAGTTGATCCAGTATCAGCGTGCCGACCAGTCCGGGCCGAAGCAATCGAGTTACGTGATATCGCGCACATCCGAGCCCGACACCCTGCGCACGGCGCTGTCGGCGGCCCTGGGGGTGCGTTGGGTGGTGCGCAAGCAGCGTCGCGTGTGGCTGACCGGAGCGACCCGCATGCACTTCGATCGCGTGGAGGGGCTGGGCGATTTCATCGAGCTGGAAGTGGTGCTCGGAGATACGCTGGATAGCGAAGCCGGCCACGCCATCGCGCAGCAATTGATGGGCCGTCTCGGAATCAGGCCAGACCACCTGGTGTCGGGAGCCTACGTCGACCTGCTCGAGCGTCGCGCCGCGCCCGTCGACTGAGTCCTCCAACCTGTTCAATCCTGCCGTTGCGTTGGACCGCTGCGCTGCGTCAGTCCCGGGTGTCGAGCACCTCACGCACGGCGCGAGCCAGTTGTCCGAGTCGAAAGGGCTTGGCCAGCATTGCCGTGTCGGCGGACAGCCCGCTGTCGGCCAGGGCCTGGCGGCCGCCGTAACCTGAGCACAGCAGCACCTTCAGGCGTGGTAGCCGTTCAACGGCCCTCTGATAAAGCTGCGGCCCGTTCAGGCTCCCCGGCATGATCACATCGGAAAGGAGCAAGGCGGTATCAGGGTGGCCATCGATCAACTCCAGCGCGGCGGTGCCATCGCTGGCCTCTATAACGTGGTAGCCAAGCTGGCCTAGCTGTGAGACGAGAAGATTCCTGACCATGTCCTGGTCCTCGACCACCATGATCTTCTCCGTTCCGGCGGCTGGCTGGTCGTGCTGATCGACCGGAAGCTGCGGTTCCGGTTTTTGCTGTCTGGGCAGAAAAATGCGCAGGCAACTCCCTTTTCCCGGATGGCTCTCGGCTTCGACATGGCCGCCGGATTCGCGCACGATGGCATAGGTCATGCTCAGCCCCATGCCGGTGCCTTCGCCAGGCGGCTTGGTCGTGAAGAATGGATCGAAGATGCGGTCGATGATGTCTGGCGCAATCCCGCAACCGGTGTCGCGCACCTCGATCGTGACGTAATCGCCGGCCGGCAGTCTGGCCGGCGCATCCGCATCATGGATATCCAGTTTCCGATTGGCCGTGGTGATGGTGAGAACCCCGCCCGAGCGCATCGCATCGCGAGCATTGATTGCCAGGTTGAGCAGGCAGGTCTCGATCTGGGAGCGATCGACCAGCACCGGCCACAGCGAGGGATCGCACTCGACATCGATNCGAACGTTCTCGCCCAGGGTGCGGCCGAGCAGTGCATCCAGTCGATCGATCATCTCGTTGAGATCGACGCTGGTGCGTCGCAAGGTTTTTTGCCGGGCGAAGGTCATCAGTCGACTGACCAGGTCGCGGGCGCGTCGCGTTGCATCGAGGACATCGCGCGCAAGTGCCGCCGAGGACTCGTCGCCGACCTGGCGTTCCAGCAACAATTCCACGTTGCCCATGATCACCGTCAGCATGTTGTTGAAGTCATGCGAAATGCCACCGGTCAACTGGCCCAGTGCATCCATCTTGCGAGCCTGCAGTGCTTCGGCTTCGCGTTCCTTGAGGATGGTGATGTCCTCCGCGATACCCACGATCCGGTCGACCTCGCCCCGCTCGTCGCGAATGGGCACGCTGCGGTCCCAGATCCAGCGAACGGCACCGTCGGCACGGATGATGCGGTACTCGGCCTCGTATTCGCTGTGCGCCTGCTGCCGGATCAGGGCAAGCGCCCGTTCCCGGTCATCCGGATGAATGGCGTGTTCGAATGAGTGCGGGTCGTCATACAGGCTGTCGACGCTCAACCCCCAGATCGTTTCATATGCGGGGCTGACATACTCCATACGGGTCTTTGACGGGTCGGCAATCCAGAACACCTCGCGCAGGTTTTCGGCGATCTGGCGAAAACGCGTTTCGCTTTTCCGCAGTGCGGCCTGTTGGGCGTGCTGTTCGGAAATGTCACGCACCACGCTGACGGCGAATTCGGTGCCGCTTTCATCGGTGAACAGGGAAACCGAGTGGTGGGTTGGAAACGTCTCGCCATTGGCCCGTCGCATGCGGAACTCGCCGCGAAATTGAGGCTGTCGGGCAAGTACCTCGCTGCTCCAGCTATGGAACCGTGCGAAATGATCCGCGTCGACATGCAGCAGTTCGGTCGTCGACTCGACCAGATGTTCGGCCGGGTAGCCGAACATGTCGCAGGCGGCCTGGTTGACGTAGACGATGCGGCGGAACGGTTTTTCCAGTACGAAGACTGCGTCGAGCAGGTTCTCGACGAGTTGGTTGAACAGTGCCTGTGCCATCGTCCGCGCCACGGGGAATTCTCCCCCCATTGTACGTGACGGAGGCCGGATGGGCCTTTACCCTGACCCGCGCCGTCATCCCGCCGACCGGTCTCAGCGAGCGTCAGTCTCGACCCGCTGGCAATCACCCAGGTCGTGGCCATCGATCCGCCCCTCGGCTCGCTCCCCTTCGACGTGGAACTCCAGATCGAGCTCCCCGAATGACTGCCGTGACGCGCCCGGTTCGGAGACGCGGTCGAACACATGGATGTAATCATCGATGTGCAGCGCCATGTGGGCCGGTCCGATGCGAGCTTCCACGAGTTTCGTGTCACACCGGAAATGAGCGATGTCGTAGTCAGGTTNCGGCCGGCTTTCGAAGTAGGGCAGAAAGGAGGTCAGNGAACCCTCGTGCTCGGCCGGATCCAGGTTCAGCAGTTCGGTGAGCAGGGCGTAAACGTCGATACTGCGCATCGCCGGGCTGCGCGTGCCGCGGCTGAAAGCCGGGCCGCGGGCGACGAAGATGCCGTGCTGTTCGCCGTGGGCGGGATCCCAGCCGTGCATGCCCCGGGGCGGCTGACGCTGGGCCAGGAAGGGGCTTGAGGAAATCATCCAGCCGGGGTCGGCCTCGGCCAGCACGTCGGGAACGCGGTGATGGCTGCCGAAGCGGTAGCGATCCGGGATGTCGTCGCGCGCCCAGACGCGCAGGCGGGGGTGGGCGCCGTCCAGTGCCTCGACAATGGACTCGATTTCCATGTCGGTGGCCCAGATCTGGGCGGCCGGCCCCCAGTCCGATACCCGGACTTTCGACAGGTCGAGGTAGTCGTCGAGGCGGATGTAGCGTTCGATGTCGACGGCACTCATGCCGTGGTCGGAGACCAGGATGATGTTGATGGCATCGAACAGGTCGAGACGTTCGAGCCCGTCGAACAGCATGCCCAGTTCGGCGTCGAGTTCTTCCGCCGCCTGCAGCACGGCGGGTGCGGCCGGACCGCGTGAGTGACCGAGTGAATCGACCCGGCTGAAGTACAGCGTCATCAGGTCCGGCCGTTCGTCATCAGGCATGCCGGCCCATTCCAGGACCTGTTCGATACGCTCGGTGTGCGGCACGCTGCCGTCGTAGGGTCGCCAGTGCGTGGGCCGCACGCGATGAATCTTCGCTTCCGAGCCGGGCCAGAAAAAGGTGGCCGAGGTCAGTCCCTGTTGTTCGGCGGTCACCCAGATCGGTTCGCCGTCCTGGTACCAGTAGCCGTCGCCGACGGCGGTACGGTCGCCGAGTGAAAAGCGTGCGTCGCGCTCCGGATCCCACATGCTGTTGGCCACCACGCCGTGGGTGCCGGGGTAGCGACCGGTGACCAGCGTGTAATGGGTGGGGAAGGTCTTGGTTGGAAAGACGTGATGCAGGCTGTCGGCAAAAAGACCCTCGTCGATGAGTCGGTCGAGGTTGGGGCTGTCGATCAATTCGAAGTAATCGTGACGGAATCCGTCGATGGAGATCAACAGCAGGGGTTGCGGGCGCTGCTCGACGGGATCGGCCGGCGCCGGCTGGCAGGCAGCCAGCAGGCTGATCAGTACGGGTGCCAAAGCGAGGGTTGGCAGGCTGCGCTGCACGAGTTTTGAAATGACAGGCATGGACGTGACTGTGGGCATTTGCAGGTCAACGGCCTATGTTAAGTGGTTTCCACTGCAGCCGTGTGACGGTGCAGGTGGCATGATTGGACCGGCTTTCACGTTTTTGAAAGACAGCGCGAAAACATCAACGTATTGAAAGGATATTTCCATGCCGAAGATTCTAGTTGGATGCCTGGTGGTCGTCGTGGTGCTTGTCGGTGGCGGCGGCATTGCCGGATACTTTTTCGTGATCAAGCCGGCCTACGAATTCGTGACCGATGTCGAAAGTTTCGTGCGCGAGTATGCCGAGCTCAACGAGCAGGTCGACCGTACTGACAGTTACCAGCCGCCGGGCGACGGTTCCGTGACCGAAGAACAGTTCCAGCGCTTCCTGGTGGCCCAGCGCGCCATGCGTGAGTCCATGGAAGGGCGCATGAGCGATCTGAAGGAACAGTTCGAGGCCATGCAGGAGGACATGGACCGCGGCGACCGTGACGCCAGCATTGGCGAGCTCGTGGCCGCCTACCGGGGCATGGGCGAGTTGCTGCTCGAGGCCAAGCGCGCCCAGGTCGAAGCACTCAACCGCTACAACTTCTCGCTGCAGGAGTACATGTACGTGCGCAACCAGACCTACAAGGCGATCGGCCAGGAGGTGGCGGTGGCTGCCTACGGTGAAGAGGCCATGCAGGAACGAACCTGGGATGTGCCAGACGAGACGGTGGAAATGGTGGCGCCGCATCGCGAGGAGTTGCTTGAGGGTTACGCGTTTGCCTGGTTCGGGCTTTAAGACGATCGGACAACCGGTTAACGGGTTAATTGCCCAAGGGGAGTGACAGGCCGGGGTTCGTTTCCGGTGCTGAAATTGGTCCTGCTCTGATAAGCTGGCCGGGCAATCTTTGCCCGGAGGCTTAGCTGATGTTGCGTCGAATCGTTCTTGTCCTGATCGCCCTGGTCGTGCTGGTTGTTCTGGCCGCGGTTGCCGCGGTCGTTTTCATCGATCCCGACAACTACCGCGAGCAGATCGCCGAGCGCGCTTCCGAACAGATTGGGCGCGAGGTGCGCCTGGACGGCCCCATGGAGTTGCGCCTGTTTCCGTGGCTGGCTTTCGAGATTCGCGATGCCTCGGTTGGCAACCCGCCCGACTTCGAACCTTCGCCGCTGCTGGCCGAAATCGGTGTGGCCCGGGCTGCCGTTCGAGTCTGGCCGCTGATTCGCGGTGAACTCGAGATCGGCGCCATCGACTTCGAGCAGGCCACGTTCACCCTGGTGACCGACCGGCAGGGGCGCAGCAACCTGGAAGGGCTGTTCGCCGACGACCCCGATCCGGCCGCGCCCGGTGAGCCTGATCTGTCCATGCTGCAGACCGGTGCGGTGGGGCTGCGTTCGGTCTCGGTGGTGTTGCTTGACCTGGCCGCCGACACGCGCCGCGAGATCGTCGTTGATTCCTTTGACATGGCCTCGTTCGCGGCCGATCGCGATATCGATGTCTCCTTGCGCGCACGCGTGCTGGATGCCGGCGAGAGCGTGATCGATGCCCTGGGTTTCTCCGGTACGCTGCGCGTGGCCGCGAACCTGTCGGGCATCGACCTCGGAAACTGGGAAGCTGGACTGAACCTGCCGGCGGCCAGGGCAGAAGTTCGCGCCGAGGGCGACACCCGGATCGATCTGTCCGCTGACCTCGTGTCCATTGACTTGCCGCGCCTCGATCTGCGCCTGGCGATGCCCGATCTGGAAGTTGGTCTGGTACTGACGGAGACGCTAAACCTGAGGCTGGATGAACCGGTGCAAGTGGCCATGCCCGGTGCAGAGCTCCGCCTGGACGGCCAGCGACTCGACCTGGGTGGAGAGCTGGTATTGGCCGATCCGGTCAGGGGGCGGCTGCAAGTGAGCGGCGAACGCCTGGATCTTCGCACCCTGGCGGCCATGGGCGGCACTGACGAAACGCCGCCGGACAACGGCGAAGTCCCCGATTTTTCCCCGCTGACCGGGCTCGATTTTCGTGCTGAACTGCGTCTGGACGAGCTCGTTCTGGCAGACGGGCTCGAGCTGACGCAGGTTCGTGCCGACAGTCATCTCGTCGACGGCGTCCTACAACTCGAACCGCTGAACGCACGGCTGTTCGGCGGCGGCTTCGAGGGCAGTGCCGAAGTCGATTTCAACGAAGATCCGCCAGCCGTGCACCTTCAGCCACGCCTGTCCGGCGTACTCGTCGAACAGATCGCCGGCCTGTTCAGTGAACATGCGCCCGTGGCCGGCAGCGGTGACCTGTCGCTCGATATTCGATTCCGCGGCCTCAGTCCCGGCGACATCCTGGCCTCGCTGGACGGCAGCGGACAGTTCCTGCTCAGCGACGGCGCGGTGCGCGGCATCGATCTGGAATCGCTCATCGAGCAGGAACTCACCGTCGCAAGCCTGGGCAACGTGCGCCAGGCGTTCAGCGGCCAGACCCCCTTCCGGTCGCTGGCCGGCAGCCTGCAAGTCGAGGATGGCATCATTTCCCTGCCGGACCTGGACCTGGCCGCCGCAGGGTTCGGTGCCCGCGGTACCGGGAGTATCGACTTTGCCGCCGACCAGGTCGATTACCGCATCGAGCTGGACCTGGGTGAAAGCCTGCTCGAGCGCCTGCCCTCGCGCCTGCGTTCGGCCACCGGTGGCACCATTCCGCTGGCGATCGCCGGACCGATGACCGCACCGGTGATCAGTGTCGACCTGGCCGGCATCGCCGAGCGTGCGGTACGCGATGAGGTGGGACGGCGCCTGATCGAACGCCTCGAGCGCCCGCGCTCGGGAGACCGGCCGCCGGAAGAAGACGAGCACGAAACGGATTCGGATGCCCCCGTCGAAGATGAACCTGAACGCGAGCGGGAGCACGAGCGTACCGGGCGACAGTTGTTGCGGGGATTGATCGACTCGCGCGAGCGTCGATCCGGCGAGGAAGAGGCGCAGGCCGACGACGATGACGAGACGCTTGAAGAGGACGAGGACTCCGAGGACAACGGCAATGATGAGCTGACAGCGGCACATTTGTGAAAACTGCTGTAAGATATGTCAGCAAGCGGCTTTGTGCCCGCTGGGGGTAAGGGCGTTGGCCGGATTTGGTCGGTCTCGACCCGGACCGTCGGCGGCGCCGATGCCGGTTTGCTGACCGGAAGTACACAAGTCAACCCTGACTCTATGGAGTGAAATATGGTTAAGAACGTGATTTCGAATTCCAGGCTGTTCCTGGCGGCTGTCGTTATCGCACTGATGGTCGGCTGCGCGAGCACCGCCTCGGTCGAGCGCGCCGAGCAGCAGGCTGAACAGGCCAACCAGACGGCCGAGCAGGCCCGTCAGGCAGCCCAGGAAGCGGCTGATGCCGCGCGCCAGGCCATGGAAGCGGCCCGTGCCGCCCAGCAGGCAGCCGATGCGTCACAGCGTTGCTGCGATGAAGCGCATGAAAAGCTGGACCGTGCGCTCGAGCGCATGCAGGAAAAGTAAGACCGTCTGACTGACGATTTCGTCAGTCGATGTGAATTACCGCGGCGGCCCCCTGGGCCGCCGTTTCTTTTTCAGGATCTGGTTGTCGCGCTGATCACGCGGGGCACACCATCGGCGTTGCGCCAGGCTTCTTCAACCAGTTGCCAGTCGATGCTTTCCTCCAGCCGGTGGCGGTTGCGTTGCCAGGCTCTTTCCACCACCGCTCTGACTTCCGTCATCTCGGGCACGTTGTCGTCGTGACCGGGATGGATTTCCAGGAACAGCTGCCCGTCGCGGAAGCCCGCCTTGACCGGCTGATCGACCATGGCGACCGGTGTGCCGATGGGGACGTCGAATACCAGTTGTTCGATATGCTCGGGGTACAGGCGCACACAGCCCTGGCTCACCCGCATGCCGACACCGTCGGGACGATGGGTGCCATGAATGAGGTAACCGTCCATGTCGAGAATCAGGGCAAAGCGCCCGAGCGGGTTTTCCGGTCCCGGCGGCACCATGCGCGGCAGTTCGATGCCGCGCGTGCGGTAATCGGCACGTACCCCCTCGGTGGGATACCAGGCCGGGTTTTCCAGTCGCTGGGTCACGGTGGCATTGCCGACAGGGGTTTCGCGGCCGGCTTTGCCGATGCCTATGGGGTAGGTGGTCACCACGGGTTCGCCGCCATCGGCCTCGGAATGAAAATAATAGAGTCGCTTTTCCGCCCGGTTGATCACCAGCCCTTCGCGCGGCCCATCCGGCAGCACGAATTTCGACGGGATCAGTATGCGGGTGCCTTCGCCGGGAATCCACAGGTCGACCTCGGGGTTGGCGCGGCGGATTTCGCGGTATCCCATGCTCAGCCAGCGCGCGATATCCATCAAGGTATCGCTGCGTCGGGCATGCTCGTACTGCATCTCGCCGACGACTTCCGTTGCAGTCGTTTCGAGAGGCCAGGTCGTTGCCTGGGCGGACGAACCGCCGATCGACAACAGGAGTGCCGCGGCGAAAGCAAGAATTGAAGTTGACGGGTTCATTGGCCGGTTCGGGTTATCAGGGCGTGTCGGGTTGGAGCAATCGACCGCCAGGAGTGTGATTGGTTCGAATTCAGCGGCACGCTTTTTCATTCGCCGACGAACCCGGGTAACGAAACCACGGTTCGGGCTTGTGCAGCAAGAACCCCTGCGCGTATTCGACGCCGATGGCACGCAGGTGCCCGAGTTCATCGTCGGTTTCGACGTGCTCGGCGATCAGGGGGATGTCCAGCGCACGGGCGACGTCGTGAATGGCACGGACTACGGCCTGGCTGAATTCGGAGCGGGCGATATTGTGGATCAGCGTGCCGTCGAGCTTGATGAAGTCGATCGGAAGCATTCTCAGATAGGCGAACGAGGACAGGCCGCTGCCGAAATCGTCGAGCATGACACGGCAACCCATCGCTCGCACAGAGTGAAAGAAGCGCAGGGCGTTGCGATGGTGTGTGATAGCCGCACTTTCGGTGATTTCGAAACAGACCCGGGCCGGATCGACGTCGTGTTGCTTGAGGGACCGGCAGACGAATTCGCCGAAGCCGGGGTCATCGACCGTGGCGCCGGACAGGTTGATGGAGTACCACTGCTTTGGTGACGATCGGCCCTCGCGCGACAGGCAGCCGATATGCCTGAGTGCATGATCCACTACCCAGCGGTCGAGCTCGAGCATGCGGTTGTAGCGTTCCGCCCCGAGGATGAACTCGCCGGGAGGAATCAGCTGCCCCATGCGGTTGCGCATGCGCAATAGAATCTCGTGGCCGGGAAGGGCGCTGTCGACATGCAGGTCGACGATGCGCTGAACGTGCAGCTCGAAACGGTTCTCGGCGATGGCCGAGTTGACGTCCGCCACGGCCTTGAGCTCCGCGCTGCGCTGGCGCAGGATGCGGTCTTCCTCATGGTAGACATGGTAGCGATTGCGTCCCTGGTCCTTGGCCACGTAGCAGGCCTGGTCAGCGGCCTTGAGCAGATCGACGAAGTTCAGTGAACCGTCAAGTGCGACCATGCCGATGCTGATGCCGATGCTGAATCGGTGTTCGTCCCACTCGAAGTGAAAGGCATTGATGCCGGCGATGATCTTCTCGGCGATGTGCGTACCGGCGTCGGTGTCGCAGTCGGTCAGCAGCAATCCGAACTCGTCGCCACCGAGTCGCGCCAGCAGGTCGTCGCGGCGGACCAGGCCGCCGATGTGGTCGGTCACCTGCCGGAGCAGTTCGTCACCGGCGTTGTGCCCGCAGGTATCGTTGACCACCTTGAACTGGTCGAGGTCCATGTAGAGAAACGTGTGTCGTCGCCCGGTCCGAGTGGCATCCTCGCTGAGCTGGTTGACCGTCTCCTCGAACTTGAAGCGGTTGGCCAGCCCGGTGAGGGCGTCATGGGTAGCCTGGTAGGCGATGGCCTCTTCCTGGTGCTTGCGCGGGGTGATGTCGGTCAATGTGCCGATCAGCCTGACTGGCTTTCCAGCCTCGTCTAGCAGGTAGGCGCCGCGATCCTCGACGTGGATATAGTCATCGCCACGTCGCCGCAGCCGGTACTCGATACGATACGGTTTGCCGCTCCTGCCGGTGTTGGTCAGCAGCTCCAGGCAACGGGCGCGATCGTCGGGATGAAGGCGTTCGGCCCAGCGGTCGATGTTGAAGGTCGCCGCCTGCGCCCGGCACATGCCGAGGACGGACGTCGTCGCGCCCGACCAGTCGATGTGGCCGCTGGCGAGGTCGTAGTCGTAGACCAGCTGACCGGTATGCTCGGTGACCAGGCGGAACAGTTCTTCGGACCGGCGCAGGGCCTTGAGCGCCTCGACGCGATCGGTGACATCCCGGACCACGCCGCGAAAACCAACCGGCTGGTCCTGCTTTCCGGTGACCAGCGATACGGAGGCTTCCAGGTGACGTCGCTGGCCGCTGGAAGGCACGAACTGCCAGGTCACGCGGGAATCGTTGTCGCCTTCGCGGTAGATGCGGTTGAACTGCCGGTAGAGGTCTGCGCTGGTTTTCGGGTCGAAGTGGTTGCGCACGTTGAACGCTTCAAGCCGGTCGGCATCGATATCGAAGATCTGAACCAGCGCCCGGTTGAAGAAGAGCAGGTTTCCGGCCAGGTCGATCTCGAAGTAGCCGTCGTTCATGCACTCGACGATGGTGCGGTGCTTGGCCTCGCTTTGTTCGAGCAGGTCTTCGGCCTCGCGTCGCGCGGTGACATCGCGGTAGATGGCGTAAATGCCGACCTGACGATCATCCAGCATCAACGGGGTGCCAAAGATTTCGACGTTGATCAGGTCGCCGTTCTTGCGACAGCGCAGCGCTTCCCGGCGCACGATCTCGGCATTGAGCGCGCGACGTGACAGTTCGCTGGCCTCTTGGTGAAATGCCGGATCGACGATCAACTGGTTGATCGGCTGCCCGATCACCTCGTCGAGTTCGTAGCCGAACAGCGCCAGGAAGGCCGGGTTGGCCTCGAGAATGCAGTCATCGTTGTCGAGCAGCACGATGCCGTCGGGTGAGATGCTGAAGAACTTCCGGAACAGCGCGGACTTCGCCGCGTTGCCGGGCGAATCGGTGGTGTCGGCCGTCCGGACGCCTGCCATGTCGTCTCGCGGGCTCGTTGGCCGGGGTTGAAGATCTGACAAGTTTCGTTTCGTCCGGCAGCGGTTGGGTCAGTTTCGGGTGCGCGGCGACTGCTCACCCACAATGCACGATCATCAAGAATACATGCAACCGGCATTCCAGTCTCGCCCCGACCGGCAATCGGGCACATTGCATTACCGTGAATGGGTTTTCAGGCGCCTTTGTTGATCCGCGAATGGCGGTTACGGTGGCGAAAAAACGCGCACTGCCGACGATCAGCGTCAGCGCCGCATCGGCGGCATCTGCCAGTAGGTAAGGCTGCGCCAAAGCCATTCCGCCGGGCCGAATCGGAAGCGCCCGAGCCACCAGGCGCTGACGATGAGCTGCACGGCGAAGAATACCAGCGCGAGTACCAGTTGCAGCGAACGCGGTAACTGCCCCCAGAGCCCGAAGCCGTGGCCGTAGATGAGCCAGGTCCAGATCAGCGACTGGGCGAGGTAATTGCTCAGTGCCATCTGGCCGGCCGGGGCCAGGAAGGCCAGTCGTTTGGCTCCCAGGGTGACGGTCGAAAGGTAGGCCAGCGACAACAGCAGTCCGGCAATGGCGGTCAGGGTCAGGCCCAGTGCCGTGCTCGCCGTGGGCATCATCATGTTGGCACCGTGGGTCATTGACGCCCCGGCGAACGCCAGCGGCAGCCCGATCAGCAACCCGCGCGAGCGCCAGCGCCGGAACCACATGCGATGCTCCTGCGGGCGCGTCAGTCGGCCGCTGACGATCAGCCAGCGCCCGATCAGGAAAAAGCCGAGCACGGGGGGCGTCCAGAAAACGAAGTGCGTCAGGGTGAAACGCATGTCCGCCAGGCGCTGGCCCACGTTCTCGCGCCAAGTGCCTTCGGCATGAATGGCGGCAGCCTGCTCGATACGTTCGCGGTGCACCTGCTCGTCCTGCGCGAATTCCGTCATCAATTCCTCGTGGGCCTGCGGGTCGAGGCGGCTGGCCTCAATTGCGGCGGCGCCCAGCCACATCACGACAACGGGCAGGAAGATGAAGGGCAGCGCCCACTTCCACAGTCGCCTGGCCGGCGTTCTGCGAAAAAGCGCGATCATGACGAAACCGGTCAATGAGTACACCAGCAGGATGTCGCCGGCCCAGATCAGAACCATGTGCGCGGCACCGAACAGCCCCAGCAAGAGCAGGCGCCTGACATAGACCCCCCAGAACGGCGTCTGGCGAGACAGCGCACGCTCGGCCATCAGCGCGAAGCCGGCCCCGAAGAGCATGGAAAAGAGTGGGTAGAACTTGCCCTCGGCCAGTGCCCGGATGAGGAAGTCGGCGGCGACGTCGATACCGGCCAGTCCCGGCTCGGCGCCCAGCACGATGGCCTGCAGGGGCCGGGTGAACCATTCGAAATTCACCAGCAGGATGCCGAGCAGGGCGAAGCCTCGCAATACGTCGAGGTGAACGAGGCGGTCGGTGGCAGGTTCCATTGTCTGATTCATTCGTTCTTTCCCGGCTTTCATCAAAGACTAGGCCATTGGCGGCGATTGGTCACCTGCCGCAGGTCACATGTGATGGGCCGGCGTTAGAATGCGGCCATGTCCTGGACCATGACCTCTTCCCTGCGTGCCGCCGCTGATCCGCCGCTTGAAGTGAGTGCCGGCAATGTCGGGGGGCAGCCGCTGCTGGGCTTCGACCTCGGTGTGCGCGGCGTGCAGCGTGCGGCCGCCGGCACGGGCCTGGTCTGGCTGGGCGGGGATTTCGAGCGCGAGTGCTGGTCGCTGCCATCGGTGACCGGATACACCATGACCGATGACGGCTGGTGGGCCCATGGCGTCGGGCTGATGAGTATTGCCATGGTGCGAGCCGACCAGCGCGAAGAGGACCCCGAACCGCTGGCACATGCGCTGTATCGCGACCTTATCGAACGGGTACGTTCGGCCGGCTTTCCGGAATTGCTGCGAATCTGGAATTTCATGCCGGGCATCAACTACGGTGACGGCGACCGGGAGCGTTACCGCCGCTTCTGTATCGGCCGCGGCCGGGCGCTGGCCGAGGCCGGGCTGGATGATTCGGCCATGTGTGCCGCCACTGCCATCGGCAGCGACGAAGATCGGTTCCGATTGTTCGCGCTGGCCGGTCATCGTCGGGGCCTGGCGATCGAGAACCCGCGCCAGGTGCCAGCCTGGGCCTACCCGCGCCGCTACGGACCGCGCAGCCCGGCGTTTGCACGGGCGACCGCACTGCCGTTGGCCGGCGGCCGTTTCGGCCTGTTGATCTCCGGCACCGCCAGCGTGATCGGCCACGCCACCGCCCACCCCGGTGACGTGCTGGCACAGGCCGATGAAGCGGCCACCAATGTCGAGGCCCTGATCGCGGTGGCATCCGACCGACTTGATCATCCCGGCCCGCGCCGCCCCGGCTTGACCAGCCTGGTGCGGGTGTATGTTCGTCAGCCGGCCGACTGGCAGCCGATCGAAGCGCGANTGCGAGCGCGCTGGCCGGGCGTGCGCCTGGCCGGTCTGCGTGGCGATATCTGCCGGCGTGACCTGCTGGTCGAGATCGAGGCCTGGCACGAACTGAATCATGGCCGAGACTGAAGCGAATTCACATGACAAGAGACTTGAAGCGATGCGTTTGCAACTATCCACCTGGCCCGAAATCGAGGCTTACCTGAAACAATCCACCGGCGTGGTCGTTCCCATCGGATCGACCGAGCAGCACGGTCCCACCGGCCTGATCGGCACCGACGCGATCTGTCCCGAGACCATTGCCGCGGGCATGGCCGAGCAGGGCATCCTGGTTGGCCCCACCCTCAGCATCGGCATGGCCCAGCACCACCTGGCCTTCCCGGGCTCGATCACGCTCAGGCCCTCGACCCTGATCGCCGTGATCCGTGACGTGGTCGGTTCGCTGGCAAGCCAGGGTTTTACCCACTTTTACTTTCTCAATGGACACGGCGGAAATATCGCGACCGTCCACGCCGCATTCGCCGAACTCTGGGCCGATGCCAGCCTGGCCGGCCGGGCCTCGCCGCTGCACCTGAAGCTGGGCAACTGGTTTGCCGGGCCGCGGGTGACCAGGCTCTCGCGCGAATTGTTCGGCGAGGCCGACGGCAAGCACGCCACCGCCTCCGAGGTGTCGCTGACCTGGCATGCCTGGCCCGATCAGCAGCGTGACGCCGAAATGGTCCCGGA
>SL_3KL_010_SEDDRAFT_10000977_pt1 | contig 25325 bp, 25 predicted proteins | sample SodLakKL_010_SED_2_FD_10381 | JGI IMG/M metagenome (IMG submission 10381) | reverse complement strand
ACAGCGATTACTTCCCCTTGCTCGGATTTTTCATTTTTAACCGTCTCGGGAATAATAATTCCGGAGTTACTCTTCTCTTCAAGCTCGCTTTCATCAAAAGGTCTCACCAGAACCCTATCTCCCAACGGTGTGATCTTCTTTTTACCCGATGTTATATTTTTCTTTTTCATAAATATATAAACTTATTACTTATAATCAAAAACAAAAAAACCTTAAGGAATTTCTACTATAAACATAAGCCGATTACGTTAATTACATATAGTATTATATATTTGAAAGCAATTTAGTCAAATAGCTAAATAAAGAATACGGAGATAAGCCCAATGGTAAAAATCACAGTTAAAAATACGCTTGCCGGAATAGCAAACCCCGAAGAAAGAGAGTATTCCGGCTTTCTATCTCCCAATTTCTTGGATCTCCAAAATACCAAGACAGAAAGTAGTCCGTTAATTCCTACGGTTAAGGCACCTACAATACTTATGATATATATAAAATCCCTAAAACCAAAAAAGAACATTAGCATTGGAGTAACAAGCACTATAGCTGAAGCCAAAGGTCTTGGAAATTTATAGTCGTAGCGAAAGATATTTGTTAAAGCTAAAGCAAGGGTCAAAAAACTTGTAGCTATGGCGAAGAAAGAAAAAATATTCCCAATGATAGCCATATGCGGACCTATAGCTTCTCCTAATCCCACAGTTGCAACTTCTGTTGTCCCTTCCCCCGTAACACCGACCACAAGTGCGGAGAATATAAAATAAACAACAAATGGTATGATTGCCCCCCAAGCAATTGCTCTTTTCATCAAATGTCCGTTGCCTGAATTATTCAAAACTCTCCAAGCTTGTGGAATTGACACCAATCCGGCACTTGCAAAAAGAACAACTCCAAAAGGTAGGAGAAAACTTCCTCCGTCAAAAGAAGAGAGGAAAGATAATTGTATATCCGGAGCTGTTATTACGGTTATGGCGGATATAACAAAAAAGAGAGTTATAATCATCAAAAGTTCCGACCTCTTTACCGCGTCAATTCCATAAATGACTAAAAATGAAAATACTAAATAAAAACCCAAAGCCCAATGAAAACTTTCTCCCCCAAATAAAGCGGATAGAACTTCTCCCTGCCCTATCATATAAGCAAGTAAGGTGCCAAAAATACCAATTATCAATACAAATGCCTGAATACTTTTAAAGTATTTTCCCGCATAATGTTCAGTATATCCCGTTAATTGATAAGGGGTGGAAGTTCTCATCACGGCTTCTCCCAACATTAAGCGAGAGAGAAAAAGAGTGATACTCACCAGACACAAAACCACCACTCCTGTGATAAATCCGCTTTCCGCAAAAACAAAAGGTATGCCCACAATACCCGCCCCGATTATGGTCCCCACGATTATTGCAACTGCTTCAAATAACGGAATATTCTTCTTCATAAGAATATATTAACATAAGTAGGAAACTTAGTGAGTCCTGCCTGGCGCCTGAACGAAATTAGTCGTTCGGGCGAGTGGTTAATTTAATAGCTAAACCTTAAACCCAGTCGATAAATCACTACCCACCAAACCACTTGCCTTTAAATAACATACTGTGCTAGAATCCCTGATATGGAAGGCTTAGACGTTTTATCTATAATTCAGATTATACTTTCAATACTTTTAGTAACGGCAATATTGCTTCAAAGGTCTGATACCGGTGCCGGAGGAGCTTTTGGAGGAAGTGATATGGGCCAAAGTTTTCATACTAAAAGAGGAGCTGAAAGAACTTTATTCAAAATAACTATATTTATTGCCATATTATTCGCTCTTTCGGCTTTTGCGGCTTTGATACTATAATTTAGAAGAAAAATTATTACTCTTTGAATATATACAATATTATTTGCTATTAAAATATATGTCTCTAGACAATTCCGGTGAAAATAGGACAGTAGGAAGTTTTGTGTCCCCTTCCTCTGAGTTCTCAATATTGAAAAAGATAGATTTTCCTTTTAGAAATCTATCTCTGACAGAAAAAGTTATCTTAATAACTTTAATTGCGCTTCTTTCTTTTTCAATAATAGGTATCCTATGGAAAATCAATAACCATTTTTTGGTAACCGTTCCTTCTTATGAAGGAACTTTAAAAGAAGGAATAGTGGGAATTCCGGGTCCCATCAATCCACTATTGGCATCTTCTTCGGTGGATAAAGACCTTATAAAACTCATATATTCGGGATTAATGAAAGCCACTCCGGAAGGAGAACTTACGGGAGACTTAAGTGAATACCACACGATTTCAGAAGACGGTCTAGAATATACTTTTTCCATAAGAGATAATGCTTATTTCCACGATGGAGTACCCGTAACAGCTAATGATGTTGTTTTTACGATAGAGAAAGTAAAAAATCCTTCAATAAGAAGCGATTTGAGAGGTCAGTGGCTAGAAGTTGATGCTGAGGTTTTAAATAAAAGTACAGTGAAAATAACATTACCGGAGCCAAGACCCGAATTTTTAGAATACGCAACATTGGGAATAATACCGAAACATATTTGGGAGAATGTTGAGTCCAATAGATTCCCCATAAGTATTCATAACGTAGAGCCCATAGGATCCGGACCTTTTTGGGTTGAAGATATACGTTATGATGATCAGAACAATCCAAGAGAATATCGCCTAAAATCTTTTGACGAATATGTGCACGGAAAACCTTTTATAGACAAATTGGTACTTTCATTCTATTCAAGCGAAAGAGAGGCATTCGGTGCATTGATTGCCGGATCAATTGATTCATTATATGGCGTATCTCCCAGAAGAGCGGAAGAATTGGAAAGGAGAAATTTTGTTTTAAAGAGCGGGGTTTTACCGAGAGTATTTGCCATCTTCCTAAATCAAAATAACAATGAGGTCTTCACAGATTCTGAAATAAGAGAGATCCTGAATAAAAACATAGATAGAAAAAGGATTGTCAGAGAGGTTCTTTATGGATACGGAAATGTAATAACCGGACCAACTTATTTATCAAAACAAGATCCAGAAACAGAAGATTTCTCTCCGGAAGATCTAAGAGATGAACTCATTGAGGCCGGCTTGGATTATGATGAAGAGACGGGATACCTAACAAATAACGGGGAAATATTCTCATTAAACCTTACAACTTTAAACACCGATGATTTAAAACAAGTCTTGAATGTAATAAAAGAAGGGTGGAGAATGGCAGGGATAGATGTAAACCTGGAATTTTACGGATCATCTGAATTGAATCAAAATATAATAAGACCTAGAAATTTTGAAGCTCTTCTTTTCGGGTATGTCCTTGATAGAGATATTGACCTTTTTCCATTTTGGCATTCATCACAAAGAAACGATCCTGGTGCGAACATATCTCTTTATGCCAATATTCAGGTTGATTCACTTTTAGAAGAGTTTCAAAGAGAATCTGATAAAGACAGAAGACTTGAGATTATCAAAGAGATAGAAGAAGAGATAAATGAAGACATTCCATCATTCTTTCTATATTCTCCCAATTTCATATATGCAATACCGGATTCTTTGCAAAATATTACTTTGGGACACTTAACATCTTCGGATGAAAGATTCCTTAATATTCACAATTGGTTTTTGAAAACTAATCGTATATGGAACATTTTCTTATACGATTCAAAAAAGGAAATTAAAGATCCCCTTGGTTTTGAAAAAGAAAATGTTTTCGCATCTCTATATTAATTATTTATTATAAGTATAATTTTATTCTCTAAAGTATATGAAAAAAAGAATAGAAGCAAAAAAAAGGAGTTATTCTCCCATTAAACCTTCGGGAAATGGGTCTCCGTCAAAAAACAGAAGGTCTTCACAAAAGAGGAGTAACGCCCGATACAAAAATACTCATAGGCCTCAAAGTAAAGATGTGTCTGTCTCGGGAAAATTACCTTCACTGGAAAATAATATTCGTATTATGCCCTTAGGGGGAGTGGAAGAGGTTGGAAGAAATATGACAGCTATTGAATGCGGAAATGACATTGTTATATTAGATATGGGCTTTCAATTCAGGGATGAATCAACTCCCGGGGTTGACTACCTATTGCCAAATACCAAATATTTGGAAGAAAACAAACATAAAATCAGAGCTGTGTTCATAACTCACGGACACTTGGATCACATAGGTGGAATTCCTTATCTTATAGACAGAATAGGAAATCCTCCTATTTATTCCAGGTCGCTGACAACGATAATGATAAACAAAAGACAGGAAGAATTTCCCCACCTCGTAAAATTAAATATTCACATAGTGGAAAATGAAGATGTTATAAAAGTTGGGGACCTGCGCGCAAGATTCTTCTCGGTTACTCACACCATACCTGATTCAATGGGTGTAATAATAGAAACCCCATATGGGGACATAGTAAATCCCGGAGATATAAAATTGGACCACGTAGATGGCGAGCCGACAGATAAAGAGAAAGAGGAATACAGTATATTCAAAAACAGAAATGTTCTGTTTTTGATGGCTGATTCCACTAATGTGGAAAATCCGGGATTTTCAAGTCCGGAAAGATTAGTACACGAGGGACTGGAACAAATAATAAAAGACACTTCCGGTAGACTCATAATAGGAACTTTCGCTTCTCAAATAGAGAGAATAATAAAGATAATTGAAATATCAGAAAAATACGGAAAGAAAGTTGTTGTAGAGGGGCGTAGTATGAAAAGTAACATAGAGATAATAAGAAAGGCGGAAATGCTTAAGGTGGATAAAAGTACCATAATTTCGGTGGAAGAGATGGAAGATTATCCACCCGATAAAATAGTTGCTTTAGCTACAGGAGCCCAGGGAGATGAATTTGCGGCTTTAATGAGAATGTCAAATAAGACGCATAAAAACTTCACCTTAAATAAGAGAGATACTATTCTGCTTTCCTCCTCTGTTATTCCGGGTAATGAGAGTGCTGTTATGAAGCTTAAAGACAATCTTTCAAGACAAGGAGCTAAAATAATACATTATAGATCTATAGAAGAAATACATGTTCATTCAACAGGCCACGGATACAGAGGTGAGTTGGAATGGGTTCATAAGCAAATAAGGCCAAAATTCTTTATGCCTATACACGGAAGCCACTATATGCTCCGAGTTCATGAACGACTGGCAAAAGACATTGGGATGTCTGAGGAGAATATAGTAGTCCCTGACAATGGAACAGTGGTTGAAATAAGAGATGGAGGTAATAAATTAACCACCCTACCAAATAAAGTTGCGGAAGATCCATTGGTAGTTGACGGATTTTCTGTTGCTAATATACAAGATGTTGTTATAAGAGACCGCAAAATGCTTTCAGAGGATGGAATGTTTGTTATTATAGTAAGCATAAATGTAAAAACCGGAAAACTTAAAAAATCCCCGGATATAATCTCAAGAGGATTCGTATATCTCAGGGAATCCCAAGATCTTCTACAGCAAACACGTCTTATAATTAAAAAAACTGTTGAAAATACAACAAAAGGAATGAACCCGATAAATTTTGATTTCGTAAAAGATAATATAACAGATGATGTAAGCAGGTTTCTCTTGCAGAAAACCGCAAAAAGGCCGGTGGTTATTCCGGTTGTCCTGGGATCTTAAAACCTCTATTTAAAAACAAAAACCCAAAACTTTCGTTTCGGGTTTTTGTATCAATAGCTTAAATGTCTCTATTTTCTAATGCATCACTATTTTCGTGAATGTGACCACAATTCTCACCTTCGCATTTGATCAAGGGCTTTCCATAATTGGAACAAGACTTATCCTGACACACACCGAGAGTATCCGAAACCCCATTACACTCTCCGGGACAAAGATAATGTGTTTTCTTTTCATCCATAATACTAAAGATTTTAACTTATAATTAAGATTTCTTGGAAACCTTTTTCTTTGAGGTTTTCTTTGTTGACTTCTTTGCGGCTTTCTTTGAAGTTTTTCTTTTCGGCTTTACACTTGAACTCTTACCCAAATCTTTTTTTATATTATTCCAGTGCTTTTTCATATCCTTAACAACTTCTTCCACTTCCTTTTTATTAACATTTTTCAACTTCTTATACTTTGAAGATACATTATCAACCACTGAATGATAAACCTTCTCATCAACCTCTTTCATTTTCTCCAGATTATCCAAAACCTCTCCTTTCATCTTCAAAGCCCAACCTTTCACCTTCTTCCTGTTCTTTTGGAAATTTTTAGATCCGTATAAATAATACCCACCGGCAAGACCGGCAACTAAAGCACCCAAACCAACACCATAACCTACAACTTTGCTTCCCGAGCTTTTTTTATTTGTCCGCTTTTTTGCGGCTGTTTTTCTTTTTGCCATATGCTCTTTTATTTTTACTTTTAATATTTGACCCTCTATTAATTCTAAACAAGTTTAGAAAGAAAGCAACTGTATTGGAAAAGTTTAAATTCCTTTTTATGGAATTGCTTGCCTTTTTGGCATTATTTAATATCTCCTTTCCTCCAGATCTTATTTCTGAACTGTCCTTTTTTATTCTCCTCCTTACGCTTTCCACATCATTGGAGAGTTTTTCCGTTTCCTCTTTCGCTTTCCTTGATATAAAAAGTACATTCTTTAAAATGCGAGAAATATATACCAAAGAAACTATCAAAAGCGCTGTTAAGACAATAACGGAAACAGCTGTTATGAAAAAGAAAATGTCAGCTTTTACTAAAGTATCCATACTAAGTATTATATCATATGATATTATACACAATAACGATAATTAATTAATTTATGTTGATACAAATAATTTATATATTGATATCTTTGAGTATTTTAGTATTCATCGGTCGCATAGTAATAGATTCTCTTTCAAATATATCAAAATACCTCGGACTTAAGGAATTTGTTGTGGCATTCTTTACTGTATCCATCGGAGCGGTTGCTCCGGAATTCTTTGTGGGTATAAGTTCCGCTTTGAAAGGTATCCCTGAAGTATCACTGGGTAATGTGGTGGGACAAAATCTATTCCTCCTGACAATGACAATAGCTCTATGTACTTTCTTTACATCCAAGGGCCTGAGAGTTGATAGCAAAACCGTACAGGCGGGAATAACCTTTGCAACACTTGCCTCCGTTCTTCCTTTATTTCTTATCTTAGACGGAGAACTATCAAGGATAGATGGTATTCTTCTTCTCAGTTGTTTTGCACTATTTGTTTATTGGCTATTTTCAAAAGAAGATCGTTTTATAAAAGTTTATGAAGAAGAGGAAAAAGATAAAATAACAAAAAAAGACGCCATTAATAAATTTATCATTGCCGTACTGGGAGTTGTGGCAATAGTAGCAGGAATAGAGCTTTTATTGAATACTTTGTTAGATATTTCTCATACATTCGCCATACCCCTTACCACTTTGGGTATATTTATGATAGCTTTGGGAACCGCTCTTCCGGAAACATATTTTGCGATAAATTTGAGCCGAAGGGGGGAATATTGGATGGTTTTGGGAGGAGTAATGGGAGGGATAGCAATCTCATCAACTTTTGTATTGGGTGTGGTCTCATTGATAGAGCCTATTGTTATAACTGACATCTCATCTCTTGTTTTGGCAAGAATATTTCTAACCATTGCCGCAATTTTAATAATAATATTTGTAACAACAGGACATACAATAACAAAAAAAGAAGGTGTGGCTTTAACTGCCGTGTATATATCCTTCCTCTTAGCGGAAATACTTTTAATCTAGAGATCCCCAGGGGCTTCTATAAGCGTTGTATTCAAAATAAACTCTTCCTCTCCCCTTAATACTTTTAGTGTGATCTCTTCTCCCACATCTTTTCTTCTTATTATGTGAGCTAAACTATAAGACTCCTCAAGTCTCTCTCCATCTATTTCAAGTATAATATCCCCTGACTCAAGCCCTATCTCTTCTGCCGGAGAATCGGGAGTAATGGCTGGCTCACCCGAAGGGCCTGTTACGACAAGAACTCCATAATCAACAGATAGATCCTCCCTGGCCTGAACCATTCTATCTATTGAAGCATATCTAATGCCAAGAAAAGCTCTTATTATCCTCCCTTCTTCAATAACGGATCTTACGATAGGAGAAACCAAATGGGCCGGAATAGAAAACCCTATATTTTGCGAACCAAAAGCCAAAGCGGTATTCACTCCAATAACTTCTCCATTAATATCAAGCAAGGGTCCGCCGGAGTTTCCGGGATTTAGTGCGGCATCTGTTTGTATAACCTCATCCAGAAATTCTCCAGACCCCCTCATATCCCTTGCAAAAATGGATCTTGATAAGCCGGAAACCACCCCCACGGAAACAGTATTTCTGAACTCTCCCAAGGCGTTTCCGATTGCTATTGCAGTTTGCCCTACTTGAACATCCTCAGAGACGGAAAATTTAAGATAAGGGAGATCTGATTCACTTTCAATTTTCAAAATAGCTATATCAAAAATGTGATCCCGAGCCAGTACTTCAGCCGAAAAATTTTCTCCATCATCGGTAAGAATTGTGTATTCTTGATCTTCGTCTATAACGACATGGCGATTGGTCACTATGAATCCATCGGGAGATACTATAAAACCCGACCCGCTTTCTCTTGTATCATCTTCAAATACAGATGGCATATCAAATCCAAATTCCTCAAAGAATAACACTCTGTCACTTTCATCGGTCTCTATATTCAAAGCAATGGAAACAACAGCAGGGTCGGCGGAATTCACTATGTCTATTATCCTACTTTCATGATCCTCTATAAAAACACTGTCTCTTAACTCATCTTCAAGTAATCTGTCTACATCTTTAAAATATTCACTGGCAAAATATTCAAATACTAAACCGCGATTAAAATACACTAAAAGCAAACCGGCAAGTACTAATATAAGTACAAGTATTAAATTTATCAGAAAAGATGTTAATAATGTCCTCTTGAGATTCATTCTATTATCCTAACTATAAAAAAAAGATGATGCAAGACATAAAAACCCCGGATTAACCGGGGTTTTTAAGATTAAAACAAAATGTTTTCTTTATTCTTCATCTTCTTCATCCTCTTCTTCGTCATCATCTTCGTCTTCATCCTCTTCTTCGTCATCATCTTCGTCGTCATCATCCATTGGAGGAAAATCCTCTACATCCTCTACCTCTTCTACATCTTCACCGTTAATCTCATCAATAATTTCAACATCCTGATCGTCTGCAAATATAAAGACAAGAAGAAGAACAACTAAAACTGCTACGATTATCCAGATAACACTTCTCATATATTTTCTATATAATTAGGGAATTTTAATTAAATCAGTATCGACCCTTTTTTTATTCTAACACATTTATCTTATCCACAAAAGAAAAATCAAGAAAAGGCCAAAACTCCAGTATTTTCCGATTATTTACCGGAAATCTCTATCTTCTTCCTTCCACTTGCCTCTTCCGGGACTTTAGGAAGAGTGATAGTCAAAACCCCGTCTTTAGAGAACGCTTTTACATTATCTTTATCAACCTTAGAAGGTAGTAAGAGATCTCTTCTGAACTCTCCATACTCCCTTTCATAATAATAATAATTTTTTTCTTCATCTTCCCTTTCTTCTTCAACAACCCCACTTAAAGTCAATGAATCCTCATCCACCTCAACGTCTATATTCTTGGGGTTACCTCCGGGGATATTGGCACTTACAGTTACCTCCTTATCATTATCATAAATATCAACCTTCGGAAAAGCTCCCCCATCTTCATTTACAAGCGGATAATTCTCAAAAGGATCCCAAATGCTTTCATCAAATAACCTACTCATAGCGTCCCTTAAGGAAAGAGACCCTCTTACTCTCTGATTTTTCTCATTTTCTCTTCTAATATTGCTCATAAGAGATAATGCTTATTTATAATTAATAGATACAACCCCTCTTACTTTCGTTAAACAATCGTTCTTCTAAAAGGTGTCTTTAAGATATGGATGATTGCGGATCTTCTTCCTGGCTCTTGAAAGTATTAGTTTTACTGCATTTTCCGATTTGTCTACAATAGAAGAGATCTCTTTCACTTTTTTCCCTTTGTTATATTTAAGGAACATAATCTTCTTTTCAACACCGGAGAGGTCATTTATCACCCTCCAAACATACTCATCAACCCTGCTGTAATTGGGAGTAAAAGAAGGGTTATGCTCAATAGCCTCTAAAGAAAGAGGTTTTGGATTCTTATAATAATTAACCAATAGATTTCTAGCTATTTTGAATAAGTAAGAAGAATATGGATATCCTTGATATCTGAAATCCTTTATTTTCCTAAAAGCCCTGAAGAATGTCTCTTGTGTCAGATCCTCGGCAACTTCTTTGGAACTAACTCTTCTTAGAAAATAAGAAAAAATCTTCGGGGAATATTTCCGATAAAGATACTCATAATTTCTTGAAAGACATTTGGAATTTTTAATTAATTCTTTTTCTTTCATTTTAAACCACTCTTATATCAAGTTTCCTGCTTATCCATTTTATAAGTATAGGGGTCAGGAATGTGGTAACTATTGTAAGGATAACAAGAGTTGTTGCAAGGTTAGTGGTTAAAATTCCCAACTCAACTCCGGTAAAAGCAACAGCCAAAGTTATTGAAAGCTGAGGTAGGGTTGATGTGCCCATAAGAGCACTTTCCCACTTGGAAAAACCTATCAATCTCCCTCCTATATACCCACTTATGAACTTTGAGAACATTGAAGAGAAGACTACGGCAATAGCCAAAGCAAAAACCACTCCCAATTGTAAAAACGCCCCGAGATCTGTCTGAGCTCCGATGACGATAAAAAATATCGGAATAAATATACCATAGCCGACTATTCTTAATTTGGACTTCAATTCGGGACCCTTAATACTATCGGAGAGAATGAGGCCGGCGAAAAATCCACCCACTATTGGATGAAGACCTAAAAGAGAAAATATCACAACCGTGCCCAAAAGTATTGCCAGAGTGGCTCTGAAGTCTTCCTGAGGGTCCTTTTTCCTATCTTCTTCATTAGGTGAAAGTATCCACTGTATCTTGGGAATTATAATCCGAAGAACGATTACAGAAATTACAAGAAGTAAGAGGAACAGCCATATAGGAAGACCTTCCCTCACTGGATCTATCATCTGCAAAAAGATGGCCAAAAGAACCAAAGAGAATATATCTTCAAAAACCGCAACCGGAGTTACTATTTTCCCGGGTTTTGAACCCAAAAGATTATTGGATTCCAATGTTGGTATCACCACGGCAACGGCGGAAGAAATAAATATTATGCCTAGAAGAATTGAAGCTTCAATACTAAATCCAAAAAAGTATGCCACGGAAAAACCGACTACGAAAGGGATTGAGGCATTTAATAAACTCACCAGAGCTATTTGCCCTTGAGACTTTCTAAATTCCGAGAATCTTATCTCAAGGCCGGCCATAAACATCAAAAATACCAGTCCGATCTGCCCCAAGAAACTTATGGTCTCGCCCGGCTCCCATCCGAATCCAAAGGGTCCTAAGATTATTCCTCCCAATATAAGAGCTACAACCCAAGGTAAATGAAGCCTCTGAAAAACTTCCGAGAAAAATACCGCGGCGAATAAAACTAAAAAGAATGGTAAGAATTCCATAAATAAATATAACTTAAATTAAAGTATACTACATATAAATTATGTGTGAAATTTCTTTTTTTAAAAAAACAAGTACAATATATAGAATAATCGCATAAAATGATAATTGAGCAAATAATAGTTTTTCTGGCAATACTTCTCGCTTTATTCCTGCTTTTAGGAAGAGTTGTGAGATACGACCTTGCCGCTCTCATAGTATTGTTGGTGATAATATTCGCAGGAGTGGTATCTCCGGTGGATGCTTTTTCCGGTTTTACCCATCCGGCTGTCTTAATAGTCTTGTCAATGTTCGTAATGACGAGGGCTTTATCAGAATCCGGCATTATAGAATATATAACAAGAAAAGCGGGCATAGCCAATAAACATCCGATTATACAAATAACAATACTGACAATATTGGTCGCTATATTATCCGCTTTTATAAACAATATAGGAGCCCTGGCTCCTTTAATACCCGTTGCCATACATATGGCAAGGAAGAGCAATGTCTCACCGGCATTATTTCTTCTACCGCTTGCTTTCGGATCACAACTGGGAGGATATTTAACCCTGATAGGAACACCGAGGAATATAATCGTCTCTTCATTCAGAGAAAGGGCGGGATTTGAAGGATTTGGTATGTTTGACTTTGCTTTGGTTGGAAGCGGTTTGGCAATAATTGGTATCATTTTTCTATCCTTAATCGGTTGGAGATTTATATCAAAAAAGAAAAAAGATACTTCCGAAGAAATCTTCTCCATAAAAAACTACATCACTGAAGTTGTTATCCCAAAAGATTCTCCTTTAATTGGAGAATATACCAAAAGTGTTAAAGAAATAACAAAAGAAGCGGTAAAGGTGTTGAGTTTAAAGAGAGATAATGAGTAAATAAAAGATATTTCGGGATTTGAAATAATAAAAGGAGAAGATCACTTAATACTACAAGCCGATCCTGAAGATCTTTCTTCTTTAGTGGAAAGTAAAAAACTTAAACTTGCGGGAAACAGAGCGGTTGAAGAAGAAACTCCCGATAAAGAGATAACCTCAATAGAGACAGTGGTAGGAAAATCATCTGTTATGATAGGAAAAGTTTGGGATAATATATCATTGGCATACAGATATGGAATAAATTTACTTGCCATATCCAGAACCGGAGAGAGAATAAACAGATCATTGAAAGAGATAGCTTTTCGGCCCGGAGATATCCTCATATTAAGAGGAAAAAGAGAAACAATAAATTCCGCTATAAGCGATCTTGGATTATACCCTCTGGCTGAAAGGGAAATATCTCTTGGAAGAACTTTAACCATCCCCATAACTCTTCTTATATTCACCCTGACGATATTAACAGCAACTTTCTCAAAAGTTCCGATAGAGTTGGTATTCGTAACAGGTGCAGTCATGATGATACTATTGAACTTAGTCCCCCTTAAAAAGGCCTATGAAAGCATTGAGTGGCCCATACTTATACTCATAGGTTCAATGTTGACTCTGGGATTTGCCTTAGAGGAATCGGGCGGGGCAGAAACGATAGCCAATTTGCTTGTCAATAATGCTGACGTATTATCTCCCGCAATAATATTGACCATAATACTTATACTTTCCATACTTATGGCAAATTTCATAAGCACAAACACCGCCGCAGTGCTTATGGCGCCGATTGCCATATTCACAGCAACAAGCTTAGGTCTTTCAATAGATCCGTTTCTTATGGCGGTTGCCATAGGAGCATCGTCGGCATACCTGACCCCTTATGGACATGAATCAAATACCCTGGTAATGGAAGCCGGGGGATATACTTTTAAAGATTATATAAAAGTTGGCTTGCCACTTGAGCTTTTAATAATTACAGCCTCAATTCCGCTAATACTTTACTTCTGGCCTCTATAAATTCTCAAGAAAAAATTCTCTTACCCTTTCTTTGTAACTATCTCCCATCTCCCCATGCCTTCTGCCCTCCTCAAACCAAAATTCCGCTTTTTTATTATTTATTAAAGCTTCTCTTAATCTTTCTCCATGGAAAAATGGAATAACCTCATCGCTTGGCGAATGTATTACTAATATTGGAATATCTGAATCCCTAATAGAATCGGCGGGAGAAACCTCCCTTATATCAACATTCCATAATATTTTTGGATATATAGATACAATACGAGCCAAAAGTTTTTTAATAAAAGGTATTCTAAAAAGCTCTTCTGCCATATCAGCCATATTTGAATAAGCACTGTCTGATACCACTGTTTTGATTTCATTATGTTCACCAAGCGCCATCAAAGCAACGGCTCCCCCCATTGAAAATCCCCATATGCCAAATTCATTTATCCCCCTCTCTTCCATTAAGAACTCCATTGCTCCTTTAAGATCCAAAACTTCAAATGCTCCCACTGTTGAATACCTACCACCACTTTCCCCCAATCCGCGAAAATCAAAAAGAAAGAGATTGAAATCCTCCTGAAGAGTGTAGAGAGCCGGCAAGATATTCCCCTTATCAGCAGGATAGCCATGAAGAAGTATTAAAGTCCCCTTTTCGTGTATGTCTTGTGCGGGATAATTTTTATGAGGAATAAACCAGCCCTTAAGTTCTATTCCGTCTTTGGATTCAAATTCCACTTCCTCAAAATCCATTCCCAAATTATCGGGAGTAATATTTGAATGTATCTTGGGTGGAAAGATGGCTTGCAGAAAAGCGGCCAGAGAAGATACTACCAAAAAAACAATGATTGCTAAAAATATCCAAAGCATTTTTTTGTAAATTCCTAAAGGCATACTAATCCTCTTTATACCTCACAAGGTGAGATGTCACATAAACGCCAATCAGTCCGACAATGATACCCATAGCCGCTCCGGCAATAACATCACTTGGCCAATGCACTCCGGCAATAATTCTTGATAAAATAATCAAAATAGAAGATATAAAAATTAAAATTCCAAGTTTCCTGCTATAGAAAACCAATATTGTCGCCAATGTGAAAAAGAATATGGCGTGCCCGGAAGGAAAAGAGGCCATACTACCATGTTCAATAAGTTGATTAACCCCTTCCAAAACTTCAAAAGGTCTGGGTCTGTTGAAAAGAAAAACTACTCCTTCCTTGATAGCAAATCTTGAAAAAAGAGCTACGAATAATCCAATTAAGATAACAATCCTTGATACATTATCAGAAATGGAAAATTTAAAACTTTTGGGATAAATAAAAGCAATTATGACTGAAAATACAACCAGATACGGAAAATATAAAGAAAAGAAAATAATTATCTGATCCAAAAGAGGACTCGCTTCGGAGAAACTATTTAAAAATTGAAAAAATGATATATCAAGCATTACTTAATAGAATAACATAAAACCCTCGGAGCTCTAACTCTCCGAGGGTGAAGATATCAAGAAAACAGAGCGGAAGAGGATGATTTCATTCTTCTTGAGAAGAACCAACTTCCTTCCCTCTCCATTTCCTGAAATACATAGAAATTTATCTAGAACAGTATTTCTTAGTGCCACAATTGGCCTGAGTATTTCAAACTCAGAAAAAAAAGCTCCAAAGAACAGAAGATCCTCCGGTGTTGAAAGAGGGAGTCCTCTCTTTAAAAAAACGTCACGAATCTTCTCTCCTGAGGTGCATTCTCTGCACCCTGAAACACAAATGGTTTCAAAAGAGACTTTTCTCTTTTTGCCAGACAAAGATATATTCTCTTTACTGATACTTGAATCAATATAGTTATATTGACCTTTCTCCAGCAAACACTCAAGGGTTACTGGGACAATACTAGCTTGCAATTTTTCTTTTGTTTTCACTAAACATCCTTTTTTAGAATTAACAGAACAAAGCCCAATATTATTATACTTAATATTATATAAATTAGGAAATAAAAAGTATTTGCCTCGGACTTACGCCCATAAGAACTCGCTATACGTCGCTAATAAACTTCGCTGGATAAATAATTATTGCTTACTTACTCCTGTTTTTTTCTTCCCAACTCAGTCAAACACTGCTTTCTTAAACGAACATTTTTAGGTGTAATCTCTAAATACTCATCATCAGACATAATCTCAAGTCCGCTCTCAATTGTTATTTTCAAATGAGGAGCAAGGTCAACAGAGTCATCAGATCCCGAAGCTCGCATATTGGTAAGTTGCTTACCTTTAGTCGGATTGACCACCATCTCTTCACCTTTAGTGGTGTTTCCTATAACCATTCCTTCATAAACCTCTACTCCGGGACCTATATAAAGAACTCCTCTAATCTGAAGATTACCCAAAGCAAATGCAAGTGCCTTTCCTTTAACCATTGAAATCATAGAACCTGTTTTTCGTTTATTAATATTTCCGGCATACGACTTAAAGCCGATAACTTGACTGGAAAAGATGCCCTCGCCTTTTGTAAGAATGACAAACTGCCCACGGAAACCTAGCAGACCACGGGTCGGACCCTCAAGTGTTAGACGAGTACGAACGTCGTCTTGTTTCATATCGGTCATAATAACCGATCTTTTAGACAATGTCTCAATGATGGTTCCTTCAGTACCTGCCGGAACATCAATGATTACTCTCTCATACGGTTCACTCTTAACACCATCAATTGTTTTAATAATAACCTGTGGTTGAGAAACAAGAAGCTCATATCCTTCTCGCCTCATATTCTCAAGCAAAATAGCAATATGAAGCTCTCCGCGTCCATAGACTTTTAAAATGTCGCTGTCAAAATCAACTCGCAGACCGACGTTGACTTCAAGTTCTTTTTTTAACCTGTCTCTAATTTGTCGGCCGGTTACATAACTTCCATCTCCTCCGGCAAACGGCGAGTTATTTACCAAAAAGTTAAGAGCAATGGTTGGTTCATCAACCGCAATAGCCGGAAGTGCTTCAAAATCTTCTGTGTCACTTATAGTATCCCCAATATAAACATCAGTAAGACCGGCAATCATAACAATATCTCCGACCTCAGCCTGAGAAACTTCTTTTCTCTCTACTCCTTCAAATGAAAAAAGCTTAATCACCCTACAAGAAACCGTCTCACCGGATTGCTTTTTTAAAAAGACTGTGCCTCCTGAAGAAATTGATCCTTCATAAATTCTACATATTGCCAGTCTGCCTAAAAAGTTATCGTATGCTAAATTAAACGGCTGAGCTTTTAAAGCCCTGTCAGCTTCTCCTGAAGTTGGAGAGACTTGCTCTAAAATGCAATCGAGAAGTGGCTCTAAATTTTTTCGCTCATCATTTAAGTTCTTCATAGCAAATCCCTCAAGACCGATAGCATAGACAGTGGCAAAATCAAACTGTTCATCACTGGCCCCCAACTCAAAAAAAAGTTCTAGAATCTCATCATGAACACGCCCCGGATCAGCTGCCGGTTTATCAATCTTATTTAAAACAACAATTGGTTTATGACCAAGTTCAAGTGATTTTTTAAGAACAAACCGTGTTTGTGGCATTGGCCCCTCCTGAGCATCAACCAAAAGTAATACCGAATCAATTGATCGAAGAACTCGTTCAACCTCGGACCCGAAATCTGCATGCCCCGGGGTATCAACAATGTTTATCTTAGTGTTTTTATAAAATACCGAAGTATTTTTTGAATAAATAGTAATACCACGTTCCTGCTCAAGAGCGTTTGAATCCATAGAGCTTCCTTCTTTACACATTCCACACTCACGCATCAAAGCGTCAGTTAATGTTGTTTTACCGTGATCAACGTGTGCAATTATAGCGATATTTCGTATATCCATATTAATTTAAAACTAAATTTACCTAAACCAAGACAATGTGAGTTTTTGAAATAATAAATTAAATAAATGTTAAAGCGCAACCCTTTTTTCCGGCTCGTCCTGTCCTCCCTATTCTGTGAATATAATCATCATAAGTTGCGGGAATATCATAATTAATAACATGGCTTATATCATCAACATCAATACCTCTGGCAGCAACATCAGTTGCAACAAGTATGCTTACTTTATTACTTTTGAATAAAGAAAGTGATTTTTGCCTTTTATTCTGTGTTTTATTTCCATGTATTGATTCAGCTTTAAAACCTCTCTGAATTAATATTTTTGCCAATTTCTCTACCCCATACTTAGTTCTGCCGAAAACAAGAACTTTTCTACATTCCTGAGTAATTAACAAATCATGAAGAACATCCAATTTATCTTTACCCTTGGGAGTACGAATTATATTTTGTTCAACGCTAGAAACTGTTTCTCTTTTCTTAACAGAAATTCTGACCGGATTATTTAGAAAACTTCCAACTAATTTTTCAATATCAGATGAAAGCGTAGCAGAAAAGAATAGAGTATGTCTTTTAAGAGACATTTTAGAGAGAATAAATTTCATATCTCCGATAAATCCCATATCAAGCATTCTGTCAGCTTCATCCAGTACAACTGTTCCAAATCCGGAAAGATTAAGAGCTTTCCTTTCCATAAGATCTTTCAGTCTTCCGGGAGTACCTACAACTATATTTGGTCTATTTTTCAAAACTCTGATTTGGCTTCCAATATTAGCACCGCCTACACAAGAAACAGAACGAATACCAAGCCCACCGGAGAAACTTATAAATTCCTCTTCCACTTGAAGAGCCAATTCCCTGGTAGGAACCATTATTAAGATTTTCTCCGACCTATTTCTTAAAATTTTATCAATAAGAGGAATAAGAAAAGCTCCGGTCTTTCCGGTTCCGGTATTAGCAATACCAACAATGTCCCTCCCTTCTAAAATGATGGGAACAGAACTGTCTTGAATTGGTGTCGGAGTATTATATCCTTTGCTTAAAATATTCCTTTTCAATGACTCGCTAATGGCAAAATCCGAAAACTTATTTTTTGGAGAAAATATATTTGTCTCCTCAAGAGAAATTGCCTTGCTTACAAATCTAGAAATATTTATTTTGCTACCCGTGAAATTTCTTCCCCCTCCTTTTCTTCCCCTTCCATTAGATGAGGAAAAACGCCTTCCGGATAAACCTCTCGAACTTGAAAATGACCGCCCTTTTGAATTTGGCTTTCTTCTTCTATCGCTTGAATTCTTATACATATAAATACCTCTCTTAACACCCTAAATCGGGCTTATTAATAATGCGCTGTCGAATCATCTCCGAATGGGTTCGACCTCGCAAAAGAGGAGTGTTCTTGAGACTCTCAAGATATAAACCGATATGAGACTATTTGACTTGCCAACAATACTCCATCACTTGAAATATGTCAAATTTTTTGACGATTTAAGAGATACTGTTTCAACACTTCTCGGAATAAAATTTTTATGTTAATAGAGACCCCCTGATATTATCTACAAACTCTGATTTAAGTAATTGGTCCCATGGAAGAAATAACGGCTTCGGCAAAGTATCAAAATCAAACCAATTTTGATCTATGTATTTATCCGGTTCTAATATTGCCTCTTTTCCACTTTCATAATCTGAAAGCATCCATATCGTTACATAATGTTTACCCTCCTCTTTAAAGTAATCATTTGTAACAGCACCAAAGCGTACGTTTCTAATAGTAAGACCTGTTTCCTCAAGCACCTCACGTTTAGAGGTATCAACAAATGATTCACCAAATTCTAAATGTCCACCGGGAACAGACCAACTACCCTCACCATGAGATCCTATACGTTTTCCCATCAAAAATTTCCCATCTTTAAATACAAAAACACTAGTCTCGGAGGTTTTCAATAATCTCTTTGGCAATTTCTTCACTATCTTCTTCAGTCCCATCATAAATGGTGGCTGACCCCATTTCTCATTTCCTCTATTTCCTGCAAAACTACTGTGGACAACTTTGCTTAGACTTTCGGTTTTTATTCGCTTATAATGTAATTGTAGCGTAAATAATTTTTTTATAGCAATGTCTTCTTTAACAAAAAAACAAAAACAGGTTTTTGACTTTATACAAGCTTACGCATCAGAAAACGGAATGTCCCCCACAATCGATGAAATCCGAAAAGCATTGAATCTAAAAGCTATTTCTACAATCCATGGTCATTTGAAAACGCTGGAAGAAAAAGGATTCATATCTAGAGACGTTCAGTCCTCTAGAAATTTAAATATAAAGAAGAATATAATTTCTGTTATTGATGTACCGATTCTTGGTCACATAGCCGCTGGTCAACCTATAGAAGCTATCGAAGATTTTCAAGACAGTATATCGATAGTTGATCCAAAAATAAAAAGTTCTGAAGAATACTATGCGCTAAAGGTTGTTGGTGACAGCATGATAGATGAAGGGATATTTGACGGGGATATGGTTATAATTAAAAAACAATCTGTAGCAGAAAATGGCCAGACAGTTGTAGCTATTATTGACGAAAACGAAGCTACTCTCAAAAAACTTTACCGAGAAAAAAATAGATTCAGGCTTGAACCACGAAACCCCCACATGAAGCCATTATTCAGAACCGATGTTGAAGTTCGAGGTATTGTGGTGAAGGTTATAAGTGATATTCAAGACAGTCCTGAGATCCAAAAACAAAATAAAACAAAGCATGGTTTTAGAACCCTAGACTTATTTGCGGGGATTGGCGGAATAAGAATCGGCTTTGAGAATGCAGGATTCGAAACTGTATTTGCAAATGACTTTGAAGAAAAATGCAAAGGCACATATGATTTAAATTTCAAAAAGTCAAAGTTAGTTGTTGAGGATATCAGAAAGATTGGGATTAATGATTTTCCTGAGTTTGACTTTCTTCTGGGAGGGTTTCCTTGCCAAGCTTTTTCTATCGCAGGTTATAGAGAAGGATTCAAAGACAAAAAAGACAGAGGAAATCTTTTCTTCGATATTGCACGAATACTAAAAACAAAAAAACCCGAAGGTTTCTTGCTTGAAAATGTAAAAAACCTTAAGAGTCATGATAGAGGAAGAACTTTTGAGGTTATAGAAAAAACTTTAAAGGAACTTGGGTACCATATGAAAGCAAAAGTCTTAAACACAATGGAATACGGGAACATTCCTCAGAACAGAGAGAGAATCTATATCGTAGGATTTAAAAATAAAGAATATTTTGATCGATTCGAATTTCCTAAGACAGTTAAATTGACAAAAAATGTTCAAGATCTGCTTGAAGAAAATGTTCTGGAGAAATACTACTACAAAGGAAAACCTCTTTACAATAGAATTAAAAGTGATATCAAGGATAAAAATAAGGTTTATCAGTGGAGGCGAAAATATGTTCGGGAAAACAAGAGTGGTGTATGCCCAACTTTAACAGCAAACATGGGTATGGGTGGACACAATGTTCCAATCATCAAAGATAAAAAAGGAATTAGAAAGCTTACGCCCCGTGAATGTGCAAGAATCCAAGGATTCCCTGATTGGTACGAATTACCTAATATTGCCAATTCAGATCTGTATAAACAATTCGGTAATTCAGTCAGTATTCCTGTTATTGAGGCCGTAGCAAAACAAATGAAAAAAGCTATGAAAAACTAACTCTTTGCCATTTTTTCCAAAATACTCCAATTCTCCCTATATTTTTCCTGACTTCTGCCAATTAGTATGACACGCCCAATTTTTTCAAAATACTTTTAACCTCCGAACTCACAGGCGATCTAAACGTAAACACCTCATTCGTAGTCGCATCCTTCATTTTTGCATCAGTCACGCTCAATAAATTATCCATAATTTTCTTGATAGAAAGTCCGGTTTGAATTTCCAAGTACTTACCAATCACTAAAGCTACAAAACAAATCAGTAAATGAGATTTTATAGCATCTTCTTTGTGGTGGAAGATGGGTCGAGTTAACAGATCACTCTTAGCCATTCTAAACGACTGCTCAACATGCCAAAGATCATGATACCGATCGATAACCTCTCGGTTAGACAGCTTTTCTTGAGGAATATTCGTGTAGTAACCCTTTACTCCGAGAAGAAGCTTTGTTTTCTCAATCAACTCCTTGTTCAAAACGTACGCATCGCTTTTGCCAGCTCGTTTAACAAACTTAGCTCGCCTGCCCGGCTCTTTGCGTTCGACCAATAACTTTCCTTTGGCTATCTGTTTTTCCATATCGGCCTTGTTTTTACGAAAACGCTTAGCGGAGAACGAAACAATAAGGTCGCCATGCTTGGTGGCCAGTCGAACAGTTTGACCGTCTTTGCTTGCCAAGGCGGTACTAACTTCTTTGATGATTTTCGGTGAACAGTTTGCCAAACGAGCTCCCACTACGTACGACAGTTTTCTACTGGTAAGTTCGGTAATGTTGGTGTGACTTAACATTGCGGCATCTGCCACCACAGTGGGCACCACTACGTTGTATTTCTCAGCAAAAGCCTCTAAAACGGGAATCATGGTTTTACCTTCAAACGTATTACCAGCAAAGACTTCATATCCTAGCGGAAAACCGGCCTGGTTAACCAGCAGACCGACTACCACTTGAGGTTGTTGGGATTTGTTGTCTTTAGAAAACCCTTGTACACGCAACTCATCGGTATCGAAGGTTTCGAAATACAACGTTGTTACGTCATACAAAACCAGCGATAAATCAGATTGCATAATATTCGTTGCGCAAGCAATGGCGACCTTTTCCACGGCCATTTTACGTTCAATCAGTTTTGGTAAATCTCGGTATACCGAGCGCTCAGCATAGTTGATACTGAAGTAACGTTTAAGCAACTCGATCGTTCGTAGCTTGGAAGTAGGTTCGACCAGACGCATAAAGCTGAAATCAAGCAGGAAACGATCTTGGTTGCTATCGAAGCCGCACTGTTCAGCTATCTGTGTCAATATATCGTAGGTGAATATATGGTTTACTCCTAAATATTCAGTGGTGGTCAGTGAAAGAATTCTTGATGTTTTATCTGGAAAAAGAGAGGTCTGGTTTGTTTCTTTTTCAATCCAAATTGAAGCACTCTTTATGAGCGTTTTCACTTCTTTATCCGTTTGACCACTTCCAACATGTTTGAGTACGACAACCTTACGGTTCTCATACCGAACAACTTGTACAGCAATCGCACCTGATTCGGTCTTGGTTTTTCTGATTGAGGGCATATTTACCCCCTTAGTATGACAAAAGTTTAGAAAATGGCAAAAAAATGGCTTAGTTAAGCGATTGTGTTTTTAAAGAAACTGGTTTGGCAGAAGTCAGGAAAATCTAATTAAGTTCCATCGGATGCGGGAGGATTCGGGATACCGGACTCCCGCATTCTTTTTGAATGCTCTTTGTAGAAACGTTCAGATGATTCATCAATGGCCACGGTTATCATCTTTTTTAACTTATACGGCTTTCTAACCTGATATATTATTATCTCTCGTGTGGCACCCGCGGTCTGAACATGAACATCACCAAAATTAAGGAAAGTGGCAATAATACCCTTAACTTCCACTGTTATGTCTTGAATCCTTTCAAAGCGAAGACTTTTTGTATCTCTGTGAAAGATCCCAATTTGCTCAACATCAATTATCCTTTTATTGGTTATGTGCCAGACATCCAAGTAATAAGTAGTCCACTCAATAAAAATATATGCTAATACAAAAAGGAGCCAGAGAGAATAGAAAAATACCATCAAAAATCCAATTTGACCTTCCATTGCTATTCTTTCACTAAAATCTTCCGGAATAGGAATAGCTTGATATAATCCGTATAAAACCAATGGAGCTAAAACCATAAGAAAAGCTACATTTGCCGGTTTAAACATTACAAAAGAATGCCTTCTTATGGAATGTTTTATTTTTTCATCTTCTTCTAACTTGAACATATATTTCAATTATGAATAAAGAAAAGCAAAAAGAGACCCTAAGGCAAGCAATACCAGGAATCCGCTAACTGCAAAATAAATGCCTTGCATTAATTTTATCTTCCTTTCTCCCCCTCCGTAGCGATTCCAATGAAAAACAAATATAGAACTTATAATAATATAAAGAAAAACGGCAACGAAAAAAATTGCCCATAAAATCTTTGCGGAAAGTATCACTCCATTTCCTTCTATAAAATCAATTCCCTCCATTCCGTAATTATAATACAAGAATGTATAAAAGTTAATACAAACATTCATTTATTCCCATATCACCCACTTTTACCCTCTCTATATCCAAAGCTATGGCTCCCGAACCAAAAAACTCTCCGACCTCATTGGCTATAGCTCTAATATAAGTTCCACTTGAAGCTGAAATCCTTATTTTTGCAATAATGTATATCTCGGGCAAGTTTTCCCTTGAAAAATAACTCTTCCAACATTCTAAAATATCTTTTTGCCTAAAATCTCCTTTAACTGAAAATACCTTGTTTTGTATTTTTGAAAAAAGATCTTCTTTTTTTATTGAATAAATATTCTCCGTCTTCGCTTCATATATCTCTATTTCTCTCTCCGGTATTTTTGGTGTTTTTCCTTCCCTCATCCATTGAAAAAGAGGTTTTCCCTCTACGGTCTTTGATGAATATGGTGGATACTTTTGCCTTCTTTTCCCGGGTAAATTTTCTACAAAACTTTCTATTTGTTTATCAGAAGGCAATTGATTTGAGTATTTCGTAATCAAGCCCAAAGGATCATATGTATCTGTTCCAACCCCGAATAATATTTCAAATACATATTCCTTATCCAAATCAAGATATTTCTCTCTATTTTTATTTTCCTCCCCAACCAATACAAGCATTACTCCACAAGCCAGCGGATCAAGCCGTCCGGCATAACTTAAAGTCTCATCTTTTAATTCCGGCTCTTCTACTCTAAGTCGATCAAGAGCTTTCTTGGGAGTTTCTCCCGTCTTTTTGTAAATTGCCAATATATTCATAAAAATATCTTTTTCTTGCTGATTATTGCATTTTTGCGTACAATTAGGCAAATGAGTAAAAAAGATAAACTAAATACAGAGCCATATAAAGGAGTTCGGGATTTTTATCCCGAAGACATGTTCGACTTGAAATATATATTCGGAAAAATGAGAGAGGTGGCGGAATCTTTCGGATACAGAGAATATGGAGCTTCTCCTCTTGAATATTATGAGATATATAACGCCAAATCCGGAGAAGAAATAGCGAAACAGCAGACATATGCATTTGAAGACAAAGGAGGAAGAAAAGTTGCACTGAGACCTGAAATGACACCTACTGTATCAAGAATGGTGGCAAAGCGATCAAGAGAACTCACATTTCCCCTCAGATGGTATTCAATAGTAAATTTATTCAGATATGAGAAACCCCAAAAAGGAAGACTGAGAGAACACTTCCAGTTAAATATGGATCTTTTTGGAGGAATAGAGAAAGAAGCAAACAGGGAAATGATACATATCGTTCACTCATTAATGAATTCATTCGGGGCAAAAAACGAAGATTTTATTATAAAAGTAAATTATAAAGAAATAACCGATAAAATATTTGAGAAGATTGGTATTCCGGAAGACGCTAAAAAATCTCTATCAAAATTATTGGATAAGAAAGATAAAATGACAAGCCGAGATCTCTCTTCTTCTATGATAGATAAAGTCGGAGAAGAGAAAAGCAAAAAACTCCTTGAAGTGATGTCAAAACCCCAAAAAATAATAGAATTCTTGGGGAAGGACGACCCCTCTGTAATAGAACTCATATCAGAGATTGAATATTTCTCAAGTATGGAAATGAAAAATGTATTTTTTGAGCCCACGCTTGTAAGAGGGTTTGATTATTACACAGGATTCGTATTTGAGGTCTTTGATACCAATAAAGAAAATCAAAGATCAATATTCGGCGGAGGAAGATATGACGCTCTTATTTCTCTTTTTGGAGACAGAGAAATACCCGCGGTCGGATTCGGAATGGGAGATGTTACTTTTAGTGAATTCTTGAAAAGAAGAGAGCTCCTTCCTGAATACGACTCCGAAACCGAGCTGTATATATGCCGAGCTGATA
>SL_3KL_010_SEDDRAFT_10000976_pt1 | contig 25327 bp, 21 predicted proteins | sample SodLakKL_010_SED_2_FD_10381 | JGI IMG/M metagenome (IMG submission 10381) | reverse complement strand
TTGAATGAAACTGAAAGAGGCGAGGGTGGTTTTGGCAGTACCGGTCAAAAATAATTACCACCTCTCAGCTGTTTAATTAACTCTCTGTAATCAGGGAATGAAAATACCACCGTTACTATGAATCTAATAATACCAATGGCCGGAAGAGGGTCCCGGTTGAGACCCCACACATTGACCACTCCCAAGCCCCTGGTGCCCATTGCGGGAAAACCCATTGTACAGTGGCTAATCGAAATGCTGTCCCAGGGACTGGATGAGCCTTTTGAAGAAATTGCCTTTGTAATCGGAGACTTTGGAGAAGAGGTCAAAGGACAACTCAAAGAAGTTGCCCGGTCCGTGGGCTCGCGACCGTCCATTTTTTACCAGGAAGAACCACTTGGTCCTGCCCATGCCATTCACTGTGCAAGACCAGTAATCACAGGTCCGACCATGGTTGCTTTGGCAGACACGCTTTTTATAACCGATTTTTCTTTCGACCAGGAAAGCGAAGGGGTGATCTGGACGCAAAAAGTCAAAAACCCTGAAAATTTCGGGGTCGTTAAGACCAACAGCGAAGGAGTCATCACAGAATTTGTGGAAAAATCGCCCAAATTTGTCTCCGATCAGGCAATTGTAGGAATTTACTACTTCAGGGATGGAGATAATTTTCGCAAAAAACTGGATTACCTCCTGGAAAATAAAATCCGTGAAAAGGGTGAATACCAGATAACCACGGTGCTGGAGCTATTGAAAAACGATGGCCTGAAGTTTAAAACAGCCTCGATTGACGAGTGGCTTGACTGCGGGAATAAAGAAGCAATTATCCATACGAATGAGCGGATTCTCGATACCCAAATAGGCGCAAACATCATCGAGCAAGAAGTCGTTCTAAAAAACAGCACTGTGATCGAGCCCTGCTTTATTGGGAGAGGGGCTGTAATAAAAAACAGCGTCGTCGGGCCCTTTGTATCCGTAGGTGCCCATTCCCGGATCGTGAAATCCGTAGTGGAGAAGAGCGTTATTCAGGATGAATCAAAGGTTAAGTTTGTCAACCTCAAAAACAGCATGATCGGCAACCAGGCCGAATACATTGAAAAGGCGAGAAAAATCAGCCTCGGAGATTACTCAAGATTAAGTTAATGATAGACCTGCACCACATTTGTTACCAATTTTTTGCACTGTCACTGGTTCTTGCACTGACGACCGGAATTTCCCACTCCCTTAAAGCACAGGATTTTGACTTTCCTGAAGATGTTGTGGTTCCAGACCTTCAGGCTGAATTTATCGAAGCCCGCATGTACATGCTGATGGGACAATATGACCAGGCTGCGGAGCATTTAGAAAAATTATTGGAGCAAGACTCTGAGAATGCGGTTTTTCTGTATGAGTTGGCGCGCTGTTACAATCAAATGAACCAGACTTCCAGGGCACTGGAATACGCCAACAGAGCGCACCGCTACGATCCCCGCAACAGTTGGATACTACAACTCAAGGCCAATTTGGCCGATGCGGAAGACCGAAATGACCTGGCCGAATCGGCTTATGCAAAACTCATGGAACTCCATCCTGAAAGGACCAATTACGGAATTAACCGCGCATACCATCTCCTTTTATTGGGCCAGCGAGAAGAGGCAATTGAAGTATTGAATCAAGCGGAGAGTATAAGTGGAGTAAACCCTGAATTAACCGCCAAAAAAATAAGCATTTTCAAAGCCGATAACGACTTTGGCGCCATTGAAAAAGAGTATCAAAAACTACTGAAAGCTTTTCCCAGAAATGTAGATTTCAGAATGGAGTACGGCTCTTTCCTGGAGAGTACTCACCAAATTGAATTAGCTATTGAACAATATCAAAAGGTCCTGGATAGCAGACCCGACCACAGCAGGGCAAGGTTGCGAATAGCAGAACTCGAAACCGGGGAATTGGAGGGAGATGAGAGACTTGAAGCCCTGCTGCCCCTCATCCGGGATGAAGATGTGGAACTGGATGAAAAAATCCAGGCACTCATTCCCCTCCTCATGGAACTAAGCGAAGACTACCAGCCGGGCGTAGCCGGAAAACTTTTGGAGGCGGGTTTATCCCTCATAGAGGAACATCCGGAACGGGCAGAACCCAGAGCATTGACCGGAGATATTGCTTTTTCATCCTACCAGTTCAACCAGGCTGCAAAATTATACCGGGAAGCACTCGATATAAGGTCCGATGTGGTACAGGTCTGGTTCAATCAATTCGAATCCCTGCTCCAAATCAAAGATTACGAAAAACTGATTGACCGCGTCAATGAGGGGCTGGATTTTTACCCCAATCAGGCCCTGTTTTTTTACTACCTGGCCCGCGGGCAAATGGGAATCGGTGAATTGGAGACTGCAGAAAACACCCTGAGAAGGGCCACATTAATGGGTCGAAGACAACCGGAACTCAATCTGTACTTCAGTCTGGGAGAAGCCACTCTGGGAAAAAAACGGGGAGAGGTTGAAAAGGGAATTGAAATTCTCAATCAAGCGACGGAAGACATGCCCGGCCAGGCAGACCTCCTTCTGATGAAAGCGGACTTATTACTTCATCAGGAGGAAAATCTCGAAGAGGTTGCTACTGTTTTGGATGAGGTCCAAACTTACACACCAAACCACCCGGAGTACCTTTTTGCGCGCGCCAGATTGAATTATTTGAAGGATGATAAAGAAGCCGCAGATAGATACATGGCCCAGTTGGAAAAGTATGATATTAAAGATCGAGAAGATATCAGAGAGTGGGCCGATAAAATTTCAACCGATCCAGGGCGTTAAGTAGAAGTATCAGACCCGTAATCCATGAATTACCAAAGCAACCATTATACAGGTAAATCCCGCCTGCTCGTATTCGGCACCTCTTTGCTGCTGATTGTAGGTATGCTAATAGTCAACTCCTGTAAATCTCCTAAGGAAGCCGTTGAAGAACCGGAAGTAGAGCTTACAGCCGAGAAGTTGATCAAAGAAATCAAACTCAAAGAGTTCAATGCCGAATCCATCGATGGGCGTGCACGCATTCAAGTGGGTTTGGATGGCATGTCACAGTCTTTTCGCGGTCACATCAGAGCTGTGAGGGACAGCGCCATTTGGGTGAGGGCAACCGTTTTGGGCTTTGAAGTAGGAAGAGCCATGATCACACCGGACACCTTTCAACTCATCGACCGGGTAAACAGAGAATACATGAAAATGCCACTGGATGTGGTGGCTTACCGCTACGGATTGGATGTCACCTTCAAGCAACTGGAACAGTTACTGACCGGTAGTCCTTCATTTGATGATGTAGTGGTCCGGGAGTTGGACATTGGAAATCCTGGTGCTACGATAGCCGGTTTTATTGACAATATGCAGGTACTTTACAAGATAAACGACCAGCAACTGGTGGAGAGATTCACACTGATGGATGGAAACGGCAGGGTGGTGCGCTCGGACAACAACCAGTACAAACAAATGGGAGATGCGGGTTATTTTGCCTGGGATCGCCAGATAACCGGAACCGACGGAGTTCAGGAATTTTACCTAAATTGCGAATTTTTGGAGTTGAACGTTGAAGATGTCCCGACTTTACCATTTGATGTACCCAGTCGTTACGATCGCATTGAGTAAGCCGGCCGCTTTACTGCTTTTCCTCTGTCTGGTCTCCCTGACCGATCTGGCTGCGCAATCCAGACAGCAACTTGAGCGTGAAAGAGTGGCACTGGAGGAGCAAATTCAATCCACCCGTCAATTACTGGATGAGAGTATTGAACAGCGCAGGAGCACAGTGGAAAACTATGTCGCCTTGCAAAATCAATTGGAGGCCCGTAGAAACATGATTTCCAACCTCCATAGTCAGACCCGCATATTGAGAGACACCATGGAAAATTTAAGGGACTCCATAAAACTTCTAAACGAGCATTTTGAAGAGGTTAGGGGAATCTATTTTCAGCAACTTCGAATTTCCTACCTGCGACAACTCACCACCAGGGACTGGATGTACTTACTGTCATCCGGCAACTTAAACACGGCCCTTAAGCGGTATTTTTACAACCAGCAGTTCCAATCCTTTATCGACCAGAAAAAAATGGAACTGGATTCCATTTCCGATCAAATAGCAGATCGTCAGGCAGCCATTCAGGAATCATTGGATGACCTGGGTCGCTTGCAAACCAGAGAACAGCGCACTGTGGAAGAACTCAACCGCGACTTGCGCACCCAGGATGCCTTGCTAAATTCACTCCGTGGAAAGGAGCAGGAGTTGCGTGAAAATCTGAAAGAACAGGAGAACAGGCGAAGGGAGTTGTCTCGCAAAATTGACCGTCTGATAGCAGAAGAAATAGCCCGGAGGGATGAAGCCGTGGAAGAACTGCCGGAGCGTGCCGCTGAGTACGAATTACTGAGCGGAAATTTTGAGCAAAACAAAGGACAGATACCCTGGCCCGTCGAGCGGGGAGTTATCCAATCCCACTTTGGAAACCAGGCTCATCCCACCCTCAGGAATGTCACCATACAAAACAATGGAATAGACATCCAAACGCTGGAGGGAACCCCGGTCAGAACGGTATTTGAAGGGCAAGTGACGGCAGTAGTCAGCATGCCCGGGGATCAATACATGGTTCTGGTCAGGCACGGAAATTACTTCACCGTCTATGCCGGTCTGAACAGCACCTACGTTTCCAGGGACCAACAGGTCAAAGCAGGTGAAGAACTCGGTGTTGTTGGCAAAGATCCAGGCTCCGGAAATTTTATGGTGCATTTTGAGCTCTGGAGGGGCAAAGATGTACTGAACCCGGAAGAATGGATAAGCAGGTAGTATGCTATCCATTGCACCATAATTGATCGATTATTTGGAACCACATGCACCTAAATTTTGTAGTCCCTTTTATAATTGCAGTTTTTTTTAAGAAAAAGTAAAGTGAGTGAGTAATACAAATCCCTCGGAGTGGAAAGTAGGCGAAGACCTTTCGAAAGGTATTGGCCAGGACGATGAAATTGCCATACTGGCAGCAGTGATATCCGGTGAACAAACCGAAGAGCAAGTCAATGAACATTTGGATGAGTTGGAGTTTTTGGCGCTTACTGCCGGTGCACGAACTGCCGAGCGCATTACCCAAAAACGCGAACAACCCCATCCCAGGCAATATTTTGGAAGTGGAAAATTGGCGGAACTAAAAAAGTCGGTAACCAAACACGGTGCAGGTATGGTCATTTTCGATGACGACCTATCCGGATCTCAGATCAATAACATAGAAAAGGAATTGAAAATCAAGGTGGTTGATAGAAGCAGCCTCATCCTGGATATTTTTGCGAGGCGCGCCCAAACGGCCCAGGCCAAAACCCAGGTGGAACTGGCCCAACTTCAATACCTGCTGCCCAGATTGAGAGGTATGTGGACACACCTGGAGAGGCAGCGCGGTGGTATTGGTATGCGCGGACCGGGTGAAAAAGAAATAGAGACGGACAGGAGGATTATCCGCACCAAGATCAGCCAGTTGCAGGAAAAACTGGAGAAAATCCAAATGCAGAACGAAAACCGGCGAAAGCAGCGGGGCAAACTCATCCGGGTTTCCCTGGTCGGTTACACCAATGTCGGCAAGTCAACCATTATGAATCGCCTCAGTAAATCCGATGTTTTTGCAGAGGATAAGCTATTTGCAACTCTGGACACCACCGTCCGAAAAGTAGTACTAAATCGGACTCCATTTCTGCTGAGTGATACGGTAGGATTTATCAGAAAACTGCCGCACCACCTGGTTGACAGTTTCAAATCCACCCTTGATGAGGTCAAAGAATCTGATATTCTGGTTCACGTAGTGGATATCGCTCACCCACAGTACGAAGACCACATTGCTACGGTAAATAAAACCCTGCATGAACTGGGTGTCCGTGATAAAACCACACTCATGGTTTTCAATAAAATCGACCTCTACCGCGATCGAAATTACGACGACCTGCTGGATGAATCTACCAAATCTGAGATCGAGGACTCCATGCATCATCAATTCTCGCACAAATACCCCGAGGGATACGTCATCTGCTCTGCCATTTCAAAGGAAAATATCGATGTGTTGAGAGAGCGAATACTCGAGCTCGTCACTATGGAATACGAGCGCAAGTACCCCTATCAGGCACAGAAGTGGTAGTAGATTTGGCAGGTCCGGTTTGCAGACCTATTTTTGCACTTCAAAATCAATTCAACTGGAGGGTTTTTCATTTTGATAAAAAATCTTCCGTATCACTCTCAAAAGAATTTTATGAGTAAAGCTCCAAAGACGATTGAAGAAAAATACGCGCATCTCCTACTTGATTACTGCCTCGAATTAAAGGAGGGATCATCGCTTTTGATAAACACATCCACAGAAGCACAGCCGCTTTTGCGGGAAGTTTATAAACTGGCAGTTTCCAGGGGAGCCATGGTGGAAGTGAGCCTGGATTTTCCCGAAAAACAAGAACTTTTTTACAAGTACGCCTCCCAGAAAGCCCTTGAAAAGCCACCCGAATTTGCCTCATTGGCCATGCGCGAATTTGACAACCTACTCACCATCCGGGCCCCATATAACCTCAGAGCTACCAGCGGATTGGACAGCAAGAAAATGGCGACAAGACAGAAGGCGCTGAAATCAATCAACGAGTCCTACTTCAAGAGAACCGCATCAGGTGAAATGAAGCGTGCACTTTGTGAATACCCAACACAGGCCTCCGCCCAAAATGCCGGAGTGTCCCTTCAGTCCTGGAGAGAATTTGTCTTTGATGCCTGTCGGCTCTACGATGAAGACCCCATAGCCAGTTGGCTTCAGGTGCGTAAAGACCAGCAAAAAATAGTCGATCACCTGAATAAATGCAGTGAGATACACTACAAAGGTCCCAACATCGACATGAAATTCAGTACAAAGGGTCGAATCTGGATCAATTCAGATGGCACAGCCAATATGCCCTCAGGCGAGGTTTTTACTGCTCCTGTCGAGGATGAGGTGAACGGCTACGCCAGGTTTTCTTATCCGGCAATTTACCGGGGTGAAGAAGTCGAGGGAGTGGAACTATGGGTTGAAAAAGGCGAGGTGGTCAAGTGGGATGCGGTCAGAGGAAAAGACTATCTGGACAAGATCTTTGAGATACCGGGAGCGAAGAGATTTGGAGAGGTGGCCATCGGCACCAATTACCGCATCCAAAAAATGTCCCGCAGCATCCTGTTCGATGAGAAAATTGGCGGTACCATCCACATGGCCATTGGACAAAGTTATATACAGACCGGAGGAAAAAATGAATCCACGGTGCACTGGGATATGATCACCGACATGAAAACAGACAGCGAGATCACTGCAGATGGGGAGATCATTTATAAAAATGGTAAATTTACGCTCTGATTCCGGCAACCGTTTGTGGAAAGCATTCCGTACTTTTCCGGCTATCGGAATAATCTAAACCATTAAGGGATTGGTACATCCAAAGCGGAAAACTCAACCCACTTAACAATCATCAGATAACACTCAGAATCGAGCACGGATGGGAAATTACAGTTACAAACCAAAAAGGGTTCCAGTCACAGAGGAGGAGAAAAAATACCTCTGGTGGATGGAACTGGTTTGGTGGATGTTTTCACTGATACTGATCTTCGCGGTCATGCTCCCCATTGTCGGCGAAGTGGAGGAGTATCCATTTACCTACATCAATGTGGCCTTTATTCTGCTCTTTTTTCACTACTCCCGCCATGTGGTACTTTTGAAATACTCCGTTTTGAAACTGAGCTTTTGGGCGAAATTGAGCTTTGCACTGCTCACCCCGGCACTTTTATTCTACATGGGTGGCAAATTCGCATATTTCCAGACCTTCATGGATGAGGCAACCATGAGTGAATTGATGCCGGGTCTGAGCTACGACAGACAAACCAGCCTGAACAGCTACATAAAAACACAGATGGTCTTTTTTGCAACGGGTACCTTCATAGCAGGAATCCTCTTTTTCCTGCGGATGATAGTATCCGTATGGAGACAAACCAATGAGAAGGGAATTTAATCATCATTACCATGGGAAAATTATCAGAGGAATTCAACGACTACCGCTCCAGGATGAACGAACGCATTTTGAGCTATCCCAATAAAAACCTAAAGCGGTTTTTCAGCCTGGACAATTCAACCTATGAAGCGGGAGCTCTGACGGTAAAAACCAAAGAGATGCTGGGTCTGGTAGCATCACTGGTTTTGCGGTGCGATGATTGCATTGCCTACCACGTGGAAAAATGTGCCGAAAACGGACTCACCGAGGAGGAGTTTTTCGAAATACTGGCCATCGGAAACCTGGTGGGCGGATCTATCTGCATACCTCATTCCCGAAGAGCTGTGGAGTTCTGGGATGACCTAAAAGAATAAAGCGAAGTATAACAGCGACTATCTCAACAGGGTAACCGTACCGCTGAATTGATGCAGTTCCCGGCTATCTCTTAGCTCAATCAGGTAGAGGTAGTCACCCGGATTCACGACCTGGCCGTTAATTTCACCATTCCACCCCAGTTCCGGCATATTCGCCGGGATACCTTCAACGCGGTACAGCGTATTTCCCCATCTGTCCTTGATAAGAAGCTTTTCAATCAGATAATCCTCATCGGCAAAGGCGGTAAAAAAGTCATTGATTCCATCTCGATTGGGTGAAAAGGCATTGGGAATAAAAACCTGAGCCGGTTCGTACACTTCAACATTCAACAGGGCAGTAGCGCGACAGGCTGAGGGTCCAATTACCTCAATCTCAACAACGAGGTCATCATCGGGCAGAACACCAAGCGTCAAGCCATTTCCTGCGGGCTGTCCATTCAAGAGCCATTCAGCAAAGTCGGGCTGTGGAAGGTTGGTATTCGCCCACAAAATCAGGGAATCGCCAAATTCAATTTCGGCAGGACCCATTATTTCCACAAAGGGATCGACCTGGTAGTCAATATCAATCCACTCTTCATACCGGCAGCCGAATTGATCCTCAATACCGAGAAAAAATAAGCCTGTCGAACCGCTGAAAATATAAGGGGGCGGAATCATCTCATCATTGATAGAGAATGCAAAATCTCCCTCGTCCAGGGAAATCCATTTCAGTTGAATAACTCCATCCTCAGAACTGGGGCATGTAGTAGGCTGTACCCTAATTTCAGCATCAATGGGTGTTGGCTCCATAATATAAATCTCCTCCTCAAATTGACAGCCGAACTCGTCCCGGGCGGTGATGCTGTAAAAACCACCAGTGTAAACCTGAATTTGCCTGACATCCTCAGAGTTTTTGTCCCATTCGTAAGAAATAAAGCCTTCCGGGGCGGTAATTTCGGCATATGATCCAGTGCAAATTACACTGTCAGCCTCTAAGGTGAGTTCCGGTGAATCAAACACCTCAATATTGTCAATAACAATACTGTCGCAGCCCCTTAGATTGGAGTATGTGCTGTAGAATACCGTATCACTGCTAATCATTCTACCTCTGAAAAAATCTCCTCTGCAAAGCTTGTTTGTTAGCAAAGTGGTATCCGCAGAGAATTCGATATTGATGAAGAAAAAGTATTGCGAAGCACGATCTTCCCCCAACACACAATCATTTTCATCCTCAATTGAGAGAAAAGTAAGTGGATAAACTCCTTCCTCCTCTTTTAAAAACTCAAAGTAGTCATCTTCATAATCCAATAGAATATCCTTGTGCACAGTTTCCATGCCGAGTCTGAAATCGGATATTATTGGTGCCGATTTGGAAAAAGATTTATGCAATGCCAGTTTCAAGGGTATTCCGGGGCAAAAAGTGAGCTCATCTCCGGGATGTACTTCTATTTCATTGATGGTAAAGCGATAGGTGGGTTCCAACACTTCCAGCTTGAGTTCGCAGGAATCAACTTTTTCCGAGAAGAGGTCCAATGCATAGACGGTAAAATAATTAATGCCGATACTGGAACAATCAAGCACAAGAGAATCCATACCGAATATCTGTCCTTCTACCGGACCACAGGAATCAATAACTACAAAAAGGTCATTGACCGGGAGGGACATATTGCCATTGGCCTCAAGCTCTATCACAATTTCTTTACAAGAAATCTCAGGAGGTGGAATTTCATCATCAAACTCATACGCACCCATATCGACAATCCCATCAATAATCCGATAATTGCCTTCAATGTCCACTGAAGAAATTCCATCTGTGTAGTAATTTCTGCCAAAATTAACAGCAGGAGAGCATTCCGTGAGTCGATAATCCCCATAAGTAGAAGGCGCGTGAATAGCATTTAAGCTTGCGACCAGTTTGGGATCGAAATCGCGATTGCCACCCCCATCAATAGCTCCTTCGACATTCCAATCATCACTACCTCCGGAACCGTGAACAATGGAGTGATAAAATCCAAGAGTGCTGTTATCCCCGGCACTGTAGAAAAATTCCAATGGTGAAGATTCGGTGTCACCCAATTTGTTTTCCCAAAGGATGCTGTTATAAAAATTGAAGGTAGAGTTTAATTGGTCAAAAAGAAGGCCCCCTTTTGCATGAGCAGCATTTCCAATTGCTGTAATGTTGTACAGGTCAAAATGACTTTTTTCCCCGTAGAATGTCCCACCATTTTTTGCTATGTTTCCGGTAATGACAGAATTGTCGATGTGTATTTGATTATGTAAAACAGAAGCTATTACACCTCCGAAAGCAATAGCACGATTGCCCTGAAAAACAGACCTTGATATTTCTATCCGGGAGTTTAGAAAACAATAAATAGCAGCACCGTTGATAGCCTGGTTGTTAAGAAAATCAGATTGTTGAATATACAGGACGGAATTGTTCAGGTTGAGAATAGCACCTCCCGTGGTTTGAGAGGAATTCCCATCAAAAGTACAGTTAACAATTTCAAGACGTGACCCATCGGCATTCAACAATCCCCCACCGCCACCGGGAACGATTACTTTATTGTCCCTAAACACAGTGTTGACCATGTAAACATTGGCCGCGTTTACATTTGTCATACCGGCCCCCTGATTGGCTGAATTACCGGATATTACGCAATTTGCGATGGTTGCACTTCCTCCATTGTTATAAATTCCACCTCCTGAATTGTTTCTGGGATAACCATCGGCGGCAATTATTTCCGCATTTCCACCAAAAATTGTAAACCCATCCACCAATGATTCATTGCTGGTATGGGATATATCGAGTATGGTATGAGAATTCCCGTAAAGCGAGGCCGTCCTGTTAATATCGCCGCTTAGCGTGGTTCTAAATAAGCCAATGTTACGCTCAGATGAATTTACTTCAAAGCCTCCAAAACCTCCCAGCAATGCTACTCCATCAGGCAACACAAATCTGGCTGAACGATCTCCTTCATTAGAGGTGGGGTAATAAGTACCCCCGGCCACCCAAATTTCATCACCAAATACTGCAACCTGTAAGGCATCTTGCAGGTCCAAATATGCATCTTCCCAGGAAGTACCGTCATTGGAGCCGTCAGCAGAATGATCCACAAAAATAACTTGAGAAAAGGTGATAAGGGGTGTGAATATCATTACGGTGCATGCCAAAGCAATTACTTGCATTGATTTAAGTAAAAACTTGAAATGACCATCGCCAGACATCACATATTAACAATTATTGACTATTGTTTCCCAAATTTAGCAAAAATAAACCACTTATCCAATTGGTCAGAAAATTGCCAATTCTGCAAGCAAGCAGGGAACCGTTATCATACAACCCGGCGAACTGGCAAAATGTGGCAAGAAGGACTCAAAAACTGATAAATTTTGGCGATTAATCCATTCAGGCAATAATCATTAACAATCAAAAAAGGGTCGATACCAGCATGGCATCAACCCTTTTTTGTTCATAGTAACGAGTACTATAATATTTCAGCTACAAATGAAACAACTTTCTTAGTCTTCTGGCACAAAAATGCTGTAGCCACTATCACCAAATCCGTTGCTCCATTCTATTTCAAATGTTCCATCGGGATTAATTTGACCGGAACCGTTGAAAACGTCATCGCCATAAACTACATCCGGTTGGTTATCTATAACCAGGCCGGGGCCGTTACATTCTCCCGTTATAATTCCCGGGTTATCAGCCTGGCCGTAGCAATTCGCATACATTCCTCCGGTTATGTCAGTAATTTGGAAAAGCCCTTCTCCAACAATACTCACCTCGACCATGTTGGTTACACCATCACAACCCGCAGGATTGGTTTGAACGGTAGTCACAGAATAGGTTCCGCTGATTTCCCAATCACAATCTATTTCAACCATGTTTATTACATGTCGAGAATTGCGTTGATCGGGGCCCGGGAAACCGGCTGTTCCACTTGACAAATTTGTCAATTGAATTTCAATTGTACTCTCATCGGGAGTGTCAATTGCATCTTCCAATGGTATAATGGTAATGCTTTGTCTAAAACCATTGGTCGAATCAAATTGAAGCTGATTGCTTTCATTGCCTATTTCGAAATCTACACCTTCCGTAGCATTGTCAAGAAGCAATTCAAACTCGGCACTTGCACTTACATCTTGTCCTCTGGTTGAAGAGAAAATCACATTGACTACTATGGGAGCAGTTGATCCTTTCGTAACAAGAGTACTTTCAGTTGCAAAATAGGCAAAATCATCGCTATCCAACTTATTGTCAGGCTCGTCTCCACAGGATGAGAAGGTAAGTGCCATAACTACAACAAGTATAGGGACTAATATTTTATTAAATGTCATATTATTATTTTTTTAGAGTTTAATAACCGGGATTCTGAACCATTTCATCATTGGCAAACACCTCTGCTTCAGGTATTGGGAAGACAAATCGATGATTGTCATTCTCAAGGAAACAGCTGTTGGCAGTACAGTCAATTCTGTCAATTGGCATGTTCCAACGTCTCATGTCAAAAAACCTTCTACTTTCGAAGGCCAATTCTTTACGGCGTTCGGTCACAATAGCATCGAACAAGTCACCGCCAGTTTCACCGGGTGAAGAAAAGCCCTCTATACGAGCACTTCTCACCGCATCCAAATCCGCAAGGGCATCACCATCATTACCCAATTCATAATTTGCCTCAGCACGCATCAGATACAACTCTGAAGTTCTATATACTTTAGCGTCTGCAACATTGGGATTAGCTGGGGGACTACCAACGTACTTGATTACCCTCGGGAAGTCTGACAGATCAAAAAATGCTTCAAACCTTACATCGTTATCCTGATCGTAAAGTTGCAACAAATCATCAGTCACCCAATAGTAACCTACATCCAAACTGGGAATGTAAAAGATATTACCAATTCGGGCATTAGTGGGCTCAAAGTTGATCTTGAAGATGTTCTCTCCACCATCAATATCCTGAACATTCCACATACTGAGGTAAGTTGACGCATCGGCAAGACCCGGAGCACCGGCGTCTAATGCATTGTTGACATGGGTTACCACACCATTCCAATCTCTTTCAAACAGGGCAATATGAGCCAGCACAGTGTACATGGCCGCAGGTCCAAAAGTTTTTACCTGGAAATTGGGATTTGCCAATTCGATAGCCTGGTTGAGATCGGATTTTAACTGTCCAAAAAGTTCATTGGTGGTAACCCGGGGAGGATTCTGCTCAATACCGATCTCGGTTACAAAAGGAACAGCCAATTCCGAGCCATCATTGTACCTTTCACCGAAGAACATATATGCATGAAAATGAGCCAATGCTCTCAAACCATAGGCCTGGGAAACAATCTCATTCAATCTTTGAGCCTCCATGTCATCCTCGGGAGTCAATCCCTCATAATTATTAATTATCAGGTTTGCTCTAAAAATCGTTGTATAAATCCTTCCCCAAATGGCTTCAGTATTCTGATCTCCTGAAGTGTAATTCCAATGGTGAATGAAAGCTCCCTGACCATTGTTCTGAGGAGATATTTTCAAATCGTCCCCGGCCCAGGCTTCCATCGCAAGTTTCAATTCACCGTAGTAACTTGCTGCAGTAAAGCTGGAATAGACTCCATTTAAGGTCAACTCGAAATCTTCCAGTTTGTCAAACTCCAATGAAACGGAGTCATTTGGCTCTAATTCGAGTTCACTATCACAGCTGTAAAACAGGACTGCGAATGATAGAATTAGTAATGTTATATATTTATTCATCATGTATTATTTTTATGGTTAAAATCCTATGTCAATTCCAAAAGTAAACGTCCTCTGTGGTGGGTATTCAAACTGAGCAATATTATTATTAATCTCAGGATCAAATCCGGTGAAATTAGTAACAGTAAACAGGTTTTGACCCATTGCATAAACTCTCAAGCTGCGGAAGGTATTTGCAATTCCAAGATTGTCCACATCAAAGTTATAGCCAATGGTCACATTTCTCAATCTGAAGAAATCAGCTTTTTCTATATCCTTTGAGGAGAAGTTTCTGGGACTGTCCAACCTTTGGATATTGGTGACATCACCGGGCTGACTCCAGGCATTCAACATATCCTTACTCTGGTTGAATTGGGTGAATGTCGGATTGGTTATGAAAAAGGTCTGATTGTTAAATATCTCATGTCCGGCTGCAAACACACCCAAAGCAGAGAAAGTGAAATTGCGGTAACTTATATCCGTAAAGACACTTCCGTTGTGGGGTGGTATGTAAGTACCGTGTGCAACTCTGTTCGCACTTGAATAAACATTGGTAATATTGCCATTCAAGTCGTAATAGAGGGCGTTTCCTGTCGCGGGATCTACTCCGGCCCACTCCACCTCGAAATGAGTACCAATGGGGAGACCTTCTCTCCATATACTGGTTCCCACCTCAAACTCGGAAACCTGACCCAGACTAATAATTTCATTGTCGTTGTAAGCGTAGTTAACACCTACAGACCAGACAAAATCAGGTGTGCGCATAACAACTCCCTCAAGCTCTACCTCAATTCCTCTATTGCGTAAATCTCCTGCATTAATCGGAGAATCTCGCCATCCCGTGGTTAGTGGAATACGCTGGTCCAATAGAATATCTTGAGACTCATTGCTGTACAAACTGATCTCTCCAAACAATCTATTGGAAAGAGCAGCAAACTCAACATTGAAGTTGAAACCCTTCACTGCTTCCCATCTCAAATCCGGATTACCCGGTGTGGAAGGTATGAGCGCAGTAGCATCGCCATAGCTGCCTGGATTATACAAGGTTAAGGCCTGATAGTTGCCAAGCGGCTGTTCTGTACCCAGCTCACCGTAACTCAATGCAAGTTTCAACTCATCCAACCAACCTACATTAAAGAATGCCTCTCTGGAAACATTCCAACTAACACCTGCGCTGAAAAAGTTTCCATATCTGCTATCTACACCAAATACAGAAGAACCATCTCTTCTCAATGAAGCAGAAACATTATAACGAGAATCATAAGTGTAATTCACCTCACCAAAATATGAGGTAATTGCACGCTCAGTAAACCCACCACCTACAGTTGGTATGAAACCGTTGTCTCCGGTACCCGGAGTAACACCTGCCGGAGTTCGGAGCCCGGAAGTCAATCCAAATCCGGTGAAATTGAAACTCCTGCTGGATATAGACCTGTACTCATGTCCACCCATAAGGCGGAACTCATGAACATCCAGTAATCTACTGTAAGCCAAAGTGGTTGTGCCGGTGAGATTTAAACCCTTGGCATGTCCCCTGTTAAGTGAACCCTGCGACCCCTGAACAGTTGCTGATAAAAGTGATTCAGGGTTTATATATCGCTGTGTTTCATTGATTTGATATCGAACACCCCAGTTGGTTCTGGCAGTAAGTCTGGGCAAGATATCTGCCTCAAAATAACTGCTGATTACCGCCGAAGTTCTCCGAATGATATTTTCGTTTAAGTCCGTATCCTCGATGAAGTTTCTACCCGCTGCACCAACCTGATAAGAACCATCATCCAAAAATACTTGATCATATGGATTCGACAGGTAGGCCAAAGCCACCGGATTGTTAAGATTAACTGCACCTTCCGAAGTGATAAAATTAGATTCCGAAACAGCTAAATTAGAGCGAATACCCATTCGAAGCCAATCATTGGCCCTGTGATTGAAATTAAATCTCACTGTTCCCCTCTCAAAATCTGAACCCACTACCTGTCCTTCCTCATAGTAATAGCGACCGGACACAAAAAAATCAGATTGTTCAGTAGCACCTGAAATACTCAATTCATGGGAAGTGAAAACACCTGTTTGCAAAACCTCATCCCTCCAATTTGTATTGATGTTGGCCAAACTGTCCCTGATAGAACCATCGCCTTCATAGTTGGGATTGTTTGGGGAAAACACCCAACCCGGACCTCGCATCACACGCTCTTCAAAATCCAGCTTTTCCCGGGCATTCATCATTTCAAAATTGCCGGTGGTGTTGGTATTTACACCAACCGAACCTCTGTAGGTAAACTGTGTTGGCTGACCCCTCTCATGTGATTTTGTTGTCACAATGATAACACCATTCCCACCTGAGGCACCGTAGATAGCTGCTGATGATGCATCCTTTAATACAGTGACACTTTCAATATCATTGGGATTCAAACTATTGAACACATCAGAACCTACAGCAATCCCATCCACAATGTACAATGGTTGGTTACTAGCACTACTTGCAGTTCCTCGTATCAAAACCTGCGATGCAGTACTACCGGGCTGTCCACTTGCTCCAAGGATCATAAGACCAGCAGACCTTCCTTGAAGTATCTGGTCAAATGATGCAATCGGCACTTGCTCAATCCGGGCACTTTCAACCGTGGAGATGGCGCCGGTAATCCGCTCCCTGTCTTGCTGCTGATAACCTGTGACCAAAACCTCGTCAATTAATCGGACATCAGCGCCCAATTCAATCCTTAGTTCAGTTTGACCAGGTTCTAATTCAACCCTTTGAGACTCATAACCGGTGTAAGAAATCACAATAACAGACTCCGGTTCGGGGACATCGATTGAAAAGTTCCCGTCCAGGTCGGTTATTGTACCAACAGTAGTGCCTTGCACACTAACTGAAGCCCCAATCAGTGGCTCACCGTCTGTATCAGTAACTGTACCTGTTACAGTTTGCTGCGACAGCAACGAGCCCATACAGAAAAGAGCTGATAACGCAATTAATAAAAGTTGTTTCATAAGCTAAGTTTTTATTGACTAACTGAATGATTTACATTTCTATACTTTTCCTCGCAACTACTTTTTAATCGTTCAACAGGACTTAACCGCTGCTTAACAATTCCGTAAAGCTATAAAATTTTATCCTCCTCAAATGCATCAGTGTGGATTAAAATTTTCAACTTAAAATTATTATTAATGCTTTAAATACTGATATTGGGTGTTTTATATTGCCGCGGGGAGATTAAAACAATTAACATTAGGTTAATCTTTGATAAGATGTCCTGTGAAAAGAAATATACCTGGGCGCCAGGACTCTATTATTCGGCAATTTTTAATGAATTCATTCCTTTTTTTACAACTGATACCTGGAATAAAAAAACCCGCTTACCAACAATTTAGCGGTAGCGGGTTTTTTATTTTTCCTCTTCAGGAGGAAGATCCATTAAATTCTCAGTTGATCAATACCTCAATACAAGGGCGATTCCCTGATGATCTTTCAACTGACCATTGTCCATAAAGGTAATAGTACCTCCCTTACTGAGATGTCTTTCTATAATTTCATCAACAATGTCATCTATCACGCCGGGTTCTGTCTGGTCCTCCATAAGCTTTAAGCGATTGTCCTCATCTAATTTAGCTGGCTGGAAGTAATCGTTTTCCACCAGTAGGAGATCGCCTCTACCTTGATTGACCATCTTCCATATATCGTTGAGATCAGTGGAAAATTTGTTTTGTCCAATTGCAGTTCCCAACTTATCAAGAGCTTCTTTTCGCCTCTCTATGATTCCCTCCTGGGCGACCGGCCACACTTCTTTAACCACCTGATAAGGGGTTTTGTGATCCAGGTTCTTAATAAGGGAACCTATCACCATCTGACTGTTGTCCATTACTTCTCTAAAGAAGGAGATATTCCGGTCCACTCCGACCAACACAACACCCAGTGGACTTTCATTGTACAACTTTTGAAAAGCCTTGTCCACTCTGTTGAAATACTCCCTGCTCATGTTGTCCTCTTTGGTAGCCATTGAGCGCTTGAGTGTATCGGTATTGTACAATTCATTTTCCATGGGGAATTCTCCCTCATTTACCTCTCTAACCGGACGATCACTGTAGGCTTCAAAGAGGTTCACACTGTTTTGGCTGAGTCGCAATATGTAGTAGTGCTCTTCTTTATGCAGCGCCCTGACCAGGTCTCTGGTGGCAAAGTTCTTATCAATAATCACCCGTTCCTCAACCTCAATCGGTAGTCGGACATGCCTGGCAGTATCGGAATTTACAAATAACACAAGACTGTCCAAATTCAGGTTGTGGTCAAATCCATCCTCGTATTTTTTGAGGTTTTTCAACAGTCCATCAATCTCGCGCTTGTTAAAATCACCCAACAACCTGTTTTCTGCATCTCTCAACAAATTCCTCAGACGGGTTGAATCCTTTTTGTTCTCGGGATGCGTGCGATGTGTTTTCATCAAAATAGTCACACTCGGATACTCCAACACATCCTTAATCTCCTTCAATGTTTTTTCTATCATGTCTTGATAATTTATATCACTTTTCTTAAAAGGCCCCAAAGATAATACTTAGCTGAGCTTTTACCCAGTATTTTACCGGGATTTTAAAACGTCACAAACAACTTTTTCTGATATTAAAATAGCCATAGCCAATCTGTAGTCACCAATTAAGGCCAATAGCAAACAATTCCGGGAATTTATATTGGTCTGTCGAACCATTTGTCAACGTATCATTCTAAATCCATGAATTTTCAAAACTCTGGATGAATAACCTCTAAAAGCATTGTTTCAATGAAATTTTTTACGCTGGAATTATTAACTGGCTAATAACAAGAGATTAACCCCGGCTAAATAGTCCAGCTCTATATTTGTGACAAATACTATGGAAATAATTGGCATGAATTAGCAAAATGCCTATATTTCCACCGGATTCATTGCTGACCACATAAATGCATGATTATGCTGAAACCCTACTTTCAATTATCGGTTCTGGATGGAGTGGATTTCTTCTTTTTGGAAGACAATAGTGATGGAGTCAATCAGGAGTATTCCGAAGATCAGAAGGTCCATGATAATCCCTTTAACCTCTGCATGCGCAGCCGGATGATGGTAGAACCTGAATGGGAAGAACTGGATTTTATATAATCCCGGCGACCTCCTAAAATATTTTAAGAGTAGTTTGCTTATTCCTCTTCCTCTAAATGGAATAACCTCTGAAATTCCATACTTTCTCCGGTTCATTCAATCCCTGGAATTGATTTACTCCGCAACCAAATTCAAATCTTATTTTCCACGAGGTGCCTGAGTGCATCAATAATATCTGCGTGCTCGAACTCAAAGCCGGCTTTATTGAGTTTCTCAGGAACTGCCCTTGTACTATCCAATACGGCAGTGGCCATTTCACCCAACATGGTTTTCAGTACAAAAGAGGGCGCCGGTAATTTAATAGCAGGACGGTTCATACCCTTTTTAATGGCATCCACCAGGTCAGTCTGTCGGACAGGTACAGGTGCCGTGCCATTTACCACCCCGTCCAGATCACGGTTTTCCATCAGATACTCAAAAATGCGAGCCATGTCGTGAATATGAATCCAGGGGTAAAATTGTTTTCCACTGCCCATGAGGGCACCCACACCGAGTTTTTGGGGATTGGCCATACTGGGCAAAGCACCCCCTTTGGTACTCAACACCAAACCAATCCTCACTTTCACCACCTGACAATAATTCTCCATGGCGTCTGCAGCTTTTTCCCATGCAACGGTAGTTTCGGAGAGAAAACCTGTTCCAGGCTCTGATTCTTCGGTAAGTATTTCCTCACCCCTGTCTCCATAGTAACCCACCGCAGAGGCAGATAAATAGGCATTGGGTTTGATCCCGGTTTCAGCGAGGTGCTTTTCAAAGGTAGCAGCACTGTCGAGCCTGCTTTCAAGGATGAGTTTTTTTCGGGCTTGCGTCCACCGGCCATCGGCAACTCCGGCTCCTGCCAAATTGATTATATAATTCACATCCTGAAGCGCTTCTGTATCCATTCTGTGTTCCACGGGATTCCAGGTGAATGTTGTATATGGACTGTTCTTTTGCTTGCTTCTGCTCAAGTGCGAAACCTTCATCCCCTGCCGGGTCAGATAGTTAGACAAATGCGTTCCAATAAGACCGGTACCGCCTGCGATAAGTACACTTTTTCCCTCTAGAGACATGTTGCTGTAAGTTGGTTTACAGTTAGTAAGCATTATTGGGGCGCAATTGTTGCAATAAGCATATCATTAAAGTCATGAGGAATGCCGGGTATGCTAACTTCTGTTGCAGCTGTATCATCACTGAATAAAAGTGACCAAATTAAACCACCACCCAAAGCGGGTTTCGATATTATTCTTATTTTTGTGAAAATGCTGCAGCAATGATTTTTAACAGGATTCAACAGACCTCAATTCTCTTTGTACTGACTCTGGCACTAATTGCACCTCTTCAATCATGTGGCCCGGAAGCCGGAGAAAGGGAGGGAATAAGTGAAGGAGCAACACCTGAAACAGTGAGGGTGAGAATTCCCGCCGATCCCACAAGACTCAATCCCATGTTGTCCCGGAGCGGCTATGCCAGCCAGATTGAGAATAATATCTTCATGTATCTGCTGGACCACGATCCGGAAACCCTGGAGTTTGTGCCTATGTTGGCAAAAGAGCATCCGGAGGTGGAAGAGGGTGAGATCATTGACGGTAACAAAACCCGGGCATTCACTTTTGAAATCAGGAAGGTGGCAGAGTGGCCGGATGGAAGACCTGTTGTTGCCGACGACTATATTTTCACCCTGAAGGCAGCACTGAATCCCAAAGTCCCCGCCTCAAGCTGGAGGGGTTTTCTCCAACACCTTCGCAGGGTGGAAGTTGATCCGAATAACAAGCGAAAATTCACGGTAATGGTAGATGCGGATTATCTTCATGGCATAGAGGTGGCAGCCGGGTTCCCCATTTACCCTGAGCACATTTACGACCCACGGGGATTGATGCGCCACCTGGAACTGGAACAACTATTCAACTACGAAGAGGGTTCTCTCAATGACCGTGAAGAAAATGCCCTGGCATCCTTTGCCGACTTGTTTACATCAGCTACCTACAGTTCGGAAATGGTTAAAGGAGCAGGACCATACAGATTGGTAAACTACGATTCAGGACAGCGCATTAGCCTCGAGCGAAAGGAAGATTGGTGGGGGGAGGAGATTTTTCGCCCGGGACCTTTGCGCATCCACTATCTTATCATCCCGGACCAGGCGGTTACACTCAGCGGATTGAAGGATGGAAGTATCGACATTGCCAGTGAATTGCCTCCGCGGTATTTCAGAGAGTTGAAGAACGATGATAACTACGCTGACCGTTTCGATTTCCCCACACCGCCTCTATTCCAAATTTACTACTTCGTCCTGAACAATCAGGATCCCATACTGAGAGATAGAAATGTCAGAAGGGCTTTGGCCCACATGACAGACCTCGATTTTGTGATCGATGAAATAATGGGTGGTTTTGCCATCCCTGCCCCTACGGTGGTACACCCTAACAAGGAGGAATTTAATTCGTCACTTAAGCCCATAAAATACAGTATAGCAAAGGCGGATAGCTTGCTCACATTGGCCGGTTGGACCGATTCTGACGGGGACGGAATCCGGGACAAGGAGACAAATTCAGGGCCCATGGACCTGCAACTGACCATAGATGTATCGTCGGGTGAAATTGGACAAAATTTGGCACTCTTAATGAAAGAAACAGGAGAGCGGATAGGTGTGGATTTCAATATCAGAACCCGGGAATTCAGATTGATACGGGAGGATATGATGAACAGGGAATATCAAATGACCCCGCTTGTATTGAGACAAAGCCTGTCATTGCCCGACCTGAAACAAAACTGGCACACGGACTCCAGGGCACCTGCCGGCAACAACCTCTCTCTTTATTCCAATCCGGTTGCTGATTCCCTAATGACCAGGATCAGGATGGAGGAAAACCCGGAGGCCTTAAAGTCGCTCTACCGCGAAGTTCAAGAGATAATTTATGAAGATCAAGCCGTGATTATGCTGGTAGCACCAACCGAGAGAGTGGTGGTAAATTCCCGGCTTAAGCTCATCACCTCCGCAAAAAGACCGGGGTATTTTGAAGGAATGGCACAACTCAGGGAGGTGGATTTTTGAGCAGATTTGATCAATAAAGGCGTCAGCCAAGAAAAAGGACCATGAGGAATTATCTGCTGAAACGGGTTTTGTTGTTCCTGCCGACACTTTTTGTCATTAGCCTGGTGGTTTTTTTCTTGAGTAAAATCATACCCGGAGATCCTGCAGAGCGGTTGACCGGTATTTTAAGCATCGAAGGGGATGAGCATTTCGACCGGGGAGCCATGACCAATTATCAGCGAACTTACCGGCACCTTGGACTGGACAGGCCCCTTTTTTACTTCAGTATACATCCGCGTGCAAGAGAAGCCCACTTCAGGGACATTGAACGACCTGCTATTCGCAAAAACATCAAACAACTGATGTACGAAACGGGCCAGGTTGATTTGGTTCGCAGTTATTTCGAAGCGGGAAAAGCATTGAGCAGAGATATCCAATTTCAGCTGTATGAATGTGATGCAGCAGTGTTCTGGTCGGACTTTGAACACCAATTCAACAGGGCGGGATCGAAAGCGGCAGTTGCAGAAATCACAAAAAATGCACTCCTTTTCATGCCCGCTGAAAAGTGTGGCTTTCATCCGTCTGTGAAGGATGTGGTGAAATACGGTAATGAAATAGCATCTGCAGAACGTCCATTTGGTTGGTGGGTTCCCAAATTGAGCTGGCACGGTACTCAGAACCAATACCACCACTGGCTGGCTGGAATATTTTCGGGAGATTGGGGCTACTCGCTCAGAGATGGTCGCTCAGTGGGTTCAAAAATTCGCAACTCAATCGGTTACACACTGAGTATCTCTTTTTTCAGTCTTTTGCTAACCTTTGCTGTCGGTATTCCCCTCGGAATGTTTCTTGCCACAACTAAGCGAAAAAGATATAAGGAGCTCCTGAGAACAGTGGTTTATGCACTTTACGCAGTGCCACTCTTTTGGCTCGCCACTCTGCTGGTTGTCTTTTTTACTACAGAAGAATACGGAAAATGGACCAACCTTTTTCCCTCTCCAAGTCAAATTATGCTGCATACCATGGATGGTGATGCCGGTTTTTTCCAGGGCATGAGTTACTTGCTGCTGCCTGTACTTTGCCTGGCTTCAGGTGGCGTAGCCTTTGTAGCCCGCCAAATGGAGCAAACGGCCTTGAGGGAAAGCGCATCCCGCTACATCGCCATGTCGCGCCTAAAGGGAAACAGCGAGGTTGTTACCATTTGGAGGCATTTGTTTCCCAATGCAGTATTTCCACTTATCACCTTACTGGGGGCGCTTATTCCCGGCTTGATCTCAGGCTCGGTGGTAATCGAGGTTATCTTTAATATTCCCGGTATGGGAAGGCTGATGTGGGATTCCATATTTGGACAGGATTGGAATGTGGTTTTTGCAATTCTGTTTATCGGTGCTATTCTCACCCTGGTGGGGCAGTTGATGGCCGACATACTCTACGCCAGGGCAAACCCAAAAGTCAGGTATGATTGAGGTATTTCAAAATAGAGGAAAAGCTCGCGGCAAGGTAAAAATGCCGACCTACCTGACTATGGCAATATGCTTCATATGGCTCTTTACTGCACTTTTTGCCGACCAGCTTGCCAATGAACTACCATTGACATGCAAAATAGACGGCCAAAGGCATTTCCCGGCTTTCAGGGAGACCTTTTCAAAGGTAACTGGTCAATCCAGTCCACGCATATATTATTTGGGCAAAAAGGAGAAAATGGAATCGGTAGTGCGTGCCCCAATTCCCTACAGCCCACAAACCATTGACAGGGCCAATGCAGGGTACAAAAGCCCACTCGGTCCACAAAATATAAGCAGCCAGAGATACCGGCACTGGTTGGGAACAGATGGAATGGGGCGAGACGTACTGGCAGGTTTAATCCACGGAAGCAGAGTAGCACTCATTATTGGATTGTTATCTGTTATGGCAGCAATGCTGGTCGGGGTCCTCTTCGGTGCAGCAGCCGGTTTCTTTGGTGACCAAAGATGGCGGTTAAATATACTGGAAATTGCAGGAGGTACAATGATTCTAACTGTGGGTTTATACCTTCTGTACCTGCAACTGGACTACGGGGGAAGCTGGCTATATCTCAGTGGGTGGTTGTTGGCGAGTACAGCACTGGTTTATTTGTGGTCCTCAACCGTCAAAACCAGGATGAGAGCTGCTCTCTCAGGTCTGGGCATTTCCGGTACGATGGGAATTCCACTGGACCTCATCCTTCTCAGACTCATTGAAATCTTCAGAGCAGTACCATCCTTATTTATTTTGTTGGCACTGCTAGCCATTATTGAAAGCCCCGGTATTTTAGAAATGTCGTTGATAATTTCACTGCTTATGTGGCCGGCATTTGCGAGGTACACCAGGGCGGAATTTTTGAGCCTCCGGGAGCAGGAGTTTGTGCAAGCTGCGCAATTGCTCCGTCGCAGTAAGAACTACATAATTTTCAGAGAAATAATGCCCCTGGCTATACCTCCAATAGCAGTTGCAGCAGCATTTGGAGTGAGTTCCGCTATACTGGCGGAATCCACACTTTCCTTCTTGGGAATAGGATTTTCAGCAGAACAGGTGAGTTGGGGGTCCATGCTAAACGAGGCGAGATTATACTTCAGGGCGTGGTGGCTGGCCGTATTTCCGGGAATGGCCATTTTTGCGGTCATTCTATCTATGAATTCCCTGGGAGATTATATTTCAAAGCAAAAAACCACGGGCATAAAAATGTTGGATTAACAGTATTAGTTAATGCACCAAAATAATTCCTTGCCGGGGAGCAAAAAAGAGAAAGTCATCGTCTTGGAAACAATCCGCTGCGCGCGCGATTGCGATCGTGTCTCGGGTCGTCCAGGTCAACTTCTATCTGTTCATTCATCGGACAACCGGTTTTTTTGCTGCAAGAAGAGGAAAAAGTCAATAACCCTCCAAGCAGCATTAAACCTAACAAATATCGAAGCTTCATATACTTAATCATCTGATTATCAATTATTTGATTGTATTATTAAAAGTTAATATTCATAAGACCGGAACCTAAAGGTAGCTGAAATGCAGAAAAGACAATAGTTTCAGCCACTTTTTTTTCTAAAAAAGTTTGTCCGTTCGGTTGATTAAACATACATTTGCAGCAAATTAATTCATTTAAGTAATTAAAACTTGTTGAAATGAACAAAGGAGATTTAATTAAC
>SL_3KL_010_SEDDRAFT_10000975_pt1 | contig 25334 bp, 25 predicted proteins | sample SodLakKL_010_SED_2_FD_10381 | JGI IMG/M metagenome (IMG submission 10381) | reverse complement strand
TATTTCCTGTTTTCCGGTGAATTTGATCCTCAGCAGATTTTAGAGCAGCTTAATTAAACTGTAATAACCCTGTCAGCTTCAAGCAGCAGATCAGAAATATCATACATATTGCTAACCAGCCCTACTTTGTGTTTCTCTTTTAACTCATAGTAATCCAGGCAGGTCCCGCAGACCAGCATCTGAACCTCTTTCTCTTCCAATAATTTTAATTCATCAATCACCGGGGAACCTTCGATGGTCAGTTTTACACCGGAATTCATGAATACCAGTGAACCGGGCAGCTGATCCCTTTGAGTTAATGTATAGATGAAATTGCGCATTAGCATTTGCCCTAATTCACTGCTTCCCTGCCCGAGTTCATCTGTAGATATAAAAAGAACCGGATTTTCTTTTGGCTGTGACCGGCCTGTCACGCCTTCACTTTCCTCTGCTGATTCCTGGCCTTCCAGGTTGCCCTGGATATTAATTATAAACTCGGCGCCTTCCTGCTGCCAATCGGCCAGCCGTCCTTGGCTTTTGATAAAACGCAGTACATTTTCGCGGGCTGTTTCGTTATCAACCGTAACAGATAGTTCGCGATCAGGATTAGCAGTAAGTGCTTTTTTAGTCCTTAAAACTGGTTCCGGGCAGTCTAAACCCCGGCAATCAATGTTTTTCATAGCGCTAAGATCCCTCCGCAATAGTTCATGATTTAAGTGAAAATTAACTCTGACACCATTTTCACTTTTGAATCAAGGTGGTTATTTCTTTTAAAGCGTTGCCCAGGTAATCGATATCATCCCTGGTAGTAAAATATCCAGGGCTTAAGCGGACAGTACCTTCCGGAAAGGAGCCGATAGCTTTATGGGCCAGTGGAGCGCAGTGCAGGCCAGTCCTGCATAAAATGCCGTAGTTGCTTTCCAGTATAAATCCGATTTCACCGCAATCGGTGTTATTGATGGTAAAAGAAACAATTGAGGCTGCAGGCTGATCAGAAGCGGGCCCGTATAGTTTCAACCCGGATAACTCTTGCAATCTCTCGTACAGGTAAATACGGATCTTTTGTTCATGGTCCTGTATTGCTTCTATCCCAGCCGTTTCAATATATTTTAAACCTTCCAGCAGCCCTGCCAGGCCGGCATTATTCAGAGTACCGGCTTCAAGCCTTTCCGGCATGCTCTCAGGGTGCTGATCAAGTTCGGACTGCGAACCGGTGCCGCCTTCACGTAGTGGTTTTAAATCAAGACCAGGCCGAACATATAACCCGCCGGTGCCGGTTGGACCCAGCAGGCTCTTGTGCCCTGTAAAAGCAATCATATCGAGACCTAAAGCAGCCGCATCTATCTTTTGTGAACCTGCTGTTTGGGCAGCATCAACCAGCACCATTACATTATGCCTGTGCGCAGACTTAACCATCGCTTCCAGGGGAGCAATAGAGCCGGTTACATTTGAAGCATGGTTAATAACCAGCAGGCGGGTTTCCTTGCGATAAGCGGTTTCAAGAAATTCAAGATTGGGATACCCCTTATCTGAGCAGGGTATCGTAGTGGTTGTAATAAATCCATTACGCTGCAGGCCGCCCAAAGGGCGCAGCACTGAATTGTGCTCCATGGCGGTATATAAAACATGATCACCGCTTGTCAGGCAGCCCTTAATGGCAATATTTAATGCGTCGGTGGCATTTAAAGCAAAAACAATCCGAGCCGGATCGTTTACATTAAAAAGCTTTGCTACAGCTTCTCTTGTCTCATATAAGAGGCGATCGGCATCAAGGGTGCGGGTGTGACCGGAACGGCCCGGGTTACCGCAGGCCTGACGCATTTGCTTTTCCGGTGCCCTGTATACTTCTTCTGGTTTTGGCCATGAGGTAGCGGCATTGTCAAAATATAAGTTGAGTTTGCTTCTGCATGGTTCATTTGCGTCATTCATTTAAATCAAGCTCCTCCACAATAGGAGTTTTTAACCCTTCCTCTTTGAGCTTGTAGAAACCTTCCAGTTCCAGCTCATTCTGGAGCAGGGTATCTTTAATGGATTCAATATCTTCGCAATCGCAGCGCAGGGCAGTTCCGCAGCTGGAGCTAATAGTGCGGGGGACAGGCACCATCTTAAAAAAAGTTGATTCCTTTTTTAAAATGCTTTCTGCCCGTATTGCAAAAAATGTAGTTGGAAATGTTATGTAACAGCTATAAACCATTTAAATTCCTTTCAAAATAGAGAAGGGCACGGCACGCCGTGCCTTTAAATTGTAAAAGCTATTTGCTAATACTTAGCTTAAAATCATCGCCGTCTTCTTCAACTTTAACCTGCCAGCCCATCGAATTGGCTGCCCGGCTGACATTATCTCTGGCTACCGCATTATTGACAATAACAGTAACCATGTCTCCTGAGGCCTGCTGCAAAGCCTGCCTTGCCTGTATAACGGGTTCCGGGCAGGATAATCCTCGACAATCTACTGTTTCAGGCATTCTTTAACCTCCCACAACATTTATATTTTAACCTAATTCTTCGGGCAGTGCTACCCGGGAATCAGGGTCAAACATTTACTATTAAACCGTATTTGCTCTTTAAATAAAAAATAATATTACTTGTTGCCGGATAACATCTTACTGTTACCGATTCCGATAACGGCAAGAACGATCATGGATATTAAAACAATCCACTGGCCCGCTGGCGAGACACCGGCCGGACTGCCAGCCAGGCCGAAGTTGTGCATGAAGGCAGCGCCTGCCATCATGCCTAACACGGTTAATAATGCGTCTCCCTGGCCTTCACCGGTTAAGATTAACTGGCGCATCGGGCAACCTCCTGCCAAAACAGCGGCAAGGCCGACCACAGTCATGCCTAAAAAGTTCCATACACTAGATATATGAGCTACCGGCTGCCCTTCAAATCCGGGATTAAAGTAACCGGTAATCAGGTTGCCGATCAACGCAACAACAAATATTGCAGCAAAACCATAAAACAGGTGAAAATCCTTAAAAAGAATAATGTCCCTGATTGCCCCCATCGTGCAGAGCCTGGTTCTCTGGGCCAGTATACCGACTAAAAGCCCTGCGCCAAGTGCCAGGGCAAGCGGTGCCCCCATCGAGCCAGGCCCTTCTTCACTGAAGAAAATAAAAGCTGGTGCGGCAATAAGCAGAATTAATAAGACCACTGCTACAAAAGGTCCGGCATAACCATTGACCGGCGATTGCTCGTAACTGCGGCCCAGGGTAAAGCCTTTCTTCAAAAAGAGTGTTCCAAACCACACTCCAAGCACATAACCGGGTAAAGCAATCAGTGCATTCCAGTCCCCGCCGGCCAGGCGTAAAACCAACCGCAGTGGACAGCCCAAAAAGATTAAAGCCCCGGCCATCATAAACATACCTAGTGCAAAACGCAGGACCGGGCTTGAACCACCAGTAGGTTTAAACTCTTTCACGAAAAGGGCTGTTGCAAATGCACCGATAATCAGCCCGATAATCTCCGGCCTGATATACTGAACTACACCAGCCCGGTGCAGGCCTAAACCTCCGGCAATATCCCGGACGAAACAGGCGATACAAAAGCCCATGTTAACCGGGTTGCCCTGTAAAACCAGAANAACTGCTAACAAACCGACAACAGCGCCGGCAATGATAATAAATAAACGGTCTCGCATATCCAACCTCCTTAAAATATTTATAATATCTACCTGTTCAATTATATTTGAAACATTGTCGGATATTAAATAGTAATTCATAATACTCGCTGCCCCTCTTATTAATAAAGCAAAGGAAATCTAAATACTGTAAATCTAAATATCTTACATTGAAAGAAGGAATTAAGGCAGGGTTATAGAAAATTACATGTTATTACTTTTTACAAATAAATTCACTCATAAAAGAATAGGATTGATGACCGGTGGGACAAAGCAATCAACATAAAAAACTGCTCAGCAAATTATCAAGTAATAAAGGCATGTATGAGCCTTTATTCGAAAAAGATGCCTGCGGACTTGGGTTTTTAGTTAATATAGAAGGTGAAAAATCATACAGTATAATTCGCCTGGGTGTGACAGTGTTAAAGAATTTACTTCACCGTGGCGCTACCGGTGCCGATGATAAGACCGGTGATGGGGCCGGCCTGCAAATCCAGATTCCAGATCGTTTTTTTCGCAAAGTTTGTTCCGAGAATGGCTGGAAGCTTCCGGAAGAAGGAAGTTACGGAGCCGGTATGTTTTTCCTCCCCCAGGATAAAGATGCCAGGACAGCCTGCTGCCAAAAAGTTGACCAGGTCATTGCCCGGTCAGGGCTAAAGGTCATAGGCTGGCGCGATATCCCCGTAAATCCCGAGGTCCTTGGTGGTATTGCCCTGCAGGAAATGCCATATATTCGGCAGTGCTTGATCGACGGTAGAGGCTATAAAGAAGAAGAGCTGGAAAGAAAACTTTACATTATCCGTAAACAGGCAGAGCAGGAAACCGGGCAGCTTTATCAAGAGGGAGATATTTTCTATGTTCCCAGCCTGTCCTGCAGAACTATAGTATATAAAGGCCTTTTAATGCCAGACCAGGTTGAAAGATTTTATCCGGACCTGGTTGATGAAGCAGTGGAGAGCTCTTTTGTTATCGTTCACCAGCGATACAGTACCAATACTTTTCCTTCCTGGCCCCTGGCCCAGCCCTTTCGCTATCTCTGTCATAACGGTGAAATAAATACTCTTCGTGGTAACCGCAACTGGATGGCTGCCCGTGAAAAAAATCTTGAATCGGAGCTTTTCGGCCCTGATATCAAAAAAATACTACCTGTTCTTGAAGAAGGGGCCAGTGATTCGGCCAACCTCGATAATGCCCTGGAGCTCATCTATAATGGCGGACGCTCAATAGACCATGCCATGGCCATGCTTATCCCCCAGGCCTGGGGCGATAAATATCCAATCGGACCGGATTTAAGAGGTTTTTTTGAATACCATGCCGGGATCATGGAACCATGGGACGGCCCTGCAGCGGTGGTATATACCGATGGCCGCCGTGTAGGGGCGCTGCTTGATCGCAACGGGCTTCGCCCGGCCAGGTATGCTGTAACCAGGTCCGGGTTCATGGTTTTCGCTTCTGAAGCCGGGGTAATAGATCTGCCTGCCGAAGAAATTAAAGAAAAAGGAGCCCTGCGTCCGGGTGAAATGCTCCTTGTCGATCTCGATAAAAAACGGCTGCTTAAAGATACAGAGCTTAAAATGCGTCTGGCCCGCCGCCGCCCGTACCGCCGCTGGACCCAGGAAAACCAGATCACAATCCATGGTTTTTTCAATGCCATGGCTCCTTTGAAAGGTTAATGAAGAAACACTTTTTGAAAGCCAAAAACTATTTGGCTATACCAGGGAAGATCTTAACCTGCTTTTGAAGCCGATGGCTGTAGATAGCGCCGAACCTGTTGGTTCAATGGGAGCGGATCAGCCTTTAGCTGTCTTATCTGAAAAACCGCAGCTGCTGTTCTGGTATTTTAAGCAGCATTTTGCCCAGGTAACCAACCCGGCTATTGATCCACACCGCGAAGAGCTGGTCATGTCCCTGATGACCTTTATCGGCTGTGCCGATAACCTGTTAACGGAATCACCGCGCCATGCCCACCTGGTTAAGCTAAGTCACCCAGTACTCTCTAATGAAGATTTAACCAGGTTGTGCAGCCTCGACGAGAAAGGGTTCAGAAGCGCCAGGCTGAAAATGCAGTTTCCTGTCGGTGGTGATGGCAGGGTTTTGGCTGATGCTCTGGATCAGCTCTGTGCTCAGGCCCGGGAACAGGTTGAAACCGGACACGGTTTGCTGGTTTTATCAGATCGTGATCTTGATCCAGAAATGGCGCCGATTCCATCCCTGCTGGCTGTTGCGGCAGTTAATTGCCATTTAGTCAGTCACAGGCTGCGCACAGGAATAGGCATTTTAGTTGAAAGCGCCGAGGCACGTGAAGTGATGCATATGGCTCTCCTGCTGGGTTACGGAGCTTCAGCAGTTAATCCTTACCTGGCTTTTGAAACTGTGGCCAGTATGGCTGAAAAAGGCCTGCTGGGTAAGGTGCTTTCACCGCAAAAGGCCATGGAAAACTATGTTAAAGCTCTCTGCAAAGGCATATTAAAAATTATGTCAAAAATCGGTATTTCCACCCTGCGCAGTTACCGCAGCGGCCAGGTATTTGAAGCTGTTGGCTTAAGTGATGAGCTGATTAACCGCTATTTCGAGGGGACCAGTTCCCGTATTCAGGGTCTAGGCCTTGACGAAATAGCCGAAGAAGTNAATTTGCGTTATCGCCAGTCCCGACCGGAGTCATTCCAGCCTGACAATGTCAGGTTGCTGCCCTCAGGAGGTCATTATGCTTACCGCCGGGATGGGGAAAGACATCTCTGGACTCCACAGGCTATCAGCCACCTGCAGCATGCAGTGCAGAGCAATAACTATGAGCAGTACCGCCAATACGCGGAACTGATCAACAACCAGTCAGAAGAACAGTCAACCCTGCGCGGGTTATTAAAATTTAAGGATAGTCAGGCTATTGCCTTAGAGGAAGTAGAGCCTGCCGCTGAAATAGTAAAAAGATTTGTTACCGGAGCCATGTCCATGGGTTCGATCAGCCCCGAAGTTCATGAAACTTTGGCTATAGCGATGAATAGGCTCGGCGGTAAAAGCAATTCCGGTGAGGGCGGGGAGGATCCTGAAAGATATAAACCCTTACCGGGTGGCGATACCCGTATTAGCGCTATTAAGCAGGTCGCCAGCGGGCGCTTTGGAGTAACTGCTGAATACCTGGCCAATGCCAGTGAACTGCAAATTAAAATTGCCCAGGGTGCCAAGCCGGGAGAAGGTGGCCAATTGCCGGGACACAAGGTAAACGAGATGATTGCCCGGGTCCGCCATTCAACTCCCGGGGTAACCCTGATTTCCCCACCCCCGCACCATGACATTTATTCAATTGAAGATATTGCCCAGCTGATTTATGATTTAAAAAATGCCAACCCCGATAGCAGAATATCCGTAAAGTTGGTTTCTGAAGTCGGGGTAGGAACTGTGGCCGCCGGAGTGGCCAAGGGTCATGCCGAAATGATATTAATCAGCGGATATGACGGAGGAACCGGCGCCGCGCCGCTTTCCTCTATCAAGCATGCCGGCGTCCCCTGGGAATTAGGTTTATCCGAGGCTCATCATACCCTGATCACAAACGGCCTGCGCAGCCGGGTCAGGCTTCAGGTAGACGGTAGCCTGAAGACCGGCAGGGATGTTGCCATTGGAGCCATGCTGGGAGCGGAAGAATTCGGTTTTGCCACAGCCGCCCTGGTGGCCTGCGGCTGCGTGATGATGAGAGACTGCCANACCAATAAATGCCCCGTCGGCGTGGCTACCCAGGATCCTGAACTGCGCCGCTATTTTAAAGGGAAACCGGAGNATGTCGAGAACCTGATGCTATTTATTGCCGGCGAGCTAAGGGAAATTATGGCCTCTCTCGGGATAAGGACTGTAGATCAACTGGTNGGNCGNTCCGANNTNCTGGAACAGGACCGCTCGATCAGGTTTTGGAAGTCCGGCAAAGTAGACTTGAGCAGGGTTCTATACAAACCTGAAGCTGCTGAAAAGGAAACACATTGCACCAGGGGGCAGGATCATCAACTGGAAAAAGCCCTTGATTTTGAGCTGCTTCCCGTGGTGGAGCAGGCCCTGGAGACCGGTGAACCTGTTACGGTAAATTCTGAGATCAGGAACAGTAACCGGACGGTTGGAACAATCATTTCAAACAGGATTGCCAAAAAATATGGAAATGCAGGACTTCCTGATGATACTATTACCCTTAATTTTAAAGGGTCTGCCGGCCAGAGTTTTGCCGCCTTTGCTGCCAATGGCATGACCATGACCCTGGAAGGCGAAGCAAACGACTATATCGGCAAGGGCCTTTCAGGAGCCAGGATCATCCTTAAACCTTTCAGCGGCATTAACTATAACCCGGCTGAAAATATCATCGGCGGTAACGTTATTCTATACGGTGCGACAAGTGGTGAGTTTTACGCTAATGGCAGGGTAGGTGAACGTTTTGCGATCAGGAACAGCGGGGCCCGTGCAGTTGTTGAAGGTGTGGGGGACCACGGATGCGAATATATGACCGGGGGACGTGTTGTAATTCTCGGTCCGACAGGTGTAAATTTCGGGGCCGGTATGAGCGGCGGAATCGCTTATGTTTATGACCTGCAGGGAGTTCTTGATTTAAACAGCAACCTGGAGATGATTGACCTTGAAGCGGTTGTAGAACCGGATGATGTTTATGAACTACGTGATCTAATTGAAAAACACATGAACTATACGGGCAGTGAAAGGGCCCGCTATATAATTGATAACTGGCGGGATTGTCTGCCCTACTTCATTAAAGTATTTCCAATGGAGTACCGCAGGGTCCTCGGTAAAATGAGCAGGGAAGATGAAGCGGTTGAAAGAGCGCTGCCCCAGGATAACTAATAACTAATGGGAGACGAATGGCAATGACTGCTGAACATAAAGAAAATAAAGAAAGAAAAGAGCCCGGGTATCGTGATATTAACGAACGCCTTNGCGATTACAGGGAAGTTGAAAGGATACTGCAGCCCGCCGAGGTAATAGAACAGGCCGAGCGCTGCATGTCATGCGGCACGCCTTTCTGTCATGGCTATGCCTGTCCACTGGCTAATATTATACCGGAAACCAATGAATTAATCATGGAGGACCGCTGGGAAGAGGCCCTTGAACTGCTGCTTTCCACGCACCCTTTCCCTGAATTTACAGCCAGGATTTGTCCGGCCCTTTGTGAAGGATCCTGTGTAAAAGGGATTAATGAGCAGCCTGTTACGATTCGCCAGATTGAGAAAATGATCGTGGAAAAAGGCTTTTCCGAGGGATGGATTAAACCCCGCCCCCCTGAAAAAAAGCGCCCTGAAAGTGTCGCTGTAATTGGCTCGGGACCGGCAGGCCTGGCTGCTGCCGACAGGCTAAATAAGCTTGGTTTTAAAGTTACTGTTTACGAAAAGGATTTAAACCCGGGCGGCCTGCTGCTTTACGGCATTCCCAACTTTAAACTGGAGAAGGATATAGTCAAACGGCGTTTGGACCTGATGCGTGCTGAAGGAATAGCATTTGAATGTGGAGTTAACGTGGGCAGCGATATTTCATATAACTACCTGAAAAGGCGTTTTTCGGCCGTGCTGTTAACCGGGGGCACTCAGCTGCCCCGAGATCTTGATATACCGGGGCGTGACTTCGATGGCATTATTTTCGCCATGCAGTTCCTAAAGGCTCAAAATAAAAGAATCCTTGGTGAGCCGTTAACCGCTGAAGAAGACATTACCGTTAAGGATAAAAAAGTCGTAATAATCGGTGGTGGTGATACAGGTTCTGACTGCCTCGGTACGGCCCTGCGCCAGGGCGCTGAAGAGGTTAACCAGCTTGAAATATTGCCAAGGCCACCCGAAGAGCGCCCTGAAGACAACCCCTGGCCGCTCTGGCCTAATATTGACAGGCTGTCCAGCAGTCATCTTGAAGGCGGCAAAAGACGCTGGTCTGTTACTACGAAAAAATTTGAAAGTGACGATCAGGGTAAACTGAAAAGTCTGCACTGTTGTGAAGTGGAGTGGGTTGACAAAGACGGCAGGATGGTACCTGTTGAAATAGAAGGCACTGATTTTACCATCGAAGCCGATCTGGCTATTCTGGCCATGGGCTTTCTTGGACCCGGCCCCGATCCGCTGGCTGATCAGCTGGGCCTAAAAAGGGATCAAAGCAGCAACCTGGTCGTTGATAATAATTACATGACAAGCAGTCCCGGTATATTTTCTGCCGGCGATATGGCCCGCGGTCAGTCCCTGGTCGTCCGGGCGATGGCTGACGGCAAGGCTGCTGCTGATCAGATAAAAGAATATATTGATAAAATCTAACCAGGAAAGGTAGTGCGCTATGGATTTTGATCAAATCAGGGCATTTATAAACGTGGCCTCGTTAAAGAGCTTCTCTGCAGCTGCGGAAAAACTATTTGTCAGCCAGCCCTCTATCAGTGTCCGTATTAAGGCGCTAGAGGAGGAGCTCGGAGTTATCCTTCTGGATCGTTCGAAAGCCCGCGAGCCCGCCCTGACAGAAGCAGGTCGATTATTTCTTGATTATGCCCAATCAATTATCAACCTGGAAGACGAATGCCGGGAAAGGCTTTCCGGGCAGTTGGAGAAATTCGGCGGCCTGGTTCATGTCGGGGCCAGCACTGTGCCAGGTACTTACCTGCTGCCATTTCTACTTGCCGATTTCAAAAAAGAAGAAACATTGATTGACTACAATATAGACATTCTAGACACAAGTGCCGTTATCGAGGGCATACTCAACTACAGCTATGAGATCGGTTTTGTCGGTTTAATCGACCAGGATGAAAGACTGAAATATGTTAGCCTGGTTGATGATGAACTTGTTCTTTGCACGGCTAAAGGCTTACTCAGTGCCGACCAAAAGGAAAATGGTGTCATGCTGGAAGACTTCTTTAACCAGCATCTTCTGGTTCGAGAAAAAGGTTCTGCTACCAGACGGCTGCTCGAACGTAAGCTAAACGAAAAGGGACTCGACTTTTCCTCTTTTAAGGGAATAACCTACTTTAACAGCCTGGAAGGCATTAAACAGGCCGTCAGGGCAGGGTTAGGTCTGGCTATTGTTTCAAAATTGTCTATAGAAGATATGGAGACTTCAGGCCAGGTGGAAACTTACAGGATTCTTGATCTTGATATGACCCGGACCCTGTATATGGTTTACCACCAGAACCGTATTTTAAATGCCGCTGCCAGGCGTCTGCGTGACTTTATAGTAGATTGTTATGAACATCAAAAATAGCCCGATTATTAAAGGTACCGTTTGAAAAACGTGTTATAATATTTAAAGCAGGTCGCAGACACCCTGCTTAATAAAAAACAAGGAATGATAAAAGAATATGCAGAAACGCCGGTCTTATAATTACTGGACCCGGGCGGCTATGATTGGAGCAATTTATGTTGTCCTGACAATCATTTTTGCCCCGATCAGTTACGGTATGATCCAGGTTCGAATTTCTGAAGCGCTGATGGTTTTACCTTTTTTTACACCGGCAGCTATACCGGGCCTTTTTGTTGGCTGCTTAATCGCCAACATTTTTGGCGGGCTGGGAATGCCCGACATAGTGTTCGGCAGCCTGGCAACCCTGGTGTCGGCGTACCTGGTATCAAAAATCGATAATAAATACCTGGTGCCCTTACCGCCAATACTAATTAATGCTGTTGTCATAGGCTTTGTCCTGCATTATGTGCTGGACCTACCCATCTACATGACCATGCTATGGGTTGGTGCCGGTCAGGTTGTTGCCTGTTACGGTTTAGGTTTACCGCTGCTGTTATTTCTGGAAAAACGGCGGCATCTATTTGATTAAATAATTGATATAACTTGCATTCAAGGAGGGATGCCAATGGCAGGACATTCAAAATGGGCGAATACAAAGCACCGTAAAGCGCGGGCAGATGCAGCCAAGGGAAAAATCTTCACAAAGATCGCCCGTGAAATTATGGTAGCAGCTAAAGAAGGCGGAGATGATCTTGATGCTAATTTCCGATTAAGGCTCGCTGTCCAGAAAGCAAAAGAGAATAACATGCCCAATGATAACATTAATCGTGCCATACAAAAAGGAGTTGGCGGTCAGGACGGAGAGAGTTATGAACAGGCTGTTTTTGAAGGCTATGCAGCCGGTGGGGTGGCCATACTGATTGAAGTAATGACTGATAACCACAACCGGACCGTGGCAGAAATACGGCATCTCTTTTCTCGTCAAAACGGCAGCCTTGGCGAATCAGGCTGTGTTGCCTGGATGTTTAATCGGAAAGGGTTAATCAGGATTAATCAAAAAGATGCAGGCCTTGACGAAGATGATTTGATGATGGCTGCACTTGAAGCAGGAGCTGAAGATGCAGATCTTGACGACAGCAGCACTTTCAATATCATCACTGAAATTGATCAGCTGCAAACAGTTAAAGATCAAATCCAGGAGCAGGGTATTACAGTTGATTCTTATGAAGTCACAATGCTGCCCAGCAATACTCTGAATATCAGCGATGCAGACACAGCAGGAAAAATAATTAAGCTAATGGAAGCGCTCGATGATCACGACGATGTGCAAAATGTTTATGCTAATTTTGATATACCTGAAGAATTAATGGCTGAAGCACAGTAAAAAAAGAGCGTGGAAGGCGCAGGTGATCTGATGCGCATACTAGGGATTGACCCGGGAGTGGCAATAACCGGATACGCCGTTATCGAAGAAAATAATGGCGTATTTGAATGTTTGCAGTCAGGCTGTATCAGAACAGACAAAGATCTGCATCCTGCATTACGCCTGAAAGCTATCCATGACCAGGTTTTAGTTTTGCTTAATAAATACAGCCCGCAGGCCCTCGCTGTTGAAAAGATATTTTTCAGCAAAAATGTCCGTACCGCTTTTCAGGTAGGGGAAGCACGCGGGGTTATTATGGTAGTTGCAGCTAACAACAGCGTTTCTTTATTTGAATATACTCCGCTCCAGGTCAAACAGGCAGTGGCCGGTTACGGCAAGGCTGAGAAACAGCAGGTTCAGAAAATGGTCCAGATGTTGCTCAAGCTGAAACGGGAACCCGCAGTTGATGATGAGGCTGACGCAATGGCCGTTGCCCTCTGTCATCTGCAAAATCGACGCTGGAATGAAGCGGTAAAGGGAGGCCGTCCTTAAATTGATAGAATACCTGACAGGCCGCCTGATTGCGGCTGCTCCCGGCAAAGCCGTTATAGAAGTTGGCGGTGTCGGTGTTTCTCTGGATATGCCGCCGGCAGAAACGGAACTGCCAGGCTTAGTCGGTCAGGAAGTCACCTTATTTACCCGCTTGCTGGTTAAGGAAGAAGAAATGTATCTTTATGGTTTTAGAACTGTGGAAGAACGCAAGCTTTTTAACCTTGTAATCGGGGTCAGTGGTTTCGGGCCCAGGCTGGCTTTATCACTACTCGGCCTATTTACAGTATCACAGCTTTATGTTGCCGTATTAGAGGAAAATATTGCCCAGTTAAAAAGGGCTCACGGGGTAGGACAAAAGGCTGCTCAGCGGCTGATCTTAGAGTTAAAGGAAAAACTGCCCCAGGCGATAACCACGGAAGACCTGGCCGGACAACCGCTTAGTTCCAGCGGCTCATCGGTTTTCGATGATCTGACTGAAGCCTTGATTTCTCTCGGCTATTCTGGCGGAGAGGCCGCAGCGGCAGTTAGCAGGGTTGTGGAGCAAAACGAAGGGGCAAGCCGTGAAGAGCTTTTGAAACTGGCCTTGAAAAACATGGCCCAAAGATAAGCTGACTACCAATGTGCGATAGTTATAGCATTGAAAGGAGAGCCGGATGGAAGAAGAAAGAATTGTTTCGGCTGAACGCCACTCTGAAGACGATCCCCAGCTGGAAGTTGGTTTAAGACCGCGGACGCTTAATGAATATGTCGGTCAGGAAAAAATCAAAGAAAAGCTTTCTATCTATATCCGGGCAGCCCTGGACCGTAATGAATCACTGGATCATGTATTGCTCTACGGACCGCCCGGACTGGGTAAAACAACCCTGGCCCATATCATAGCCAATGAACTGGGTGTTAGTATCAGGGTGACCGCCGGTCCCGCTATTGAGAGGCCTGGTGACCTGGCAGCTATACTGACCAACCTGGGACATGGCGATGTTCTATTTATTGACGAAATACACCGCCTGAACCGCACTGTGGAAGAAATTCTTTACCCGGCCATGGAAGACAACGCCCTTGACATTATCATCGGCAAAGGCCCTGGGGCCCGTTCACTGCGTCTGGATTTGCCACCATTTACCCTGATCGGGGCAACAGTCAGGGCCGGGCTGTTAACCTCACCTTTGCGTGACCGGTTTGGGATCGTTGATCGGCTTGAGTTCTATTCTCCTGAAGAACTGGAGAAAATAATAACCCGGTCGGCGAACATTCTTAACGTGAAAGCTGAAAAAGAAGGCGCTGCCGTTATAGCCTGCGCTTCACGGAGTACACCACGGGTCGCCAACCGGCTTTTAAAGAGAGTCCGTGATTACGCCCAGGTTAAAGCCGACAATATAATCACCAGGTCTGTTGCAGAAGAAGCGCTGCAGATGCTGCAGCTTGATCAAAAAGGCCTGGATGAAATAGACCGCCGCCTGCTCATGGCCTTGATTGAAAAGTTCGAGGGGGGCCCTGTCGGACTTGACACACTGGCTGCCTGCATCAGTGAAGAACCAGAAACCCTTGAAGACGTTTATGAACCTTACTTGATGCAGCTTGGCCTGTTAAAAAGAACAGCCCGGGGTCGTATGGTGACAAATGAAGTGTATAGTTACCTCCAGCTTAAGCCAGGCAGCACCAATGCGCAGCAAAAACTGTGGGAGTAACCTGGTAAATATAATTCCGGTATCCTTTAGCCAGAGGTCAATACTTTTAATGATTTTTTACAAAGAAAGGATTTTAAAATGCCTGATTTAGGTTCCTTTGGCAAACTATTATTAATCGGCGGATCATTGATAGCCGGGGTCGGCCTGCTTTTTCTCTTATTTAACAAGCTGGGTCTTGGCCGTTTGCCAGGCGACATATTTATTCAAAGAGAAAATGTAACCTTTTATTTACCACTGGCAACGATGATCATTGTCAGTATTATCCTGACCTTATTGTTAAACTTTCTAAGGAGATAACCAGGAAATAAACTAAAAAGTAAGTGTTCTAACAAGAGATGACGCAGAAGGAAGGTTCCAGATGAAATACAGCAAATTAACCGATTATGATTACCAACTGCCTGAAGAATTAATTGCCCAAAAACCCCTTGAAAGCCGCGACCAGTCCCGGATGATGATTTTAAACAAGGAAGATGGTTCAATTACCCACTCAACCTTTAACCAATTTCCTGAATTGATGGAAGAAGGAGACCTGCTTGTATTAAACAACACCAAGGTCATTCCTGCCCGCTTGGTTGGAAAGATTGAAGGTAAAACAGCTTCAGCTGAACTGCTGCTGCTCTATAAACTGGTTACTGGACACTGGCTGGCCATGGTCAAACCGGGCAAAAAACTAAAACCCGGTGTTAAAGTGGTTTTCGAAAAAGGTGTGGAAGCAGAAATTATGGATGCTGCCAGGGAGGGCTTAAGAGTTGTCAGCTTTAACTGCCAGGAACCCCTGGAAAAGGTTCTGCCTGAAATAGGAAAAGTGCCGCTTCCACCTTACATTGAAAGCGAGATCGAAGATCCTGACTTATATCAAACAGTATACGCACAGGTAGAAGGCTCTGCGGCTGCTCCAACTGCGGGTTTCCATTTTACCGAGAAGATGCTTAACGTGCTAAGAAATAAAGGAGTAAGGATTGCTTATATAACCCTCCACATCGGGCCGGGAACTTTTCAACCGGTTAAAGCGGAAGATATTCGTGACCATATTATGCATTTTGAATACTATAATATAGAGGCAAAAGCGATTCGCCTTCTGAACATGGCCCGCAATGAAGGCAAAAAGGTAATTCCTGTCGGCACAACGGTCACTCGTGTTCTGGAAACTATAGCAGATGATAAAGGAAAAATAGATAGCGGCCAGAAAGGGTGGACAAACCTTTACATATACCCCGGTTACGAGTTCAAGGTTGTTGACGCAATGCTTACTAATTTTCACCTGCCCCAGTCGACTTTGCTGATGCTGGTTAGCGCTTTGGCCGGTTATGAAAATACCATGGCAGCTTACCGGGAAGCTGTGGAAGAGAGGTACCGTTTCTTTAGTTTTGGCGACTGCATGTTAATCATGTAAAATGTTTCTTACGCGTTGACAGTAAAGGCTGCTTAAGATAAGCTATAGAATGGATGAAGAGGATGCCCCTGGACTTTAAAATAACCCATAAATGTTCGTATAGTGCTGCCCGGGCCGGTGAGATGAAAACGGCACATGCCACTGTGTCTACCCCGGCTTTTATGCCGGTCGGCACCCAGGGTACTGTAAAAGCAATTACAACTGGTGAGCTTGCTGCGATGGGTACCGGGATAATCCTCAGTAATTGTTACCACCTGTTTCTGCGTCCGGGAGTGGAATTGATTGCCCGGCACGGCGGACTGCACCAATTCATGAACTGGTCCGGTGCAATCCTGACAGACAGCGGTGGTTTCCAGGTTTTCAGCCTGGGAGGCCTACGAAAATTAAATGATCAGGGGGTTGCTTTTACATCCCACATAGATGGCTCAACGCATTTTTTGACCCCGGAAAGGGTCATCCGTTTGCAGAATATTATTGGTTCCGATATTGCCATGATCCTGGACCAGTGCCCGCCTTATCCAGCTGACCGCGAAGAAGTTGAAGACGCCGTGCGCCGCACAACCCTGTGGGCAAAGCGGAGCAAGGAAGCGCACATTAATAGTGACCAGGCAGCATTTGCCATTGTGCAGGGTGGAGTATATGGAGATTTACGCGAACGCTCGGTAAAAGAACTGGTCGAACTCGACTTTGACGGGTACGCAATAGGCGGTCTGAGCGTTGGGGAACCGAAACGCTTAATGTATGAAGTTCTTAATTGCACGGTTCCGGATCTGCCGCAGGGAAAAGTGCATTACCTGATGGGAGTCGGCTCCCCCGATGCCCTGCTTGAAGGAGTCAGGTACGGCATAGATATTTTTGACTGTGTCTTACCGACCCGCATTGCCAGAAATGGCAGGGTGATGACTTCTGAAGGATACCTGCCAGTTAGAAATAGCGCTTTTGCTTATGATTTGGAACCATTAGATAAAGCTTGCTCATGCCCTGTATGTAAAAACTACTCCAGGGCTTATATCAGGCACCTGATCAACGCCGGTGAAATCCTGGGCTTAAGGTTAACTACTTACCATAACCTTTACTACCTGGACCGGTTAATGAGGGAGATCAGGGAAGCCATAAGCGAGGACCGTTTTGAAGATTATTACCGGAAAGTGAGCCCGCAGCTCACAAAAATGTATGGAGGTGTAGTTTAGTGAATTTTGAGACTCTTGGACCATTTGTACCGCTGATTTTATTGTTTGTAGTATTCTACTTTCTACTGATTCGCCCTCAACAGCAGCAGCAGAAAAAGCGCAAGGAAATGCTTAGCAACCTGAAAAAAGGTGACCGGGTGGTTACCATAGGTGGAATTTACGGCATTATTAAGGAAATCGATGATACAGCAATGCAGTTACGTGTAGCCGATAACCTTAACCTTAAGTTTGCCCGGGCATCTGTTGACAGGGTTATTAACGACGAAGCAGAGTAATTGGGATGCAGCCGGTTTTTAACGGCACCATAAGTAGCAAGCTAAAAAAGCACTCCTGCCATGCGCCAGTAAGGTGTACATAAGGAGTGCTCTTTTATAAGTATAGCCAGCATTACCGTGGCTTGAATGTTTTGCAACATCTATCAGGCAGATTTGAAGAAAGCCGGTGAAAGACAAAGTGGATCTAGTCAGTTACGGCCTGGAAAGCAAAATAAAAGCAGAAGGCCCCCTGGCCCAGCGCATGCGGCCATTAACTCTTGATCAGTTTGCCGGGCAGATGCAAATTCTTGCCGAGGGGAAACCGCTGCGCACCCTCATCACCAGGGACAAGCTGGTATCGCTCATATTTTACGGACCACCGGGTACGGGAAAAACGAGCCTGGCTAAAATAATAGCCGATGCTACGCAGGCTGAATTCGTCCAGCTCAATGCTATCGCCGCAGGAGTTAAAGACGCCCGCCAGGTGATAGAGCAGGCCAGGGAAAACTGGTCACTCAATGGCAAACGAACGATCCTTTTTATTGATGAAATACATCGTTTCAATAAATCCCAGCAGGATGTACTCCTTTCTGCTGTTGAAGAGGGAACGATAATTTTCATTGGTGCAACCACGGAAAACCCCTTTTTTTACCTGACCGGCCCGTTACTGTCAAGGACCAGGCTATTTGTTTTCGAAGCGCTTGAGAAAAAGGATATCTTAGAACTACTGCAAGCAGCTTTAAAAGATTCAGAGCGCGGCCTGGGCAACCTTGACCTGGAAGTAGAAAAAGAAGCCCTGGATTTCCTGGCAGAAAAGGCAAACGGCGACGCCAGGGCTGCCCTTAATGCTCTTGAAACTGCTGTTTTAGTTGCAGGTGGCAATGAAAACGGAATTAAAGTGACGGTTGAAGATGCCGCCGAAGCTATGCAAAAAAGGCTTCTATCTTATGACCGCCAGGGCGACAATCATTACGACATGGCTTCCGCATTAATCAAGTCGATCCGCGGGTCCGATCCGGATGCCGCTCTTTACTGGATGGCCCGCATGCTCAAAGGCGGGGAAGATTCAACTTTCATTGCCAGACGCCTGATCATCAGCGCATCTGAAGATATCGGCAATGCCGATCCGCAGGCCTTAAACATTGCGGTCAATGCCGCCCAGGCTGTTCAGATGATCGGTATGCCCGAGGGCAGGATACCGCTGGCCCAGGCTGCAGTTTACCTGGCAGCTGCTCCGAAAAGCAATGCCTCTTACCACGCTATTAACAAGGCAATGCAGCTGGTAGAAGATGAAGAGAACCGTCCGGTTCCAAAACATCTAAAAGACAGCAGTTACCGGGGGGCAAAGAGGCTGGGGCATGGTGAAAGTTACCGCTACCCCCACGACTACCCGGGACACTTTGTAGAACAGGACTATTTGCCTGACAGTATCAAAGGCATAAAGATTTATGAGCCGACAGAGCAAGGTAAGGAGAAACAGATCCGGGCGATCATGGAAGCAAGGAAAAAGAAAAAGTAGGCTGATATTAAGATATGCAGGAACACAATGATACAGGACAAATCTACCGTGCTCCAACCAGCTCTAAACGGGTTCGCTTCAGTGTCCAGGGTTCACGCTTTATCGCTACCCTGATTCCTGCTGTAGATGAAGGTACTGCTCGCAAGGAGATCGAAAAGGTCAGTTCAGAATTTTTCGATGCTACCCATCATGCTTACGCTTACCGTATTGGCAGCGGCCCTGCCATGATCGAGCGTGCTTCAGATGCCCGGGAACCGGCCGGTACCGCCGGGCCGCCCATGCTCCAGGTCTTACAGGGTGGCAATATTTCCGATGCCGTGATCATTGGAACACGCTATTTTGGTGGAACAAAACTAGGTATTGGCGGCCTGACCAGGGCTTACCGGGACTGCGCCCGTAAAGCTCTTGAAACTGCCAGGCTGACGATAAGAGAACCGCATGCAACTTTCGAGCTTGAGCTAGCCTACGAAGACCTGGGAGTTGTAACCAGGCTGGTTGAGTCTCTGGAAGGAACTGCCCTGAATATTAATTACAGTGATAATGTCAAAATTATAGTATCTATACCCCGCCGTGAAGAAGAAACCTTTAAAAACGGCTTTAAATCAGCCTGCCGCGGCCATGGAAAGCTGGCCGAGCTTTGAGGCGGTTTTGTTGACACGGCTTCTTGAAAACAGATATAATTGCGTTAACTTAAAATGGAGGTAAAAGGATGCAATCCAGCACAATCCGCCAGTACTTTTTAGATTATTTCAGCTCAAAAGATCACCTGATCATGCCAAGCTTTTCGCTAATACCACAGAGCGATCCGACCCTATTGCTAGTCGGTGCAGGGATGGCTCCTTTAAAACCATATTTTACCGGAGAAAAAAAGCCACCTCACCCGCGCGTTGCAACCTGCCAGAAATGTATCCGCACCCCCGATATCGACCGGGTCGGCCATACGGGCCGGCACGCAACTTTTTTTGAAATGCTCGGCAATTTTTCTTTTGGCGACTATTTCAAAGAAGAAGCAATTGCCTGGGCCTGGGACCTGGTTTTAAACGGCTACAGGCTGCCGGAAGATCGGTTGTGGGTAAGCATATATTATGAAGATGAAGAAGCTTTTAAAATATGGAATGAAAATATCGGTATCCCCGCCGACCGTATAACCAGGTTGGGCAAGGAAGATAACTTTTGGGAAATCGGTCTCGGCCCCTGTGGCCCCTGTTCCGAAATATATTACGACCTGGGGGAAGAAGCTGGCTGTGACAGCCCTGACTGTGCTGTCGGCTGTGATTGTGACCGCTACCTGGAAATATGGAACCTGGTCTTTACCCAGTTTAGCCGTGAAGCAAATGGCGATCTGATTGAATTGAAACAGAAAAATATTGATACCGGGGCCGGCCTGGAGCGCCTGGCTATGGCTCTGCAGGACGTTCATTCAATTTATGAAATAGACATGGTTAAACCGCTTTACAAACATTTTTCAACCCTGGCTGCTGCAGAACGCCGTGATCAGGAAATCCCGCTGCGCATCCTGACCGAGCACAGCAGAGGGACATCATTTATGATTGCCGATGGGGTTATCCCTTCAAACGAGGGCCGCGGCTACGTATTACGCCGCCTGCTGCGCCGCGCCGTCCGTTACGGCCGCCTGCTTGGCATTGAAGGAAGTTTTATGACTGACGCGGCATCGATGGTGGTTGAAACCATGAGCTCGGCTTACCCTGAACTGGAAGAACGGCATGAATATATTCGCCAGATTGTTCAGCTCGAAGAAAAGAAGTTCCAGGAAACCCTGGCCCAGGGCATGGATATCCTGGATGGTTATGTAGAAAAACTTAAAAACCAGGATGATCAAGTTTTACCGGGCGAACTGGCCTTTAAGCTTTATGATACTTACGGCTTTCCCCTTGATCTGACTGCGGAAATCCTTGAAGAGCAGGGCTTTGCAATTGACCATGCTGCCTTTGATGAAAATTTAAAGCGCCAGCAGGAAATGGCCCGTGCTGCCGCCCGCATAACCGGTGGAGCTGACCAGGCGGAAAAATATAAAGCTGTGGAGAACCTGGAAACCAGGTTTACCGGTTACGATACCCTTGAACAGGAAGCAGCTGTACTCCTAATCTACAAGGATGATCAAACCTGCCCTGAAGCTTCCGGAGGAGATAAGGTTGAGCTGATTTTAGACCAGACTCCTTTTTACGCTGAAGCCGGGGGACAGATTGGCGATACCGGGGTAATTGAAGCACCGTCAGGACGGGTAAAAATTAAAAACACCCTCTATTCTCCCTGGGGCCAGATTATTCATCACGGTACCATAGAAGAAGGTAAAATTAAAGAAGGCGACCAGGTCACAGCCAGGGTCGATAGCCGGCGCCGGCGCGGCATCTGCCGCAGCCACACTTCAACTCATTTGCTGCACCGGGCCCTGCGCAACAGGCTGGGTGATCATGTCAACCAGGCCGGCTCACTGGTAGCTTCTGATCGGCTGCGTTTTGATTTTAATCATTTTTCCGCCTTGAGCGATGAAGAGCTGCTGGTTATTGAAGAAGAAGTTAACCGGATGGCCCTGGCCAACGTTGTGGTCAAGGCAGAATATAAAACGCTGGAAGAAGCTAAAGAACTGGGCGCCACAGCAATATTTGCCGATAAATATGAAGAAAATTCGGTTCGCATGGTTGCAGCAGGTGACTATACCCTGGAATTGTGCGGGGGCACCCACGTCTCCGCTACCGGAGAGATTGGGCTCTTTAAAATTGTTTCAGAAGAGGGCATCGGTTCGGGTTTGCGCCGGATCGAAGCTTCAGTAGGAATGAACGCTTACCGTAAAACCGTAGAAAATGATCAGCTGCTTGATAATATGGCTCAGCAGCTTAATACTACCCAAAGCAGACTTGGTCAAAAGTTTGAAGAACATGTTATTGAACACAAACAGCTGCAAAAAACCAACCAGGATCTTAAGCAGCGCCTGGCTGCCCTGGAAGTTAAAACCCTGCTTTCAGAAGTAAAAGAAATTGACGGCGTTAATGTTCTGAGTGCTTCCGTTACTGCCGACAGCGCAGATGCTTTGCGCATGGCCATGGATGAAGTTAAAGGCAACCTGAAATCTGTGCTGGTTGTGCTTGGCGCAGTTAATGACGGTAAAGTGATGCTGGTCGGATCTGCCAGTAAAGATCTGGTTGAGCGCGGCGTACATGCCAATAAAATCATCAAAGAAGTCGCCCGCCAGGTTGGCGGGGGCGGTGGCGGGAAGCCAGAACTGGCCCAGGCCGGAGGCAAGGATGCCGGTGCGCTGCCTGCAGCCCTTGCTTCAGTTGAACAGCTGGTCAGAGAACAGCTTAAAGAGGCAAGCTAAATAAATGTTCCCGGGAGGTACTGTTCATGCAAGATAATCATCAGGGTAATCATGAAGAAACTGTCCTTTTTCGAGTAGACGGCGAGGAAGTTGATAATCAGGCCAGAAAAATCCTGACTACCGTTTACCAGGCCTTGAAAGAAAAAGGTTATAACCCCCTTAATCAACTTACCGGTTACCTGCTCTCAGGTGATCCTGCCTATATTACCAGCCATCAAAATGCCCGCAGCCTGATCAGGCAGGTTGAAAGGGATGAACTGCTCGAAGAATTGGTCGGAACTTACCTGGATCTGGCCGAGAAGAATAAACTTTAAAAGGAAGGCGCATCTAATTTGCGTATACTTGGCCTGGATCCCGGTGAAAAAAGGATTGGTGTCGCAATCAGTGATCCCCTGGGAATTACCGCCCAGGGTTTGGAAGTGATTAGCTACACTGAACCTGATCAGGCCCTGAAAAGGCTATCTGAAATATGTCTTGATTACTCTGTAGAAAAAATAATAATTGGAAATCCGCTCAATATGAACGGCAGCAGGGGCAGCGCATCAGAGCTGGCTGAAATGTTTGCCGAAAGCGTAAGCAGTATAACAGGGCTTCCGGTTGAAATGTTAGACGAACGTCTGACTTCAAGCAGTGCGGAAAAAACTCTCATTGCCGGCGGAGCAAGCCGTAAAAAAAGACGTAAAGTTAAAGATAAACTGGCAGCAGTTTTAATCCTGGAACAATACCTTGCTTTAACAGAATCAAGAAAGGATAGAGGTGTAAAAAATGACCAATAACGGAGAAGAAAGAGGAGCAGACGTAGTTTTACTGGTTGACGAAGATGGCAATGAACATGAATTTCTCCTGGTTGACCGTTTTGAAGTAAACCAGGGTGACTACGCAATATTAGTTCCCCTTACAGAAAATGAAGAAGGTGAAAACGGCGAGGCCTTTGAACATGAAGATGAAGCTTTTATTTTCAGGATTGACCTCGAAGAAGGAGAAGAAATGCTGGTTGAGGTTGATGATGAAAACGAATGGAAGCAGGTTGCCTCTGTCTGGGAAGAACGCGTCCAGAACTTTGAATATGATGACTGATACACAGAAAATATTTTTACCTGACAGCGCTAAAGAGGTGTAGCTGAAGATGCTGAGAAGCCTGGTTATTATCCTGGTTGTTTTGATTATCATTGGTCTGACTGCGGTTGCTGCAGTAAACTATTTCTATCTCAGCCTGCTTGAACCGGTTGACCCGACTTTAGTTGAAGAATATGTAATTGTAGAAATACCATCTGGCGCTGGAACTGAGGCTATTGCCGAGATCCTTGAAAGGGAGGGTCTTATTCAAAACACAATAGCCTTTCGCTATTATGTTCGCAGCAACAACCTGGGCCATACTTTCATGGCCGGAACTTACCAGTTAAGCCCGGCCATGGATGTAGAACAAATCGCAAACAAGCTGCAGTCCGGTGATATATATTCAGAAACTACCTGGTTTACCATACCAGAGGGTTATACTATTGAACAAATGGCCGACAGGCTGGAAGATGAAGGCTTAGTTGATGGCACAAAATTTCTTGGGCTGGCTGGCAACCCTACGGAGAGCATATTAGATGCTTTCCCTGAATTAAGAAGTGTTGATGATTCAGAAGTTGATTACCTGCTTGAAGGTTACCTTTATCCGGATACTTATGAGATTTATATAAATACTACCGAAGAAGAAATTATTAAATTAATGCTTACTAGAATGAACAGGGTCATAGATGAAGAAAGCAAAACCAGGGCCGAACAATTGGATTTAAACATACATGAAGTTCTGGCAATAGCTTCGCTCATTGAAAGAGAGGCAGCAGTGGCCCATGAACGCGATCGTATTTCCGGTGTGATCCACAACCGCCTTGAAATTGGCCAGCTGCTGCAGATTGACGCTACCATCCAGTATATCCTGGGAGAAACAAAAGAATTCCTCACTTATGCAGATCTTGAGATTCCATCCCCCTATAATACTTACAAGTATCCCGGGTTGCCTCCCGGCCCGATTGCCGCACCCGGACAACCTTCGATAGAAGCGGCCCTTTACCCCGAGGATACTGATTACTTCTATTACAACTACAAGTATGATGATACCGGAGAACACTTCTTTTCGAAAACCTACGAAGAACACTTGGAAAATGTAAGACGGGCAGAAGAAAACCTTGATTAACCTCTGGTGAACTATCCTACAGGCAAACACTTAAGATTTTCTCTTATTGATGATCAGCTAACAATTTTTCATTAAATTTTCCTCCTCATAAATTAATATATTAAAATATAACAAACTTGTAACATATTTTCTTTATAATATAGTTAAGTAAAGCTATAGGAAATATAGCATAATTGAGGAGGTAAGCACCATGAAAGCAAAGATATTACTAAGCATGTTAATTATTATGTTTGTCCTTGCAGCTTCACTGGGCGCAACGATGGCCTGGTTTACTGCAGAAGCAGAAGTTCCGGCAAATGTATTTACCGCAGGGACTGTCGAAATCAGTGCAGAAGAAACATTCGTTTCAAACCTGGACAAGATGAGCAATGTTAACCCCGGTGACTGTTTTGTGAAGTGTTTCGAAATTGAAAACACCGGTTCGAAAATGATAGAAGTCAGATTAAGTGATCTTGTCGGTGAATGGGACTTTGAAAACAGTGTTGAACCAGTATATGTAGCTCCCGTGCCAGATAGCGGCTGGGTAATGAAGTTTAATGAAGATAACAGCGGATATATCTTTTATTATACAGGTGGACCGGTAGAAGCAGGAGAAATTATTGAACTATGTATACTCGTTGTATTTGACGGTGTGCTAATGGAAAATGAATTCCAGGGTGGCACCTTTACTCTATCTGCCAGTTTCGAAGCAGTCCAGGCTTCCAATCAAGCACCCGCTGAAGTTTGGGGAGGAGAATGGGATCCTGAATGGTTTGCTTTAAGCGGTGCTGCAGCACTGCTGGCAGGCACCGATGAAACATATACCGCATACTTCTATGATGGCGATAACTTTAAATTTGAAGCCTGTTTAGAAGAGTCAAACGGAAATGGCGGTAACGGTAATGGTCAAGTTATCGAAGAAACTGCTTTTGGTGGTGACACTGAAGGTGACGGGGCTGCCTGGTGGTATTACTATGATACTGAAGGACCGGAAATACAAACTGTATGGGCAGGTCAAACTATTGATATAGGAACTGTTACTGTATCAGATCCTGTAAACGGTGAAGTAACCATAGAAATTAGCCTTAACGGCT
>SL_3KL_010_SEDDRAFT_10000974_pt1 | contig 25345 bp, 26 predicted proteins | sample SodLakKL_010_SED_2_FD_10381 | JGI IMG/M metagenome (IMG submission 10381) | reverse complement strand
TTCACCATACAGGCATTCGCCGATATGCTGATGGAACACATCAACCCCGATGTTCAGGATATGTATCTGGTGAACCTGGGGGATGTGACCCGGCGCAACGCTTCGGCGGCATTTTCATACCAGTACCTTGCCGGCAGCGGATGGATTTTTGGAGCCAGCCTTCAGTCGGAGGCTGGAACTTACCGCCTCGAAGAGCAGAGTGCAATTGCCACTTACCGGGCAGAATATCCTGAACTGGATGAGATGGAGCCAACCGGATGGGCCTATTCAATCGGGATCAGTGCTGAGAAACAGCTCTCGGAACGATTTTTGGCCGGAATACGGGCATCCGACGGAACCCGTCTCCCCGACCACATGGAGCGCTACGGCTATTATATTTACCAGCCGCTGGATGATTTTTTCTACATCGGGAATCCCGGATTGGAAAATGAACGAAGCAGCCAGGCAGAATTTTTCTTCACATTCGGCAACAGCCAATCCCGCTGGAGCGGCACCACCTCGGTTTGGCTGAACCGGATGAACAACTATATCGCCGGTTACCGGGTTGATGACATGTTCAAACGATATGAAAATATGGGTGTGGCACTGCTAACCGGTTTTGAGGCTGATCTGAATTTTCAAATCACCCATTCGTGGAGTGCGGGTAGTTCCGCTTCTTACGTTTTGGGGCAGCACCAAGAGCTTGACGAACCGCTGCCAATGATCCCGCCCCTGAAAGGAACCCTGTATATTCAGCGTCAGTCGGACACCGTTTCAATTGAATCAAGGCTTCGCTGGGCGGCTTCGCAAAACCGCATCGCCGAACAAAACAGCCTTGAGACGCAAACAAAAGGACATGCACTCTGGGATCTGTTCGCTTCAACCCAAATCACACAAAACCTGGCTTTGCAAACCGGATTTGAGAATATACTGAACTCATTTTACACCGATCACCTGAGCGTAAATTCCATGCCGGGAGCAGGCAGAAATTTATTTTTTTCGCTGAGAGTGGCCCTACAATAAAGCGACTTGTAAGAATATCCCGGCGTTTTTCCGTTATTCCTGGCAGAATCGCGGTGGGTTATTTAGCGACCTGGCAGAGTTGTTTAAGTTCTGCAACCTGCCAGAGCATCCCGGTTTTTTTGCCGGGATTCCTGGCAGAGTTGCGATGAGCTATACTAACTCTACTTATTCACGTACGATGCATACATCCAAACCAGTTTCTCCTGCTCGGTGATGTAATCACTCATCAGGGCGTTTGTTCCTTCATCATCGGCGTCATCCGAGAGTTCCAGAATCTCGCGCTGTATCTCCAGGATTACCTTAAATGCATTCAGAATTTCATGAATGGCTTTTTCTCCGTCTGTTACTTTACCGCTTTCCGGAATGTCTGACTGCTCAACATATTTTGAATATTGATGTTCGGGAGTGTGCCCCAGCGTTAAAATTCTCTCGGCAACTTCGTCTATTTTCAAAAACAGGTCATCATATAGCTCTTCAAACTTTTCATGAAGAACAAAGAAGGAATCTCCTTTAATATTCCAGTGATATCCCCTGGTATTTTGATAAAACACAGAGTAATTCGCCAGAAGAAGGTTAAGTTTGTCTGCTAATTTTGTTGTTTTTTCGCTGTCGAGTCCTATTAGATTTTTTATACTCATACTGTTCGATTTATTTTAGTTTTATTGGTTACTCTCTACGTCTTAATATAACAACTTCACTTAACTAAATCCTTTCTATATAATTAATTAACCTGATAGATTATTTCTTATTCAGGATGAAATATCTTAGCGCCCTGATCAGCACCGATCCCGCTTGCCGAATGAAATCAGGCAAAAAATCCTTTACATTCCTCACGCCACGTGGATTAGTCAAATCAGGCTTTTTACAAATATTTAATCTAATTAAAAAGGTTATTACCGTTTTAATTGCACTATATTCTAACTCCTATTATCTTTCAAACAAAAAAAGAGATCACTTCAAGTATCACACTATGAAATCCGAAACAACAAATCAACGTATTAAACCTAAGGCAACCATAGATCAAATTGCCTCCATCAATCAAGTGGTTCCGCAAATGCTTAAGTCTATCGGACTCGACCTGGAAACAAATTACGATAAAACACTACACCAGGTATGTGTCGAAAACCAGTGGAATGAAACAGAGCTGCTGGATTGGATAAACGGACATCAACAAAAACCCTATTCATTTTTACAAAGCGGTATTCCCGATGAACATGAACTCGGCAGAGCAACTCCATCTGAAGTTTGTGATTACCTTCTGAATCACAGTCTCGATCCCATTCTTGATGTAGCAGATTCCGTTCGAAAAGATTTTTCCCGAACAAACAAATTGCTTGTCAAACAGTATCCGTGGCTGAAAGAAGCTGACTGGCACATCAAACAATTACTGAACCGGCTGGATTTTTATCTCAATTTCGAGAAAAAACGATTCTACCCGCTGGTTAAACTCTTTGAACAGGAGCGTGAGAAAATGCTGGATGGCAACGCTCAGGGCCTAAGACGGTCGATTACTATAGTAAAGGAAGACCATCAACAGATACGAGCTGCAATGAAAACCATCCGCAATCTCACTAATGATTTTAATTTTGATGAACAATCAAGCTCAACTATACGCATTCTCTGCAATCACTTAAAATCCCTTGATAAGATGCTTGATATCCATCTGAGCACCGAAAAAGACTATCTGCTCCCGGAAATTGAGCAGAAACTTGCTGAAACGTAATCGTAACCGATTCTTACCGTCCTAAACTTCATGATAACAGGCACTAAAAAACAGATTCTGGATCTTCTGAAACGCAACGGAATTCTTTCTATTGATGAGGTAACAGAAGATATCGGCCTGGCCAAAACTACCCTTCGTGAGCATTTTCTACAGCTTGAACGAGACGGATACATCAAACGAACCTATGAAAGATCAGGTCCCGGGCGGCCCTGTTTGCAGTATCAATTAACCCGGCAGGGACATGGAATATACCCTTCAGGCGAATCGGCTCTGATGAAAAACTTTGTTTCTTTTCTGAAGCAGCGCGATGAAGGGACTGCGATTGAGGAATTTTTTGAGGAGTTCTGGGAAAAAAAATATCAAAAAGCCGTCCGCCTGATGGATGATGCAGGCACCAATAATTTGTTTGATCGCCTGAATGTACTCGCTGATATGCTTGATGAGGAAGGTTTTATGCCGGAATATGACATTGATAGCGAATCAGGAACTATCACCATCAGGGAGTGCAACTGTCCGTTCCGCGAAGTTGTGAAAGAAACAACGCTGCCCTGCCGGCTTGAAGCTGAATTTTACAGGCGGCTGTTTAACAGCAAAGTTGAACGAACATCCTACATTGTCGAGGGCGATTTTTCGTGCAGTTATTCTATGTCAAAAGATTGATGGGCTATGCATCATACAGAACCTGCATCAGTTCAGATTTAAAGTGCAAAAACATTCCAACACTGTACGAATACTTGTTGCCTTACTGACCTTTGAGGAACGGGAATAATTTCAAAAGTTAACACAACTGAAAAAGACTATTTGTCAGCTATGAGCTCATCAATAAAGGAACATATTGTTATTGTTGGAGGTGGATTTGGCGGGATTTCTGCCGCTAAGAAATTAAAAAAAAGCAACGCTTCAATAACCATCATTGACCGAACCAACCACCACTTGTTTCAGCCGCTGCTTTACCAGGTGGCTACGGCTGCCCTCTCACCCGGCGACATTGCAGTACCGATCCGAAAAATAGTGGGTAAGAAATCAGGTATCCGGGTTTTACTTGGAGAGGTTACCGGGATTAACCCAGATCAACAATCATTTACACTGAATGATGGCAGAGAGGTTGAGTTTGACAAATTGATTCTTGCTCCCGGCGCACGGTACAACTATTTCGGAAATGATGAATGGGAAAAGCACGCCATCAGCCTAAAAACCATCTCAAATGCGCTGGATATCAGGGAGCGTATTTTGATGTCACTCGAAGAGGCCGAACAGCTCGATGATCCCAAACTGCGCGAGCCCTATCTGACCTATGTGATAGTAGGCGGCGGTCCAACCGGTGTAGAGATGGCAGGAGCTGTGGCTGAAATTGCCAAACGCAATATGATGCGTGACTATCAAAACCTTTCCAAAAATGAAACAAGGATATTTTTGGTTGAAGCCGCCCCGCGAATTCTGAATGGCTATCCCCCTTCACTTTCGGAAAAAGCCCGAAAAATGCTGGAGGATATGGGTGTGCGGGTTCTTTTGAACACCCCGGTTTCGGATATTGCAGAAAACCGTGTCAGGTTTAAAAAAGGATCAATTGAAACTCCCAATATCATTTGGGCTGCCGGTGTTGCTGCATCTCCCATGCTGGCCACTCTCGGCGCTGAACAGGACAAGGCCGGCCGGGTGAAGGTGAACACGGATCTTTCCGTTCCGGAATATCCGAATATCTTTGTAATTGGCGATGCAGCATACCTTGAAGATGAACAGGGCGATCCGCTTCCTGCGCTTGCCCCGGTTGCCATGCAGCAGGGACGTTTCCTGGGAAAATTACTGGCTTCGGAAAATGGAAAGCCCGGAGAACGCCCATCATTCCGCTACACAGATAAAGGAACGATGGCTACTATCGGGAGGGCCAAAGCTGTGGCTGATATTCGCGGATTTAAGTTTTCCGGATTTTTTGCGTGGATTTTATGGTCTTTTGTCCACATTCTCTTTTTAATTGGTTTTCGCAACCGATTCCGTGTTTTTATCGAGTGGACATGGTTTTATTTCACCTTTAAACGAGGAGTTCGTTTGATTACAGACCGTATAGATTTCGGGCCCGAAATCAAAAATAAAAGAGAGTAATCAAAATTTTTCATGCAGTAATTTGTCAACGATTGAATTCAGGATATTTGAGAATTCCAAACTCTGCATGACATTGAAAAAATTTGATCAATTCTTTCATTACGAATACCGATTCTCAAAAGAAACAAGCGGCATCTCCTGCATAAATCGACCTCTGGAGATCGAACTCACTTAAAAATCCAGTATAACCCCTATCGTCGGCAGGATTGATGATTCACTTAGCTGGTCAACTCGTATTAACTCCGGGTTTTCCCCGTTTTGAAGCAAGTAGCTTGGTTCTGACGGGGTGTTTTGGCCAAAGACGTTCTGTATTTCAAGATATACATCAAGTGAAAAGTTCTGGAAATTCCACTTTCTGTCTATACGGATATCCGTAGCATTAAATGGCCGCAGGCGATCACTTCCAAGCCGGCTATAATCGAATACAAACGATGGATAGGTTTCGATGCTGCGCTCCTCGTTAATGGGGGCATAAGGTGTTCGGCCCAGCAGACGAGTCCTCAGGCTGAATTCCCATTTGTTTCCAATTTGATAACCACCGGTAAATGTAAGAAGATGTCGGCTGTCCCAGACGGATGGCTGATAGAGATCCCGGTCAAAACCGGTAAATTCACTCCAGAATAGTGTATAGGCAAGTATAGCGTAATAATTGGTGGAAAATGTTTGCTGAGTCAGAAATTCCATTCCGTAGGTTCTGCCTCTTCCTGCGGTTTCTACATTGTCGTTTCCAAGAACTTCAAAACCTCCACCCAGATTGGCCAGGCTAACCTCCTCGCGAATGGAAACGGGGTAGTCATCATACAGTTTTAAAAAGCCTTCAAGCGAAATCTTTGTGCTTGATCTCGGATAGTAATTAATGCCACCCGTCAGGTGATCGGATCGGATGTACCGGGTGTCGCGGTTGACAAATTCACCTGATTCCTGGTAGCCAAGCAGGTTAAGCGGTGGTTTTTTATAAAAGCGCCCGGCTGATAATATTGCTTTCCACTGCCCTGATTCATCCAGGTTCAGGCTTAGTGAAGCTCTCGGGGAAAGTGTTCTGTAAATCTCGTTGCCGGTATCGGTGAATGTGTTGCCGTCAAATCGTACACCGGCTGTCAAATCCAGACGATCGGAAAGGCGTTCTGATGACCACTGAAAAAATCCGCCATAGCTCAAAAAGGTAAGGTCTGAATCAAACTCAACATTGGTATTCTCATCGAAAAAGTCGTTTCGGAAGATCTTTACCCTGGCTGATGCACCGGCGGAAATAGTAGAGCGCTCACGGAAAAACGTTGTTTCATTTCGAAGAGTTTTGCGCCATTCTCGTGCCCGATTGCGGGAGAAAAGGCCTTCTTCATTTTCGTTGTCCCGAAACCGGGAAAAATCGTTATAAAACCAGCTTCGGCTCAGGGATGTTCGTGTTACTCCAAGTCCATCACTCAGACGGCGCTGCCAGGTCAGGCCCGTGGTATTGGTGCGCTGACGAATTACGGGTACCTGGTCCAGAATGGCCTGCTGATCGGGTGTAATATCATCAGGAACATTTATTCTGAAATCATCTATCGAACCAACACCGATAAAGGAAATTTGATTTCTCGAATTAAACCTGTGGTCTACTTTGTATTGATAATCCCAATAGTCTGGCAAAAATGGCAGATCGATCAATTGGAAGAGCAATTGAAGATATGAACGGCGCACTGAGGCGAGGAATGTAGTATTGGAGGAGGAAGCGTCACCCTTAAACAGAGGACCTTCGGTGGTTAATGCCGCTTCGCTGGCACCAACCCGAAAATTACTTCGGAATTCTCTGTCATTGCCTCTGCGCTGGTTAAACCGCAGCACACCCGAAAGAGCGTTACCCGCTGATGCACCAAAAGCACTTGTACTGAGTTCCACGCCCTCAAAAAAAGAAACATTGAGCAAGCCAGCCGGGCCGCCCGCACTCCCCTGTGTAGAAAAATGGTTGATGGTCGGTATTTCAATGCCGTCCAGGTAGTAGACATTTTCGTTGGGAGCACCTCCACGGATAATTACATCGTTTCGAAATCCTGTTACGGAACCTGAAACACCCGGCAAAGACTGAACCACTTTGGCGATATCGCTGTTGCCGGCAGGATAGGTTGAGATTTCCTCAGGAGAGAGCCTTCTAAAGCTGATCGGGTTTTCGGGTGGGGCAATAAAGGGTTCCGATAGTGTAACTACCACCTCTTCCAGCTCTTCAGTTGTTGGGACTAATTCAAAATTTATATCTCTGTTACCCGCACTTCTCACATTTATATTGCTGCGTCTCTGGCTTTCATAACCAATAAATGTGGCAACTACCGTATAGGTGCCCGGTTCAATGTTGGTAATTTCGTAATATCCATCAGCATCTGTACTCGCTCCTTTTGATGTGCCCTCCAAACCTACATTGGCTCCAGGCAAAGCTTCACCGGTTCGTGCATCGGTAACATAACCCGAAAGAGTTCCTGTGGATTGTGCCTGAACATTTGATAGAAAAGAGCTTGCAAGAAAGAAAATGATGGTAATGAAATACAAAAAAGCCTTGAGTGGTCTCATCGGATATTACTGTTATGAATTTCAACCCACGTAAACCCAAAAGAGACTCATTGCGTTCAACGTTTCTTTTGTACCCTGCTTTTGAATTGCATTGTAAAAAGTGGCAACTACTCTTTTGGCTTCCCTCTCTGAACTTCGCTTTTTGGCCTTCAAGTATCTTAAATTTGAGGTTTAGAATAAGCTGCTACATGTCGGCTGACGAGTGCTATTCTCGTCTGCCGAGTTATCTTTTCATTTGGATAAATCTAACCCAATTTTCTTGGGGCCTATGGGTGTACTGAGCCTTCTCAACACACATGGCTGAGTTGTCTCTCAGATTGTATCATTCTGCTTGTGCAATTGGCACCTCTTCTTTTAGCTTATGTCCGCAGAATAATGCAGCAGATAGTCAATATATAGGATATAATATTCTTTGATTCTCACCACTGGCAGTAATTCAATTTTGCTGCATATCATATCTCTATTTTTAGATTTCTACTATAGTCATGTCAATAATTGAATGACGGACAAACCCGCAATGTTTCCTTATCATTATTGGCCGTATGTATGAAAGCTTGTTTTTTTAAAAAAACATTGCGGGTTTTACACGTCACTTTATGATTGACACAACACTATAATATTTAATTCGGCTGTTTTATTTATTTCTTCTTGAAATGTGAATAAAACAGTTGAAATATGATGCCTCCAAGAAATAGCAGAATGGCGGCTACATTTCCATAACTGCCGATGTTACGCCAGCCTGCGCTCATGAAAAGATCGCCCAGAATCCGGATCAATAAAAATCCATGAAGCAGAATTAACGGGAAATAGAAGTAGTGGCTGTATGGGACGATTTTTCCCGTCAGGGCCGGTATAATAACTGCGGCGTGAGCAAATATCATGCTGAATACAAATCCCACAAAAAAGATGTGCAAAATTGCGTCGTACATAAAACCGGCCTGTGGCAGCCCAAAAATTACGCCCATTATGCCGACAGCAATCAGCCATCCGTAACCGGTTAATAATCCCCATGCGCTGTATCGGGTCCATTCAACCGATTTGATTGTGCGCCGTGCCACATCATACCGGATCAGCCAAACTGAAATGGCAATAATCAGCACCGATCCCGCCTGCCAGAACAAGTCTCTTTCGGCATGTATCCCGGCAAGGCTTAGAATCCAGAGAAATATCAGAACAGTGAAAAGGTGTACAGCTTTTTTGGGCGGACGCATGATCCGGTTCAGTTCCAGCCGCTCGCCGAAAATTGTGAGTAACGGAAAAGCAACCCACCACCCGGACAGTTCAAAAACAGGTGTATTCAATATAAAAAGAAGATTACCGTTCAGCAGGGCCAGTGCACCACCGGCCATAATAAAGTGATGGTTCACCGGCTGAATTTTGCAGAGATACCCCATAATCAGTAACAGCAAAACAGAGCCCAATATAAGAAAATACCCACCGGCTGCTGTGTGGCCAAACATCAGCAAGAATGTGGAAATTGCAAACGATGCCGGTGCAATGTATGTCCACAGTTTTTCAAGGGCTGCTCCTCTTTCCACCGAGATCAGTGTTGCCAGGAACCCGTTAATCATCAGAGGCCCGTGTGCCATCGCCCCCAGTTCGAATGCGGAAGGCAGCACCAGGCCAAGCCGGATTAAGCCGGTATAAAGCCCCAAGAGCAAACCCATTCCGGCCGTTACAAGCAATATCCCGAAAAGAGTATTCAGCAGTTTTGTTTTATAGGCAGTCATTAGTAATTATTTTCTCGGCGGAGGCGGAACAGCGAAAAATACTACTCCTTCTTTAATCATCTCCACCTTCCAGTCCGGTTTCATCACCATATTAATTTCGTATTCCCCGATTCCCTCGATATCCTGAAGTGCTTTTTCTACCTGCTGATGCAGAAACCGCCTCAGCGGACACCCGGGAGTGGTTGTCGTAAAATCCACTCTGAGCTTGTCATCTTCCGGAAAGATTTGATAGATCAGCCCAAGGTCTACAATATTGACCCCTAATTCCGGATCAATCACCTCTCTCAAACGCTCAACAATTTTTGGCCTTATTTGATGGATATCTTTCATTTATCTATCAGGATCTGTTGGATTCAGGATAATCCTCTACATTCGTCAGACCACGTGGAGTGGTCAGACGAGATTTTTTTAGCACCGTATCGAAGATAGAAAGCTGAACTATTGAAAACAATATTAAAAAAGGTTTTTACCGTTTTAATTGTTTTATTGGTTTTCAGCCATTATCTTTCACCTAAAACAAAGAGATCATTCTTAAGAATTGCAACATGAAATCTGAAACTATCACCATCCGGGAGTGCAACTGTCCGTTTCTCGAGGTTGTGAAAGAGACAACACTGCCATGCCGGCTTGAAGCTGAATTTTACAGGCGGCTGTTTAACAGCATGATTGAGCGAACATCCTATATCGCTGAGGGTGATTATTAGTGCAGTTATTATATGTCAAAAGTTTGACGAACTATGAAATCAGATAAAACCTGCTGCCAGGCAGGTTATAAGAATCTGCGAAAAATATTAGCGACCAATAAAACTGACGGTGGAAATTGAGTAAGCTACGGTTTAATTTATACAATAATCATACAAAATACTCTCTTATATTATAATACTATGAATACAACAAATCAGGAACTCGACGTACGAACGTTGATCCCCATAAAACGGCACGAAAAACTACACAAACTGTTCAGTGAGCTTCAGGCCGGCGACAGCTTCATTTTTATCAACGATCACGACCCAAAACCACTCTACTACGAATTCAGGTCTGTTTACGGCGATGTTGTAGGCTGGGAATATCTTCAGCGTGATCCTGATGAATGGAAAGTGCAGGTAACGAAAACTGAAGAGTCTGCCGGAAAAAAAGATGAAGGTATATCCACACTGATTGACCTGCGAAAAACCGAACCCCGTGACTGGAAGTATACCATTTTTCACCGCTATGGTATGATGCTGCCCGGTGATACGATGGAGATCAGGGCGAATCAAATTCCCGAAGAGATCCGGGGCATTTTCAACAATAAATTTGCGGGAGAACATAGCTGGGAGTATGTAAAAAGCATCCCCGGTGAAGTGATTATACACATCACCAAAAAAGCTGAAAACGATGTGGATGCTGAAGACATCAGCGTGGTGAACAAGTTTGATGTGCGCCCCCATGCTCCTGCAAAAAGGCATGACATGGTTTTTGAAGCATTCGAATCTTTAAATCCCGGTGAGGCGTTTGTGTTTATAAACGATCACGACCCCAAGCCTCTTTATTACCAGATGGAAGCAGAATACGACACTCCATTTAAATGGGAATATTTGATGACCCTCCCCGAAGAATGGAAAGTTAAAGTGATGAAATTGTAACCCTTGGTTAAAGCACTTTAAGCTTTTTTCATTGAATTGAACTGATTATCGAGCTTTTTACTAAAAAATTTTGAATTTCAAACAAATTTAAGATATAGTATTCTTAAATCTGCACTCAAAACATGACAACGCTCCTAATTACTCAGTAGCGACTTCATGCAATCTAAACTCAATACCTTATCAACAAAAAATGGAGTTTATTATGTCCCTTCATCCTAAACAAATCCCACCATCAATAATTAAGTTTTTGTTATGTGTTCCATTATTGCTGCTTCTGATTCCCGTTCAGGAAGCCGAGGCCTGCCCGGCATGCAATGCACTTTATAAGAAACAGATCGAAACCGATCTGAAAGGCACTCTTGTAGGCAAAGAGCTCATGGCAGCCATGGAGGCTCAGAAAAATCTTCCGCTCGATTTTGCTGAAGCTACAAGGCACCTCTTTGCCGATTTAGAGCAGGATAGCGATCAGGATTTTATTGAGGTCATTAACCGGGATGCCGGTTTGTCCATCCCTGAAACCGGTTATGTAGATCAGGATATTGAGCCTGATGTAACATTAACCATCACCCTGGACGAGGGACTTTCCTATCTCGGAAATTCTGTTGTTTACGACGGATTCCGGACTAATGGCAAGGTACCCGGCCCTACATTTCGCATACAGCAGGGAGATGTGGTTGAAATGATTGTAGAAAACACCGGATCCATTCCACACGGTGCATCTTTACATGCCGCATACACACAAACCTCTAAATACCTGGGCGAGATTCCAGCCGGTCAGTCAAAATCAGTTAAATTTCGCGCAACGCAGCCCGGCATTTTTATGTACCACTGTGCACCCGGAGGCCACGCCATCCCCATGCATGTGCTGTTTGGCCAGTACGGCATGATGGTGGTTGAACCCAGTGAACAAAAATATAAACTGGAAGAAGAGCTTGGCCACGGCCCTGATGTTGAAATTTTCCTGCTTCAGCACGAATGGTATGCCAGCGGAAAAGATGCTGTAGAAGAAAATCCAACCTATGTTACCTTTAATGGCGAAATATTCAAATATGTGAAGGAACCCATCACCGCCCAGCCCGGTGATTATGTCCGGATCAACTTTTTGAATGTAGGACCCAATTTACTCTCAACATTCCACCTCGTAGGCATTGTTTGGGATTATGTTTACTGGCAGGGGCACCCTGAAGCTGTGTGGCCCGGAGGACAAACCGTAACTGCAGGGCCTTCCGATTCCTGGGTTATAGAGTTTCGTGTTCCGCCTGATGAAGGTGCTTACACCATGTTATCACATGCAGTTGGCTCAACCAGCCGCGGGGCAATTGGCCTGTTGGTAGCTGACCGAAATGCCGAGACACCGAAAGTGGTGAAAGCTGATGGCCCTAAATACACAGAAGAAGAGCTTGCAGCATTTAAAGAAGAAGCCAACCGTGTGATGTCTCCTTTCAGGCCGGGATCTCCTGATATTGACCCTCCTGCCGTTTTTGGAGAGGATACTAAAGAAGTAACCGTGCAAATTATCGGAAACTCGTACTATCCCAAATCCATCGAAATTACACCCGGCACCACCGTAACCTGGGTGAACGAGGATGTATTCAGTTACCTGGCCGGAGAATTTTCGGGCATCCACAACGTAGTTTCAACCGAAGGGCCGACAAACCTGAATTCCCCCATGCTTGCACATGCGGAAACCTGGAGCTACACCTTTGAAGAAGAAGGTAATTACACCTATATCTGTACGCCCCATCCATATATGGTGGGTACTGTTTCCGTAAAAGAAGCCGAACGGGATATCGATTTTGCCACGATTATGTGGCCCTTGATTCCTGCATTGCTTGCACTCGGTTTTGCTTTTGCAGCATGGAGAAAGAACAGTGGGTGATCGTTGAGGTGGTATAATCATCCTCTGTTAAAATATCAGGAAATTTACCCGTCTGACCGCTTAGAGCGGTCTGACGGGTATTCCCGGCACCAAATCGCACACACTGCCACTTTTGCAGAAATCAAAAATAATATAAAATACTCCTATAACTTTAAATGTAAACAAATAAATCTAATAACAATCTTATGAATCAATCTAAAATCTCAACACTCCAGGATTTGACGGTCGGGGAAATTGTTGCCGACAATTATCACACAGCGGGAGTTTTCAGGCAATACGGCCTCGACTTTTGCTGCGGAGGCGGAATCACACTCAAAAAAGCTTGTAAAAACCATGGGCTTGACCTCGAACAAGTTAAAAAGGAATTACTGGAAACCTACCAAACGGATGTCAGCGGCAATCAGCAGTTCAATGCCTGGGAGCCGGATTATTTAATTGATTACATCATAAATACACATCATCGTTTTGTTCGAAATAAAACCGAAGAGCTCTTTCCATTCCTTCAAAAAATTGCAAGAGTCCATGGGCAGACATCCCCACATCATGTTGAAATTTTTCAGACTTTCTGCGATCTCTCTTCAGAGATGATGCACCACCTGGAGGATGAAGAAAAAATTGTGTTCCCACTCATTAAATCCATCTATCAAAAAAGGAAACGTGGAGAAACCGTGTCATCAGAAGAAATCGAAGAACTAAAAAAGCAGCTAAACAATATGCTCGATGACCATGACGGTGCTGGTGAGAAAATGCAAAAAATCCGCCGGCTCAGTAACGGATATGCAACTTCTGAAGACTCGTGTACAACATATAGAATGGTATATCAAAACCTTGAAGGATTTGAGGCCGATCTGCACAAGCATGTGCACCTCGAAAACAATATTCTTTTCAGGAAAGCTGAAGATTTGATTACAAGCTGATTGATCTATGTATGTCTGGGCAGTTTTTTTCCACCTGGTATTTGTGGCATTCTGGATGGGAGGCATGCTTTTCACGGCTGCGGTTTTGGTGCCGGCAACCCGGAAAAAACTTGCCTCTCAAAAAGGATTGTTGTTCATCGAGCTTGGAACCCGTTTCAGCAGGCTAAGCTGGGCCATTTTTCCCCTGTTGCTGTTTACCGGGTTTCTTGCCCTGCTCGGCAAAGGATTTCCAGTGCAGGCACTGGCCTCTTCAGAGTTCTGGCAATCGGGTTATGGAAGCAGCCTTGCCCTGAAATTACTGATCTTCGGATTTGTACTGCTGATCAGTGCGGTTCACGATTTCTGGCTTGGCCCCAAAGCGGCAGTGCTAATGGATGATGAGCCGAGCTCAAGAAAAACACAGGTTTACAAAAAATCATCAAGCTGGCTTGGCCGACTGAACCTGTTGCTTGGCCTTGCAATTATCTACATTGCAGTAACTTTGGTGAGGTGATTTTTGAATTGGTATGATTTGTAATGTGAGCTCGACATAAGAATTTCTAAAAAGAGTCACCCCCTTTCTCGAAGTATTCTATCGTGTAGACACAATTTTGTGGGATTGACTTTCTGTATTGACATTTTTAAAACTGTATAGTCCTGAAAGGACGTCCAGCAATAGCATGGGACGGAGTCCTATGTCCTGGAGATCGATTCCACCAGTAATAAGCCCTAAAAGGGCGTCAGCCTTCAAGCAAAGAATCTCTTGGGCTGACGCCCTTTTAGGGCTTGTCTAAATCGATGCATTTTTTTCATAGGACTTCGTCCCATGCTATTGCCGGTCACCCCGTTGGGGTTTTATCAACAATCTAAATCCTGCCGTTTTGATTGAGATGAATTTGTATAAATGGAAATAAGCAACAATATGATTATAATAGATTTGTGCTTTCTTAAAAATATCCCCACACGATACTAGGCTTAGAGATGTACAACAAAGAGTCATTACGTTTAAAACGTTGTACTACAATAAATTTTATTTAAAAAACTTGAATTACATATATAATCTTAGGGGTTGTTTTGTTACCAAATTCAAGGATTTTACTATTAACTCAAAATGAATAGTTAATTTTTCAAAAAAACTAACCATGCCTCCAATCACAAGGTATTTTATTAAATCCGGTATGATCTATTTCGTGCTTGGGATCGTACTGGCCTTTTACGCAGAACTTCCCGGGATCAGAACCGGAGCATTGCTGCTGCCTGTTTACTGGCACATGCTGGTCATCGGGTGGCTTACCCAAATTATCATGGGCGTTTCCATCTGGATGTTTCCCCGTACAAAAAAACAGCGGCAAAACATACAGTCATTTCCGGCAGTGGCTGCTTTTTGGACGCTGAATACCGGCCTGGTGCTACGCTTTCTTGCTGAGCCATTCATTCCGCTTGTTCAGAACGGGCTCTTATTCAATTTAGTCATCATTCTCTCATCCATACTACAGGTTGCTTCGGTAATTTTTTATTTGATTGAAATCTGGCCGAGAGTCCAAACCCGGAAACGGCCTGTAAGGAGGAAAACGTGATGCCTGCACAAACCATCTGGATGATCAGGCTTTCGCTGGTCTACTTTCTGATATCAGCATTAATTGGAGGATTGCTATTGATTCACAAAACCATACCACTGCATCCGGCACTCTGGTCGCTGCTGCCATTGCACTACGAAATGGCCATCTGGGGATGGATGGTTCAATTTGTAATAGGCACCGCCTACTGGATGTTTCCGCGATATTTAAAAGGTGAAATACGCGGCCCTGCAAAACCTGCCTGGTGGATGTTTATTCTTTTCAATACCGGCCTTCTGCTTTTGCTGGTTTCTTTCCTAACCACAGCCTCAGTTGCACTGGCACCTGCAGGAAGGCTTCTCATGATGGCGTCTATTCTGCTATTTGGTTATTTGATGTGGAACCGAATTGTAAGCTTCAAACACCATGATCATTAACAGGCATCACTTCTATTTTGTTGATATTTATTTCTTTATTAAATAAGAACACCAATTTTAGATAAAAATGATTTTTTTCTAAAAGCCTTAAATGGATTGTGGTTTATGCATCAAGCTCACCGGCCTCTCTTAAAATACCTTGTACAATATCATCTTTAATCCAAATTCCATTTTCTCTAATAGCTGCTATTAATGGCTTTAGTTCGGGTATCAGATTTCGTTTTTTAGCATGTAAAAGCAGCCCAAGAGTACCCCTCACCTGAAGGCCTAATACAGATGCTTGTTGTCTGGCAATTTTTTCATCAATCAATACTTGTTGTATGCCTTTATCTTTTGCCAGTATGATTACTTCTGCTTCTCCCTTGTCCAATTCATAAAGCAGTTCAATTTTATCCTGGTTCTTAATGGCCTGTACCTGCAGCCAGTCGGCCGTCTTCAACTCTTTGACACCAACACTGTCGGGGCCGCCACGTAAAATTTCTTTTTTTACCTGCTCGGGCATTAAGACCCTGGAGTATATCGCTTTGAGAAGTGATGTTTTTCCACATAAAGATAGTGCAATCCAGGGCGAAGTATTTATTACAATACCTTTAGTCTTCATCTGCTTCGGTAAGTATCTCTTCCAAATCAGACTGAAATGGGGATACATTATAATCTGCCAGTTTCATGATAAATTGAACCCGGCTTAATCCGGCTATTTTTGAAGCTTTTCCGGATGATATTTTTCCCAATTCATATAATTTTAAAGCCAGCAGGAATTTTGCTTCTTTTTCAAATTCCAGCTTACTCTCTTTTAATGAGAGCAACAAATCATCTGTATATTTTATTTCAACTGTGTTTTCTTTCATTGTGGAAATAACATTTATTATTCCTAAACATATTTAAATTCCATTGGTTATGCAATGCAGAACGTTTTAGCGTGGAGATTCAGTGTATTTTGCATTTGTGGACTGGGGTGTGTGGGTTGGGACACCTCTATCGCTGATATTTATTTCTTTATTTAAAAAATACACCTATTTAAGATAAAAATAACTTTTTTTCTTTTTTTGCTTGATAAAGTGATTTTGCCTGTCGTATATTAAGATAAAATACTCTTAAATCATTTAATATAACCTCTTATTAATTTTGCTGCTATCAAAATCTTGTATTTATGGACTTCGGGCATCTATTCTTTTGGCAACAAAAGAGAGCAGCGGGTTCATCACCATCAGGGATTTAAGTGATGAGTTACAAATATCATTTCACTTTTTAACAAAAGTGTTGCAACAACTGACAAAAGCTGAACTGCTTGAATCGTTCAAGGGGCCGAATGGCGGAGTAAGGCTGGCCAAACCGGCTGATAAAATTACATTCGAAGAGGTTGTTACCTCTTTAGACGGCACTTATCACCATTTAGATTGTCCGCTCGGCTTGCCGGCCTGCGGAGAACTGGCGCCCTGTCCAATGCACAGCCATTGGATGGAATTGCAAAACAATATTCATCAGATGATCGGAAGAGTTACACTCTCTGATTTATCTAAACGGCAAAAACAGGGCAAATTAAAACAACAAATTCCAGCTCAAACCGGCAGTTAGCAACCTTTTTTTGAAACTATTAAAGACTATAAACTCTTAAATCTCAGACGTATGACATTTTTGAAATACATTCCCAAATTAATACTGCCAATCGTCCTTCTTTTCTCACTTCAGGCATGTGGTGAAGATGACAGATCTCAAAGAGACGACCAGGAAGAAACCACCGAGGCCGGATTAACCGAATTTGAACTGGAGCATGGAATAGGGCCGGTTACCGAGCGCATCGAAATCGACGATGAAATTGACCAGGAACTGGTAACCAAAGGCCGCAATATTTATGAAATGAAATGCGAAATGTGCCACAACATGGAAGGCAGAATGGTGGGGCCGCAGCTTGGTGATGTGATGGAACACCGCAGCCCCGAATTTGTGATGAATTTTATTCTCAATCCCTCGGGAATGACCCGGGAGCACCCGGTTGGACAAGAACTCCTCCAGGAATATATGACTTCCATGCCCTTCCAAAATGTAAAAGAGGATGAGGCACGTGCCATTGTGGAATTTCTAAGGGATTATAAAAGAAACAATTAAATCACACCTAAACCCATAAATAACAAACAGACCAATGAAAGAACAAAAATCAAAAACCTTACGCGGATTTCTTTTTGGGGCCGGTTTTGTAGCTATTGCTGCATTTCTTTTTACCGGATGTCCTTCTCAGCAGGGAATGATGGACACTCGCGAAGCTGCCCAAAAAGTCTATGTTGCTCCGGGAGAGCATGATGAATATTATGGCTTCTTCTCTGGCGGCTACAGCGGACAGCTCAGCGTTTGGGGATTACCCTCGTCACGCTTGCTAAAAGTAATCCCCGTATTCTCTCAAGATCCGGAATCCGGTTACGGATATTCCGAAGAAACCAAACCACTGTTTGAAACAAGCTACGGTTTCATACCCTGGGATGATTCTCACCACCCGCACATCTCACAAACCGATGGTGATGCAGACGGGCGATGGATTTTCATCAATGCAAACAACACACCCAGAATTGCACGGATTGACCTGAAAACCTTTGAAACCAAAGAAATCCTGGAACTGCCCAACACCGGCGGTAATCACGCTTCTTCTTTTGTGACCTCAAACACCGAGTATGTGATTGGCGGAACCCGTTTCAGCATCCCTTATGAAGCTGACCTGGATGTACCGATCGACAGCTATAGTGATGAATTCCGGGGCGCTCTTTCATTTGTTGCCGTAGACCAGGAAACCGGAATGATGGACCTCGATTTTCAGATCGTGGTACCTCCATACAACTACGACCTTGGACGAGCCGGAAAAGGCCCTTCTGCCGACTGGGTATTCTTTACAACTTACAACACCGAAGAAGCACACACCATGCTTGAAGTAAATGCCTCAAGATATGATAAGGACTTTATTGCAGCAGTTAACTGGAGAAAAGCAGCCGAGCTGGTTGAGCAGGGGCACGGCAGAACCGTGAGTGCTGAGTATTACCACAATTACTACGAAGGCAACCAGGGCTACGCCATTAACGACATCAAAGATCAGGTAACGATTCTTGATACACGTGAGATTGATGAAAATTTCATCTATTATCTGCCCACTCCAAAATCTCCCCACGGTGTGGATGTTGATCCAACCGGAGAGTACATCGTTGGCGGCGGCAAACTGGCTACGGTTATTCCGGTTCACTCATTCTCCAGAATGCTGGAAGCAATCGATAACAATGAAGTTGAAGAAGTAATTGACGGAATTCCTGTTTTAAACTACGATGCCACCATCGCAGGCGAAGTAGAAAATCCGGGGCTTGGCCCGCTTCACACCGAATTTGACGGACGCGGCTACGCATATACCTCCGTTTATATTTCTTCTGAAATTGTAAAGTGGTCACTCGAAACCTTTGAAGTGGTTGACAGAATTGATGCCTACTACTCTATTGGCCACCTGATGATTACCGGCGGTGACACCAAAAATCCGGATGCAAGGTACATGGTTGGCTTAACCAAAACCGCCAAAGACAGATACCTGCCAACCGGGCCAAAGCAGAACCATCCCGCTCAGTTGTATGATATCAGTGGAGACCGTATGGAGCTTTTGCTTGATTTCCCGACAATTGGAGAGCCTCACTATGCACAGGCCATCCGTGCTGACAAGATTGTAGACCAGGTAGCACAAATCTACGAAATGGAAGAGAACGACCACCCGGATGCACTTCTCAGAATTGCCGATAACCGCGTAGAGCGCGACGGAAATACTGTTCATGTGTATATGGGTTCAACCAGAAGCCATTTCCGGCCGGATAATATCGAAGGCATCCGTGTAGGTGATACGGTCTATATTCACCTGACAAACCTCGAACAGGAATGGGATGTTGTACACGGTATTGCCGTGAAAGGTGCAAACAACGCAGAAATACTTGTGGCGCCGGGTCAAACCAAAACGCTGAAGTGGGAGCCGACAAGAACCGGAATCTATCCGTTCTATTGCACGGCATTCTGCTCGGCACTCCACCAGGAAATGCAGGGATACATTCGGGTATCTGCCGAAGACTCTGACGTTGAACTGGCCTGGAGAACAGGAACAGATTAACCATTCATGAATCGGCCCGGAACCACACGGGCTGATTATTCCTAAGCAAGCCGGATCCGGTTGAATTCCGGGTCCGGATTTTTAACAGACTAAAAAAGGTGTTAAAGGTCTTTTTTTCAGCACCTGTATCTCTCACAAATGCAGATGCTGAAAAAAACCCCTGAATCAAAAGTTTTTAAATCATGAGAATTGAATCGAAAATTGGTATGGCACTGGGTGCACTGATGTTGATTGCTCTCTATTTTATGCCATTCTGGACCATTGATATGTCGGCACCGCAATATCCGGAGGGAATTGGCATGTACATTCATATTGATGATGTAACCGGTCATAAACGCCATGATCTTCAAAATATCAACACATTAAACCACTACATCGGCATGGCCGAAATTCACAGGGATGATTTCCCCGAATTCGACATCATGCCCTGGATCATCGGGTTCTTGATTGCCTTCGGGCTGCTTGCCGCTGCTGTTGGAAGCATGAAACTGGTTATCACCTGGATTGTTTTAATGGTGATTCTTGGCATTGTCGGGCTTGTGGACTTTTACATGTGGGGACATGAATACGGGCACAACCTGAGCCCGGATGCCCCCATCAGAGTACCGGGAATGAGCTACCAGCCGCCATTAATCGGCTGCAAACAGCTCCTGAATATAAATGCCTGCTCCTGGCCATATACCGGCTCAATTTTTATCGGCCTCTCGATGCTGATGGCCTCCGGTGTAGTTTATTACGAAAAATTTAAAATTAAAAAAGACTGATTATGAAAGCTCAAATAATCTTTTTCATATTCTTTGCAGGCTTGTTGATGTTTGCCTGTTCACAGGAAGATCGTCAGCAAAACGAGGTTTTCCTGTATCAAAATATGATTGACATCAGCTACGGTGAGGATATTTGCAGTTTCAGCAACGAAGTGATTGAACGAGTGCGTTTCGGCGGCAAAATTATAATGGACGACGGCACTGAACACAAATTTATGTCTGCCGAGTGCACCGCCGGTTTTTATCTCGGGCTGGATGATACCGACAAAATCGAAAGCATGGTTATCGTTGATTTTGCCCACGGCCAAAAATATTTACCTCCGGATGAACTCGTATACCTGAAAAGCCCGCTTCAGCCCAGCCCGAACGGTTTGTATCTCACACCGATAGACAACTCAAACGAAAGAATGAAAACGTACATTTACGACGCCTATCCCGGCGAATTTCTCTCTTGGGATGAGGTGCTTGAACTGGTTGAGCGCGAGTGGAATCTGACTGCTTCGGCTGCGTACTGAACGGAAGTGCTCTTGAACGGATCTCTAAATCTTATAAATAATGAAAATTCAAATCATATTAACTTTCACTTTTGCCGCACTGCTTGCTGTACTTTCGGCCTGTGAACCCAAACCACAGCCGATAAATTATGGAAGCGACGGCTGCGAATATTGCAGAATGACCATCACCGAACCTGAATTCGGCTCACAGGTTGTGAACAACCAGGGGCGCTCTTTTAAATTCGATTCGGTAGAATGTATGGCCGCTTACGACCTTACCACCGACAACCCGGAAAATATTCACTCCCTGTGGGTGCCAAATTTCCTGGAGCGTGATGAATGGATTGAAGCAAACGAGGCTGTTTATCTGCACAGTGAAACCCTTCGCAGCCCGATGGGACTCTCACTTTCTGCCTATGCAGACAGAGCCTCTGCCGAGCAGATGCTCCAGGAACACGGTGGGGAAATTATTGATTACAACCGCGTAAAAGAGATTGTTCAGGAAGAATGGCTGAGCAACAGAAACATGGGACACCACTCACATCACTGATTCACGTTATGAAGCGCGTTTTTAAACATATCATCCCAATTATTCTGCTGCTGTTTTCAGTGCCGCAGATTCAGGCTCAAATTACGGTCAGCCCCGATGGGCCGGCCAGTTCGATCAGCGAAGCGGTTGAACAGGCCTCTCACGGCGATCATATTATTGTTGAGCCGGGCACCTATGTTGAGCACGACATCATCATCGACAAAAAACTGACGCTCGAAGGCGTGGATCATCCCACCATCGACGGCAATGGGGAAGGTTTTATCATGATCATCACGGCCGACAGCGTGACGGTAAACGGCTTTAATATCATCAACACCGGCCGCAGCTATACGCGTGATTTTGCCGCCATCATGCTTGAAAAAGCCAAAGATTTTGTGATTGAAAACAACCGGCTCGACAATGTGTTTTTCGGCATATACCTTGCCGAAACCGAACGCGGAATTGTCCGGAACAATACGGTGAAAGCGTATGAAAGGCGCGAGGCTGCTTCGGGGAACGGCATCCATTTGTGGAATGTAAAAAGCCCGAAAATTATCGAAAACCGGGTTGAAGGAATGCGCGACGGCATCTACCTGGAATTTGTGGACGATGCTGAAATTACGGGCAACATCAGCAATGACAACAACCGCTACGGGCTGCACTACATGTTTTCCGACGGCGGCCGGTATTACGATAACATCTTCAGAAGAAACGGTGCAGGTGTTGCCGTGATGTATTCCGACAATGTGGATATGATGAACAACATTTTTGAGCACAATTGGGGCACATCGGCATACGGGCTTCTGCTGAAAGACATCAACCACAGCAAAATTGAGGGCAACCGGTTTTACCGCAATACCGTTGCCATCTACTCGGAGGGATCGAACCATGTGCACATTCACCGAAATAATTTTGAGTTAAACGGCTGGGCTGTGAACATCAAATCAAACAGCATGCGAAACCGGTTCACCGAAAACAATTTTATCGAAAACAGTTTCGATGTGCGAACCGATAGCCCGCGAAATAACAACGAATTTGACGGAAACTACTGGAGCCACTACGAGGGGTACGACCTGGAAGGCAACGGGATCGGTGATGTACCATACCGTCCGGTAAGCCTTTTTTCCATGATCATTGAACGTCAGCCGGAATCCCTCATTCTGCTTCGAAGCATGTTCATCCGCCTGCTTGATACGGCAGAACGCATCATGCCTGTGTTGACACCCAAAACACTTTACGACGAAAATCCAAAAATGAACCGAATATCATGATTGAAGTCAAAGAATTAAAAAAGTCATTCGGCGATTTATCCGTGTTAAAAAATATGAGCCTAGCCATTCCCAAAGGACAGGCCACAGGCATAGTTGGCCCGAATGGCGCCGGAAAAACCACACTCATCAAAACCATTCTGGGCCTTGTAAAGCCTGATTCGGGAACCATTACCGTGAACGGAACCCGGCTCAACGGAAACTGGCTTTACCGCCGCGACATCGGCTACATGCCACAGGTTGCCCGGTATCCTGAGAATATGAGAGTACGCGAACTGCTTGATTTTATCAAAGGCCTGAGAGACCAGGAGGCAGTTTACGAAAACGAGCTGATAGAGCAGTTCAGCCTAAAAAGCGAGCTCGACAAACAGCTCCGCACACTCTCGGGTGGAAACCGGCAAAAAGTGGGCGCAACCCTGGCCATGATGTTCAACCCCGACATCCTCTTTTTTGATGAACCGACTGCCGGGCTGGATCCACGTTCGAGCCATAAATTCAAGCAGCGTGTTGCCGATGAAAAAGAGAACGGCAAAACCGTGATTATCACCTCACACATTATGAGCGAACTGGAGCAGTTGGTGGATTATGTGATTTTTATCCTCGACGGAAAAATCAGGTATTACGGCTCTATGGAAGACCTTCTCACTGAAAGCCAGGAAGAACGGCTTGAGGCAGCCATTGCCGCTTTAATGGATAAACCGGATGAAAATCCATGCGAAAATAACTCTGCCACAAAAAGCGAATCATCATACTCCCAAGTGATAGCTGTGTAAACTGAACAAAAAAGTGAATTCGATATATGAATTTGAAAAAAAAGCCTGAGGCTGTCCAAAAAAGGCGCTCGATAAGTTATAATAACTACGATACCGTCATGCCGGACACCGATCCGGCATCTCCTGCTTTTATCAAAGAGAGGAGATCCCGTATCAAGTACGGGATGACGCCCTTTTTGGACAGCCTCGCGGGGGTGGTTAGAGCTCTTAGATCAGGACTACAAGTTGAAAAATTAGTTCAATGGCCTTTTTCTGGCTACCAAATTCAATGAATATAAATCATACTCAGGTTAAAAAATACTTTGGAAAAATTACTATGAAACTGCTAACACACATTATAAAAAACGAATGGAAAAGCCTGCTTCGCGGCAAGTGGGTTATCGGCTACGGTTTGATTTTTCTGATCCTTACCGATTCACTGCTGCGTTTTGGTGGCGGCGGCCCGGAAACTCTCCTGAGCCTCAGCAACGTAATGCTGCTCTTTGTTCCGCTGGTAGGCATGATTTACGGAATCCTTTACATCTATCAATCTCGCGAATTTGTTGAGTTGCTGCTCACTCAGCCCATCGACCGAAAAGTACTCTATTGGGGGCTTTTTCTGGGCATTGCCACGCCTCTTATGGCTGCATTTGTTTTGGGGTCAATGCTGCCTTTGGCGTGGCACGGAATCCTTATTCTTGATGGAACCGCCTCGGCCATGGTGCTGGCTTTGGGCGGCGTGCTTACATTAATCTTCGTTTCACTCGGATTTGTTCTGGGCTTGATGTTTTACGAAGACAGAATCAAAGGGTTCGGGTTTACCATCGTCATCTGGCTCTTCCTGGCCATTCTTTACGACGGACTGATACTGACCCTGGTATTCGTTTTCGGCGACTATCCGCTCGATCAGTTTGTGATAGTGGTGTCCATGCTCAACCCCATCGACCTTGCCCGGATTATGGTGATGCTCGAATTTGACATTTCCGCCCTGATGGGATACACCGGCGCTGTTTTTAACAGGTTTTTTGGTTCAAATATGGGTATCATTACAGCAAGCGGCATGCTCACACTCTGGCTTGCCGTACCCATGTGGTTTGGAATGAAAGTCTTTCAGCGAAAAGATTTTTAGTATTTATTGACTGGACTGAATTAAACAACCTGGCAGAGTCCCCGACAGGCTTGTCGGGGTCCTGCAAGAGTTGTTGGCCATTTAGCGAAAAAAGAATCTTCAAGCGTTCCTGACGGCGGTCGGGATCCTTGAAGCGTTCTTCTGTAACGAAAAAGTGATGCTTGAAGGATCCCGAAAAAGCTCGATACCGTCATGCCGGACCCAGATCCGGCATCTCCTGCTTTTATCAAAGACTTAATATTCCGGGCTGACTAACCTGTAAAAATCATCTGCTGTAGTTCATGACCCCAAAAGACAGAAAGCATATCCGCACCTGGTACTGGTGCGGTGCGGCGCTTGTTTTCATCATTCTCATAATTGGCGGAATTACAAGGCTGACCGGCTCAGGCTTGTCTATGACCGACTGGAAACCAATCATGGGTGCCATTCCGCCGCTGACAGAAGCACAGTGGGAAGAAGCCTTCGATCAGTACAAACAGTTTCCCGAATATCAGCAGGTAAACCGTGGCATGAGCCTCTCCGAATTTCAATTTATTTTTTTCTGGGAATACCTGCACCGAATGGCCGGCAGACTGCTCGGGCTGGTTTTTCTGATTCCATTCGGATGGTTCCTCTTCAAAAAGAAATTTGACAAAACTCAACTGAGGCGGGCACTTTTGCTTCTTGTACTCGGTGCCGGGCAGGCACTGATGGGCTGGTACATGGTGATGAGCGGATTGATAGACGTTCCCGCCGTGAGCCACTACAGGCTGGCCGCGCATTTATTGCTCGCATTCATCATTTTTGGTTGCTGTGTCTGG
>SL_3KL_010_SEDDRAFT_10000973_pt1 | contig 25356 bp, 30 predicted proteins | sample SodLakKL_010_SED_2_FD_10381 | JGI IMG/M metagenome (IMG submission 10381) | reverse complement strand
CCCGCAAGCACATGACATGGTTACAGACCGGCACAATCTGAAGCGCATAACAATGTCGGCCACCCGCCGCGAGCGGCGGTGGGATGATCTTGCCCGCTGTTGCCTTCCGGGGGATTGTCAGGCAACGCCTCGCGATCATGCTTGAGGCCCGTCTGGGAGGCAGGCTGTTACCCAACCAGTTCAGAATCTGAACCGGACACAATGGCCGATCGTGTGCATACTGGACCTGGTCTGCAGCGGGGAGCGTCACCATGGCGGGACGCGGCGGATGCGGAAAGTTTTGTCCGGTTGCCAAGAGACTTGGGCAATTCTCAAGGCGCTCCATGCTCATCCAGGATGAGCCGTGACGGCAGATCCCGCGTTTGCCGCGTGGCTGATGCAGCGCCTGACCCAGCCTGCGCCGGTGGGGCTTGCCTCTCCACTCCGTGTTAGCCGTTCGGCTGAGCGTTATGCAGGCCACATGATTCTTCTGGCACACAGGAGAGCGCAATGACCGATAGATACGATGCTTGCATTGTGGGCGCCGGAATCTCCGGGCTGAATGCGCTGTTCGTCGCCAGTCGGTATCTCTCCCGCGACCAGAGGGTGATTCTGGTGGACCGCCGTTTCGGGGCGGGTGGCATGTGGCTGGACACTTACGATTATGTCCGCCTCCATCAGCCGCATCCGACCTTCACCGCTGGAAATATTGCGTGGACCCTCGACAAGGAACGGGAGTACCTCGCAAACAAGGAAGAGACCCTGGAGCATCTGCGCCACTGCCTGGAGATGGTCAAGCGGCACATACGGGTCACCGAGCTGTTTGGCTACGAGTTCGAGAGTGCCGAGGAAGAAGGTGAGGTGGTTCGAGTCACCTGCAGTTCCGCCGAATCTGGCCCAATGGAATTCGAGGCCGACCGGCTGATCAAGGCATACGGGCAGGACGTCGAAACGAATGCGCCGCTTGAATTGTCAAGCGCACGCGCCCGTTCGGTCTCACCGGATCAATTCGACGTGCGGGGGGCGGAAATGGCTGCCAGCGACGCGCCAGTGTGGATCGTCGGTGGCGGCAAGACTGGCATGGACACGGCTCACACACTGATCAGTGCGCAGCCGGGCCGGAAGGTGAATCTGATTGCCGGGCCGGGTACGTTCTTCCTGAACCGAGACAGAATGTTCCCGAGCGGGGCACGCCGGTGGTACGCGGGCGCGCCCATCAGTTCGGCCTTCCGGGAGATGGGCCGCCGCTTCGACGGCACCAACGAAGACGATGTCCTGGGCTGGTTCCGCGACAACTACGGGATCTGGCTGACACCAGAGACCGGGAACTTCATGGCGGCAATCCTTTCGGAGTCCGAGAATGAAACCATCTCCGCGGGACTCAACGAGATCGTCATGGATTATCTCACCGACGTGGTCGATCGCGATGGCGGCCCCGAGGTGGTGCTCCGGTCAGGAGCCACGAAGCCGTTCGAGCCAGACAGCTGGGTTATCAACTGCACCGGATCGCTGATGCGTGGCCAGCATCGTTACGAGCCTTATGTGTCGGCGGGCGGCAGGATCCTGTCGATTCAGAACCGCTCCAGCGCCATTCCCTTTCCCACGGGCGGCAACGCAGCGTACTTCCTTACCCATCTGCTTTTTCTCGGTAGGCTGGCCGACTTGCCCCTCTACGCCCTGGATGCTGAGGACCTCCGCTGCAAAGCCGCTCAGTACGTGATGGCTGCCTCGTTGGCGCCGCTTCAGTTGTATAACCTCAGCCTGATTGCGGAGGCGGTACCGGCACAGCAGTTCATGAAGGTCGTCTCCCAGAACGGACTCGACCTCGACGGTTGGTACCCGCTCCCACGGCGCCTGCGCGCATCGGCCGGGTTCATGCTTACCCACAAGCGCGACCGCGAGCACCACCGGCGGTCGCTGGACAAGGTCGCGGAGCGTTTCAGTGTGCAATGTGGGCCGGTGGTCGGTGCTGACCGAGTATAACCGAGGCGTTCAGTTTGAATTGCTCGACCATGTTCTGATCGCAGCTACAAGGAATACCATGGCTTGCAGAGAGGTATCTCCATGACATCGGCGTCGACACGGACCTGTAGCTCCCCCGGTTTCGTGGATACAAACTGTCCGCGAAATCGGCGGTAGAATGCCCAGACACAACAATGCGAAGAAGACACACAGGTACACGATTGAATGCAAGGCCAAGGCGGTCCAGCTGAGCCAACTGGAACACGCGAAGAAGACTTGTTGCGACTCAACACAGTGATTAGAGGTGAACCATGGACCAACCGTTGTCGCGAGATTGTGACGAACTTGCCACGCATCAGCAGAAGTTGGGCACGCTGCAGGAAGAGTGCCCGGTTCGTGCGGCATTGGATGTTGTGCGAGGTCGCTGGAAGCCATCCATTCTGTATGAACTGAAGGATCGCCCCCGGCGATATTCCGAACTGCAGCACGCGTTGCCGCGCACTTCACCTCAAGCGCTTACCACGCAGCTCAAGCAGTGCATAGGCAGATAGCGAGCCGTTTACTATGAGAAACGGACATGAGAGGCGCACTGGACGGACGCATGAATAGTTGCTATATGGAGCGTCATGGCGTCCAGTTGCACAAGGAGCGAGAGGTGGAGATGTACCACAAATGTTCTCTGGACGATGAGCGATATCTACGGTCATTCGAAGCTTATGAGGTAGATGCGGCCACATTTCACCACAGGGAACACCTGAGGGTTGCCTATGCTCTGATAGCAACCTATGGACTGGAGTCTGCATTCTTGCGTTTGAAAGAGGGCCTGATCGGCTTTCTCTCTCATCAAGGAGTCGGTCCGGAAAAATATCACGAGACGGTAACGTATGCATGGCTTCTGGCGGTCAATCACTTCATGCACATGGCAAGGACGTCGCGTAGCTTTGACGAGTTCATTCAAAGAAACGAAGTACTGTTGAACCCATCGATAATGGCTACTCACTATAGCCGGGAGCTTTTGCAGTCTACGGAGGCAAAGTCCGGATTCGTGGAGCCGGATCTTGATCCAATTCCCTTGTACGCGACTACGAGGCGTGTGTAACACACAGCACAGTTCTGTGGTAGTTTGTCGGCTCCGGCGCGTGTTCTGGGTTTGAGTCGTTGGCATCGAGTGCTGTTTTCATGCGGCGGAGGAGGGATGTCGGAATCTCTTGTGGTCATGACAGTTCCGGGCTACACGGGGTCAGGAACGGGGCATTGGCAATCGCTTTGGGAGAGGGAACACCCGGGGTACGTACGTGTCGAGCAGACGAATTGGAATCAACCTGAGGTTGGCGACTGGGTCGAGACGCTTGATCGCTTCGTGCGAGGAGCGCGTAGGCCAGTTGTTCTCGTCGGCCACAGTTGTGGTGCTGCCACGGTGGTGCATTGGGCAAGTCGCTGCGGTCCCGGTCCCGTGGTGGCGGCGCTCCTGGTGGCGCCGGCGGATGCGGACGCACGCGATGCGCTTGAAGTGACACGAACCTTCGCGCCTCTACCCATCCTGCCACTTCCGTTCCCGACGGTGTTGGTGGCGAGCGATAACGATCCGTACCTCGGGTTGGGGCGGGCGCAGGACCTGGCGCGTGCATGGGGGAGCCGGCTGGAAGTGATCGAAGGTGCGGGGCACCTGAACACAGGTTCGGGGCACGGCGCTTGGCCGGAGGGCAAGCGCCTACTTGCGGAACTCTGCCGCGAGATCTCGACCCCCGCGCCCGATGGCTCTTGCCGGTACCGGAGGCAGTCATAGGGAGTAAAGGTGATGGCGCCAAGACTCGACGGTGTTGATCACATACATATCAACGTATCGGACCGAGAAGAATCAGAGCGTTGGTACACCGAAGTGCTGGGGCTTTCACGGGTTCGGGATCTCGAGTTCTGGGCAGTAGACGGCGGTCCCCTCACGTTGTCGGATTCAAGTGGACAGATCCACTTGGCACTCTTCGAATCGGATCAGGCTCAAGGTACAACGATTGCGTTTCGGGTTTCGGCCGCAGATCTCGAACAATGGATTGACCACCTCGCTGTGAATGGAATCAGGGTGACGCCAGTGGATCATCAGGTCTCGTGGTCGGTCTACTTCACAGACGACGACGGCAATCGATTCGAGATCACGACGTACGAATACGAGGCGTTCCGAAGCTAGATACAGGAAGGCCAGCTACGAGCCGTCGCTAGCGGCCGGTGGTTACTCGCGGCTTTTCCTCCAGTATGGTGACGGAAGTGAATTTCCAATCGGCGTAGATCTGGGAATGCAGGTGTGAAAAGGCTGGGAAAATCGAAGTGCGGCTGGCTGTTTGCGACATCCTATGTTGCAGTGGCCAGCGTTCTGTTCTACCAGGCGTTCACGTGTACAGGCTGGGTCTGCGACCTTGTAGCGTTGCCGGCGGCGTTCCCCCTCGGGTTCCCGATTGCCTGGCTGACGGACTGGATCGACTCATGGTTGGTGATTCCCGGCCATACTCCCAGTTTTCATTTCCGTAATTGGTATTTCATTGTGCCGACGTTTGCGGCCAACTCGCTTTTCTACTATTGGGTAGGGAGGTTTGTCGGCATCGTGGCTCACAGGATGCGTACGGGCAGCACGGAAGGCCGCTGAGGACGACGATCAAGGTCCAGGAGCACGTCGTCGTACGGGCCATGCGCACGCGCCGCTGGACGGTACCGTTTCACGCGCGGCGACGAGAGTCCCTGAACTCAGAAATGGACCCCGATTTTCGGACATGCCGATAAGTGAAATCTCCGGCACTCTCAGGCCGCCTGCGGCACGTCAAGTCCACCGAAAAACACGGCGTCCGGTGTTCGCCGTCCCAACGCCGTATGACGGCGCCGGGTCAGCGCCTCGACCGCCGTGCGCAGGCGAGCCTCGGTCAAGGGCCCACGACCGCGGACGATCTGGTAGACGCAGCCGGCCCCGTTCGACACGCGGTTGAGCCGTTCCATGTTCCATTCCGTCGGATCGAGTGCCCGCAGTACGGGTTCACCGGCGAGGACCGGGTAGTCGGGTGGTGCGATCGGCTCAGAGCCGCGAATCAGGGACGAGAACGGCATTTTCGGAAGTCTACCACAGAGGCATTTCCGGCACATCCACGGGCTGCGCACTGACGCATTGAACCTATCGAGCACTCAGGCAATCGTCAGCCTCGTTGCAGGAGGGCGTGGCATGCTCGCCGAATCGGATAGAATGTTTCGGCTCGCTCGGTATTGCCCCTTGTACGCCTTGAGGATGCGACGTTATGGCTGAGCTGACCGTCTTTCACATTCCCGTCTGTCCATTCTGTCAACGCCTGGAGATCCTTCTGACTCTGAAGGGCCGCAAGGGCGACGTGAAGTTTTCCGTGATCGACGTTACGCAGCCTCGGCCTGATTGGTTGCTGGCCAAGGCCCGCGGTACTACGGCTCTGCCAATCATGGAGGACGCGGATGGGCGCGTCATCAAGGAGAGTCTGGTCATCTTGCAGTACCTGGAGGACTTCTACCCGGAGCCAGGCGTCGCGCAGCGTGACCCGTACCGTCGTGCTGTCGAGAACATGCTCACGAAAATGGAAGCGGAATTTTGCGCTCAGGGCTATACGTTTGTGATGAACCAGAGCCTCGAGCGGCGCGATGCCCTGAGGGAGGACATGCTGAAGCAGTACGCGCGGCTGAATGATTTCCTGATGGAGCATTCCCCCACGGGGCCCTTTCTGCACGAAGAGTTTGGATGGGCGGAGACCGTATTCACCCCGTTGTTCATGCGTTTCTGGTTTCTTGAATATTACGAGGATTTCCAGCTTCCCGGGGGGGACCAATACGCACGCGTGCGGGAGTGGCGTGATGCTTCAATATCACACCCTGCCGCACAACAGGTCACCAAGGAACAGATCGTAAAGCTCTACTATGACTACGCCAAAGGCGCCGGCAATGGCTCGTTGCTTCCGGGTCGCAGGCGGTCGTCGTTCACACTCGAACCCGATTGGCAAGTGCGTCCATGGCCTCCCGAGGCCAAGTACGAATATTCCGCGACAGATGAAGAGCTGGGATTGTGATATGCGGTGCTGATGGGCGGCGTCGGACCACGTGAGGGATCCCGTCATGGCAGTAGAGTTCTGGTTCGATTCGTACTTCGCGCGGCTGATGGCTGTCGTTATACCGCCGGGGGGACAACTATCCTGACAGTGGCGGGCGGGTTCAACGGGTGAAGGAGTAGCCTATGCCAACTCGGGTAAGTTCTTGATCATAGTCGATGAGACTTTCGCCATAGCCGTGAAAGACTTGCAGGAACAGGTAGCCGTCCCCGCTGGGGTAGGTCGCGCGCAATCGCACGGCGCCGCGTTCGCCGCTGAAACTGTATCGGCTCATCCATGACAGGCGCGTCTTCTCAGTGACGTACCAGTCCACTTCCAGTTGATGGTGGCCCATGAAGTCGGTGATGTCCTCGTTGTTTTCCTGCCGGTCCAAGGCCCCCCAGAGCATGATGCCCACTCGCCAGCGTTGCGTGGTGTACTCGGGCCGCAGGTACGCGCGGTCCCAGCCTCGGGATTCCGGGTCGGATTGCCCGTTCGACGTGTGGTCAAAGCCAATATCCAGTGCGATCGGCGCAAACGGGTTCGCGTCCCGCTCAAGGCGGTAGAAAGCCTGCGGATTGTGAGTAACCTCGCGGAAGGGCCGTTCGTTACTCGAGTCATAAACCTGCCAGAATGCCGTCTGGGTGTAGGCGACATGGAACCGTGATCGTAGTAGCCGTTGCTGAAGGCTGATCTGGAACTCTACTTCCGTGTTCTTCGGATGAATGTCGTCGGGCGTCCAGGACACGGGCAGGAGGTAGTTCTTGCGGTACACGCTCAGGCTGTCGGTGAGTAGCGTGGGCGCGTCCCACCGGTGCACTTCCTCTGCGATTACGCCGTTGGGCAGAAACACGGCCAGGACAGCCGTGCAGAGCAGGCTGGCGAGATGTCGACTGCGGTCTCGACCGAGCTGGACCGTCTGTTCCAGCGGCGTTGCCATGATTGCACTCACTGTCGTCGGGGCGGGCATTTTACATGGCAACGCCGGGCGGGCTCAGCCCCCGGCCCGGGTGGCCATGGTCGGGCAGGGGGCAGCGCCTTCCGCGACCGAGTGAGGGCAGGTTGTTACGGGCAGGGAGCAAGTGCAGCGCGACACGGGTGGCGGATGGCCCTGGCGGGTGTTACGAACTGAATCTCCGGCGTGAGTGCACGGCACATGCTTGCTCCTGCCGGGTTCGTCGACGCGATTGCCGTGAGGGGTTAGGATCGCCGGCATGCCTGCCGCCCTGACTCTGGACCACCTGCGCCGTTACGCGCTCGCGCGCAGCCTGTTCAAGCCGAGGGCACTGCAGCGTGCCATCAACAAGCTCGGTTTCGTGCAACTCGACCCGATACGCGCACCTGCGCGGGCACAGGACCTGACCCTGCGCCATCGGGTCAACGACTACCGCGCGGGGGATCTCGAGGCGCGCTACCGGCGCCTGGCCGTGGAGGAGGACTTCTTCGTCAACTACGGCATTCTGCCGCGTGCCACGCAGCGCCTGATGCACCCACGGACGGCGCGCACCGAGTGGCCACGCTCACGCTGGGTGCAGGCGCATGCCGTGCTGGCGTTCGTGCAGAGCCGCGGTGTGGTGCACCCGCGCGAGGTGGACGCCGCCTTCGATCATGGCCTGACCAGGAACTGGTTCGGCGGCAACAGCCGGGCGAGCACGCAGCTCCTGGACGGCATGCACTATCGCGGCCTGCTGCGCGTGGCGCGGCGTGAAGGTGGTGTGCGCCTGTATGCACCGCAGCTTGCCCATGAACGTGAGTGCCCGGCGGACCCCGACGCTACGCTGGACGCACTGATCGACGTGGCGGTGGCCAAGTACGCGCCGCTGCCCGCGTCCACGCTCAGCCGCCTCGTTACGTCAGTGGGTTCTGCGGCGACTCCGCAGTGGCGTGAGCGCCGCCGTGCCGCGCTGTCTCGCGCGAAGGCGCGGCTACCCCAGGCGACGGTGGATGGCTGCCGCTGGTACTGGCCGATCGGCGAGAACCCCGGCAGTCGCCGCTTCGCCCGCGACGAGGTGCTGGACGAGCAACTGCGCCTGCTGGCGCCATTCGACCCGGTGGTCTGGGACCGCGAACGCTTCGAGCGCTTCTGGGGCTGGGCCTACCGCTTCGAGGCCTACACGCCGGCACCGCGGCGGGTGCGTGGCTACTACGCGTTGCCCATGCTGTGGCGCGGGCAGGTCATCGGCTGGGCCAATGCCACTGTGCGGGACGGGCGGTTGCAGTTGCAGCCGGGCTATGTGAGCGGGCGTGCCCCGCGCGATCCCGCCTTCCGGCCGGCGTTGCAGGAGGAGCAGGCGCGCCTGGAGCGGTTCCTCGGGCTGTGAGCCCGCCAGTGACCGGCAATGCTCGCAGGCTGTTGCCAGGGCGTGAACGGGTCAAGGAGGCAACACATTCGATGCACGAAGCCTATATGGCCGCAGAGGCCCTGACTGTAGTGGCTCAGGTCGGGTCGAACAGCCGCGCTCCAGGGCCGGCCTCTGCTGCGATGTCGTCGGGGTTGCGCAGGGGGCAGGTCTTCAGTGACAGGCAGCCACAGCCGATGCAGCCATCAAGCTCGTCGCGCAGTTTGCTGAGCTTGTCGATGCGGTCGCTCAGTGTGTTGCGCCATGTGTCCGACAGGCGTCGCCAGTCGGATGCGGTGGGTGTACGGCGGTCGGGCAGTGCGGACAGTGCCTCGGCGACTTCATCCAGCGGAATGCCGACGCGCTGGGCCACCTTGATGATGGCGACCCGTCTGAGCACGTCCCGCGCATAGCGGCGGTGGCCGCTGGCGGTACGGTGGCTCGTGATCAACCCCCGGGATTCATAGAACCGCAATGCCGATGTGGCCAGGCCGGCACGCTCGGCGACTTCCCCGATGGTCAGTGTTGCGTGATCGCGATTGGCGTGGCGCATTTCCATTCGGCCCCTTGACTTCAAGTGAACTTTAACTTCTACACTCGCCGCCACCACGTTTCAAGAGACAGGAGGGAGGCGGTGAACGAGCATGCATTGGAGCCAATCAGACTTGCCGTGATCTACGGCAGCACCCGCGAGGGGCGCATCTGCGACACAGTGGCGTCCTGGGCTGCGCGGAGTGCGCGGGCGTGGGGTGGATTCGAGGTAGATGCCATTGATCCGCTGGAGCTCGATCTGCCGACGCGCCACGAGCATGAGGACGGTCCGGCCCTGCGGGCCTTGCAACAGCGTCTCTCCGACGCCGACGCGTTCCTCGTGGTGACGCCGGAGTACAACCACAGCTACCCGGCGGCGCTGAAGTTCCTCATTGATGCGGTCTATGAGCAGTGGCAGGCCAAACCGGTTGGCTTCGTCTCCTACGGGGGCATCGCGGGCGGGCTGCGCGCGGTTGAACATCTGCGCCAGGTATTCGCGGAACTTCATGCGGTGGGCATACGCGACGCGGTGGGAATGCCCAACGTCTGGGAGTGGATGGATGAGGACACCGGGGAATTGCGAGCCCCCAAGGCCGCGGAGCGAAGCATGGCGAGGGTGCTCGCGCGGTTGCGGTGGTGGGCCGAGGCCCTGCGCCAGGCGCGTCGGGTCCGCCCGTATCAGGAGGTGGCGTGAACCGCCGGTCGATCTGCGGCCCATGGGCAAGGAGTGAGGTATCGTGAATACGACTACGCGGACGGACCCTCCGGCAAGGGAGGAACACTGGGAGTCGGCAGCGCTCGATCTGGGCGCATACCTGGCGCGTATCGGTCACCACGGGCCGACCGCGCCGAACGTGGAAACCCTGCGCGCCCTGCAGCGGGCGCACCTGGATGTGATTCCATTCGAGAACCTCGACGTGATCACCGGCAGGGAGATCCGGCTTGACCTGGCCAGCCTCCAGGACAAGCTGATATACCGTCGACGCGGCGGGTACTGCCATGAGCAGAATATCCTGTTTGCCACTGTGCTGGACCGGCTCGGGTTCGACGTTGCCGGTCGCAGTGCACGCATGCTGATGGGGGAGGATGAGCGCAATCTTTCCGCGCTCGGCCACACCTGCCTCAATGTCAGGGTCGATGGGGTTGATTGGCACGTGGATGTCGGCGTCGGCAATACCGGGCCACGAGAGCCAGTACCACTCCGGGACGGGATCGAGGTGTATCACGACCACTGGGTCTATCGCCTGGACAGCACCGACGCCGGCCGGTGGCTGCTGCGGTACCGCCGCCACGACGGCTGGTTCAACCTGTACCAGTTCAGCGAGGAGCCCTATTTCCGGGTGGATTACGCGGAGCACAACTACAGTGCGGCGACACACCCGGAGTCACCTTTCGTGCAACGCATCGTGGCGCAGCGTAACGGGAAAGAGATCCGGCATGCGCTGACGGACTGCGAACTCAAGGTGTTCCGTCGGGGTGCGCCGCCGGAAGAGCGCTCCATTGAACCAGAGATGATGCCTGCGCTGTTGGCGGAGGTCTTCGGGCTGGAGCTGCCGCCGGAGGCCATGGACACGATCGTGAATCGGGCTCAGGGCGCGCGCGGTGCCGACGTCGAGGCAGGCTCTCTTGGAGCGTGATCAAGAATTTTTCCCGTCCGTCAATGCTCTCCATGGGGGGCCCGAGTCCCCCGGCATTGCGCTCAAGTCATCAGGCGTTTGACCGCAGCAGTCAATGGGGTAGTGCCTCGCCAATACTCGTTGCCGTCCTGGTGAGCGACGCGACCGCTCGCGATGCCGTCGTACATGCCCAGCAGTGCTGCAACGACCTCCGCGGGAAGTCCCGTTTCGGCCAGTATCGCGCTGCGCTCGTCCGGCGGCACCCAAGTGGGCTCTACCGGGCGACCAAGAACTTCGCCAAAGGCGGCGGCAACATCGCGGGCACTCCAGTCGTCGGGGCCACCGAGCTCCACGGTACGCTTGCCTGTCCAGTGTTGAGTCAAGAGGCGGGCAGCAGCCTGTCCGACATCGACGGTGCTGACCATGGGGATTTTCTGATCGAGAGGCAGAAAGGAGGGCAGAACCCCGTCGGAGACGGCGAACTCGGCAACCTCTGACCAGGTGTCGACGAAATAGCCCGGGCGGAGAAATGCGGTGGCGGGGGCAATGCCGAGCAGGGAGGCCTCGAACTGATGCAGTGTGGCGATGACGCCGGTGCCCGAGGCGTGCTGCGCACCAACCGATGACAGGACAACCGCTCTGGGCAGGTTGGCACGCGGTACTGCCTCGGTGAGGGCGGTGGCGATCATCGTGGTCTGCACAAACGGATCGCCGACCACTGGCGGGGGGTTGAGCAGGAAGGCCGCCGTCGCCCCATCCAGCGCATCAGAAACCTCTGCAGCGTTGTCGAGGCTGGCCACTGCCACTTCGGCACCCAGTGATTTCCATCGTTCACCTTGCGCCGCACGCCGTACCACGACGCGCACCGGTTCGCCGCGCTCGATCAACGCCCGTGCCGTTTCCCCGCCCGCGCGGCCGTTGGCTCCAAAGATCACATACATGACGCTGTCCTCCAGGAAGTTCGTGTTGAGCACGCTGCTGAGTCTGTTTGGCCCACACGCATGCGTCCAATGCATGTGATATATAGTCCCTATGCGTGAAGTGAATCTGCGACGAATCGACCTGAATCTGTTGGTAGTGCTTGAGGCGCTGCTGGAGGAGCGTAGCGTCACCCGTGCCGCCACTCGGCTCGGCATGAGCCAGCCGGCGGTAAGTCGCGCGCTGTCCCGGCTGCGCACGCTCTTCGGGGATGCCCTGCTGGCAGATGGGCGATCCGGTTATACGCTCACTCCCCGTGCCGAAGAGATCCGGCCGGCGTTGCACACGGCCCTGTCGGGTGTCGGGGCCATGCTGGAGGCGACGCCGTTCGATCCGGCCACCGCGACCGGACAGGTGCGTCTGTTGATGCTCGATCTGGAAACCGCGGCCCTGGTGCCCCATCTGCTGGCTCGCCTGGCCACCGAGGCCCCGGCCCTCGATCTCGACATCGTGCCGCCCGGACCTGAGGTCATCGAAACGCTGGTGAGTGATGCCGTGGACGCGGTGGTCGGCGTGATCGACGAGGCGCCAGCGGGCATTCGCCGGCGCCGCCTGTACGACGACAGATTCGTGACGCTGATGCGCGCGGAACACCCCGCCGTCGCCAAGACGCTCGATCTCGACAGCTATCTCGAGTTGGGGCACATCGTGGTCAGCGTGACTGGTGAGGGCTCGGCGCCCGTCGATACTGCCCTCGCGCGGCTGGACAGGCGGCGGCGTGTGCACGTGCGCGTGCCGAGCTTCCTGGCCGCGGTCGAGATCGCCGCCCGCTCGGACTTGATCATGACGTTGCCTGCGAGGCTGGCACAGACGGCTGCCGGGATGGGGCGCTTCGTTGCATTGCCCCCGCCAGTCGATCTCGGCAGTTTCACCATGAGCCTGCTGTGGCACACCCGCCATCAGAACGAACCGCGTCACATCTGGCTGCGACGCACGATCGTCGCCGCCGCCACGGGCCTGATCGCGGAGCCGGGGGCGCCTGCGGCCGGTGACGCTTTTTCCGGACTCGGCGCCCACGGTTTACCGGGACGCCAATAGCGGTTCAGGTGCCTGCCTTCCTGAAAGGGGCGAGACACGCTCATCCAGGCAGAGTCGATTGTGAACAGTCGATGTCAACGCCACGTCGTGATTGTTACAAGCTGACAACCGCAAGCACTTGAAGTCACGTCGACGCAATCCCCGCAACGAAGTGCATGCTCCGCCGCAGCGGGCCATGAGGCCTATTGACGCGCATGCTTGGGAATCGGCACAGTTGGTGCGTGATGTTTGTGACGAAGGCCGCTCGAAACCGGGTCGGGAGTATCCCCGGACTGTACCTTTCCTGGCTGAGGCGGCCCACTCGAAACGGCAAACCTGTCGAAAGGCAGCGACGCAAAGTGACCGGTCTACGGCGCCATCCGCTGGCAGCTACGACGGCGGCACTACCGAAGGTGGAGACAGGGCATGGAACCGCCTGGTATCAATCACGATCGTCACGTCCGTGACGTAACGGCCTCCGGTTGTCGCGGGCCGCTCCTGCCTGCGTTCGCTGCTGTATCGACTTTTCCCTGCCGTGTTTGCCCGCTGCGCGGGCGTGCCATCAACGGAGTGCCGCCGAGGGCGCTCCGGTGGCCCTGTTGCCCCATCCGAGGGGCACGGACGCGGTTGCCACGGGTCATTGAACGAGTGACTCGTGACAATCGCCTGCAGCATAACAACGGGAAAGGAGACAGCCATGTCCACAGCAACCGCATCCAAGAAACTTGATCTATCGGCCCTGCAGGAGATCGACGGCTATATCGCCTCGGCCGTGGTCGACGCCAGCAGCGGCATGACCCTCGCAACCGACGGTGGCGGTCAGGCGCTCGACATCGAGACCGCGGCGGCGGGCAATACCGACGTCGTGCGCAAGAAGCGCGAGGTGATGAAGAAGCTCAATCTCAACGACAAGATCGAGGACATCCTGATCTCGCTGCACAAGCAGTATCACTTGATCCGACTGCTGGACTCGAACGATTCGATGTTCATCTACCTCGCTCTGGACCGCAGCAAGGCGAATCTGGGTCTGGCCCGCAACGACCTGAACCGGTTCGAGAAGGGACTCGACCTCTCCTGAGCTGGACCGCGGGCCGGGGAGGACGGCACAGCTCACTGCGCGCTCCCCGGCGCGCCTTCGATGTCGCGCCACGACGTGACGGCACGACACGGGCAGGGTGGGAACCATGAACGACGCGACGAGAACCCTGAGTTGGGCGGGGCTGTTGCCCCACGAGATCGAGACCGTGCGCCTGGTGCAACAGGCCCTGCCGGATCAGCTGCACCACGATTGGCGGCTGGGAGACATCGCGGATGCCGATGTCGTGCTCGTTGCGGCGGACACTGATGCGGGGCAACGCGTGCTCGCCGACGCTGGACCGCAGCAGCGCATCGCGGCACTGCTCGACCGGAACGACGCCATGCCTGCAAGGGCCTCCGTCCGGCTGCCCCGGCCGCTGCGTCCGGGAGCCGTGATCGAGGTCCTCAACGCGGCAGATCTGCACGGCCCCGAGACGGAAGAGGGAGAAGACTCGGCCACGCCGTATTGCGTACAGCCTCTCGCGCCGGCGCTCCGTGAGGCTGTGTGCAAGCATGCGCCGGGGAAGGTGCGACTCATCGAAGGCCTCGCTCCCCGCCCGATCGTTGTCGATGCGGCCCACGGGATTCTGCGTGGTGATGCCGGTGTGATCGATGCCGTGCAACTGGCCGATGAAACCCCGCTACCGGTTCGCATCGTGGCGCGTGAGGCCGCGGAAGGCATGACCGCCGGTGCAACCGAAACCCCACTACAGGCCCATCTCTGGCGGGTCGTGTGCGCGACGGAGGATCCGCGGGCGCTCTTCGGCGATCCGGATCACACCACCGTGAGGCTGACCCGCTGGCCCAACCTCGTGGCTCTTGGCGTGCCCCGGGACCTGTTCCGCGCCGCGACCCACGCCCGCACCCGAGTGGTGACTGCGCAGCGGATCGCGAGCGAAACGGGCTTGTCCCGCGCGCGCGTGATCGCCCTGTTCAATGCCAGTTGGCTGACGGGCTACCTGGAGGCGGCGGTGCCCGAAGCCGATACAGACACCACCCCAGCGCAACTCACTGGCGCGCGTTCATCACTGCTGAGACGGATCCGCAACCGACTGGGGACGACTTGAACCATGGAACACAAGATCCTCATTACCGGGACGATGGGCGCGGGCAAGACCACGGCGATCGGACAGATCAGCGAGATCCCGCCGATTTCCACGGACGTGGAGAACTCGCGTCGGGACGACTTCGACAAGCCGACGACCACCGCCGCATTCGATTACGGCGAGCTGGATCTGGGCGAGGGGGAGGTGCTGCGCATATACGGCACCCCGGGCCAGGAGCGTTTCAGTTTCATGTGGCCGGTGCTCGCGCGTGGCGCGATCGGCATCATCTACCTGATCGACTGCAGCCGGCCTGAGCCGCTTGCGGATCTGGAGAATTTCATCGATGCCTTCGGTTCTGCCGCGGACAACGTTGCATCCGTCGTGGCGCTCAACCGCATTCCCGAGGATCAGCCGCTGGCGGTCGAGACGTTTCAGGCGCTGCTCGAAAGCCGCGGCCTGCCGTGGCCGGCAATGTCGGCAGACGTACGCCGCCGCGAGGACGTGCTCGACGTACTCGAGATCCTGCTCAGTCTCGGTGAGGCGCAGACCGCATCAATGGAGGCATGACGGTTATGAACGACACCAGCGCGCGAGTTCCAGCGGAACTGACCGGCGTCTGTGAGCAAGCCGTTGCCGAGGTCATGGCCGACACCGACGGGGTGATCCTGGCAATGGTCGCGACCGTCGATGGGTTCCCGGTGGCGGCGTGCAGCGCGCCCGGATGGGACGTACCGGCCAACCGGCTCGCCGCGATGGCAAGTTCGGGGCATGCCCTCGGTGACAGCGTCGCTGGCGAACTGACCAAGACCTCCTGCGAGAACGTCATCATCGACGCCGACCGGCTGAGCATCGTGTTCCTGGCGGTGCCCGAGTTCCGCGACCCGCGGCTGCTGCTCGGGTTGGCGGCGCGCAAGACCACGAGCCTCGGCACCGTGATCTACAGCGCCGGTGCCTGTGCCCGGCGCATCGCGCGCGAGGCCAATGCCCTCGCCTGAGAACGGTGGTTCGCCAATGCAGCCCGAGCATGAGCTGGTTATCCGGTTCCGGGATGCAGGCATGCCCTTGAACGGCAAGCTGGTGGCGATGCTGGCGGAGGATCCGGTGCACCGCACTGAACGGCGCGGCTGCGGCTACACGCAGGCCACCCGTCACCTCGCGGCACGCATCAACCAACCGCGCGACTGGGCCGGCCTGGATGACCTGAGCCTGTTCGCCGGGCTGGGCAACGAGCGTGACCGCCAGGCCACCGTCCGCGCCATGCCGGAACGTCTCGAGCGCGAGGAGAGCCGACTGTTGGCGGCCCTGATACGCGACATGGTGCAGCCCGTGGACGCGGTTGCGGAGGGCCTGGTCGAGGTGCCGGCCTGGCCGGAAAAACTCCCGGTCGGCAGTTGCCCCACCGCCGAGAAGTGCTTCCTTGAGCTCGCCCACGGCTTCCTGCCGCGAAAGGGCCGATGCAACGTGCTGATCGACGCTGACGACCGCCCCGTGCTGATCGAGAAGATGAACATGGGCGACGACCATTCCTGTGTTTCGCTGCTTCCTGTGGTGATCAACGGTGTACGCCTGCCCCCCGGTAGCCTCGTCGCGGCCCATTATGATGAACGCACCATCGAGGCGGAGCCCTCAACGGGGCCTTTCCGCGGGCGGCGAATCGCGCTGGCGAGCTGCGCGGGATTCCGGATGCTGCGGCTGACCACGCTGGCAGTCTCGCCCGCCAACCGGGCCCGGGCCTTCTCGGCCCACTTCGAGGCCCAGGTCGCCGGGGGCCTGTTCGAGCCGGAGTCGACGGAGCTCGACCAGTTGCGGTGCATGGTGCACCCGGTCCCGGCATGACGGAGAACCGGCGCATCCCCGCATGCTTCGCCCGCGACTACTGCGTGCCGACACGCAGTGGCAGCCTGGAGAAGCTCGGCGCCGTTGCGGACATGGTGGCCGCGCGGGGTCTCGCGACGGTTGTCGATCCCGGCGTACTTTCCCTGGACAGGCTGCTGTCCCTGCACGACCCCGCCTACGTTCGCGCCTTCCTGGACGGCACCGGCCGACTCGCCACCAGTCAGAACCTGCCCTGGTCGCCGGCTCTGCGCACGGCCGTGCTCTCGATGCAGGCCGGGCAGTTGACCGCGGCCGACCTCGCCGTGCGTCATGGCGTAGCGGCCAATATCGCAAATGGGTTTCATCACGCGGGCCATGGGCGCGGGGGAGGCTTCTGCACGTTCAACGGGTTGGCGCTGATTGCCCACGCGCATCCGCAGCGGCGCGTGTTCGTGCTCGACTGCGACGAGCACGGTGGCAACGGCACCGAGGAGTTCGCGGCCCGGCTACCCAACCTGTTCAACTACAGCATCTTCGGCACCGCCTTTGGCTGCCGTGGCGGTGTGCGCAGCGTCGCGCACCCGGTCGAGAGCACCCGCAGCGCCTTTCGTGGCTACCACAGCGCCCTCGCGGCAGCGTTCGAGCGGATCGAACGCTGGCAGGCGGATCTGGTCGTCTACCAGGCGGGTGCCGACTGCCACCGCGAGGATCCCCTGGGCCGCGGCATCGCCACGACCGCCGATCTGCGCGCGCGCGACGCTTCGGTCTTCGCATTCTGCCGCGAACAGCGCATTCCTGTGGTGTTCACACTCGGCGGCGGGTACCAGGAAGAGGAACGCAGCGCCATGCTGCACGCCAACACGTTCGAAACAGCGGTCGAGGTGTTCGCCGGAAACCCCTCGACGGCCCCCGCCTGAGGGCGCATGGGCTTGCCCCCGAGGCGGTTTACTCATCCCCGATTCGCACTCCCATCTTCGGCAACAGGTAGCGGTGCAGGATGAGAATCAGCGCCGTCACTCCAAGTGCAATGACGAAGACCCCCAGGGCTCCGCGCATGTCGTGCATCAGCTCGGGAGCGAACACCAGCACGCCGGCCAGGGCGAGCATGACCATCCCGCCGACCAGCTTGAGAATGCGCCCGTGTCGCTCTTCGAATCGGTCGACACGCAAGGTCGTCAACGCGATCAGGAAGATGATCAGTTCAATGGCGAGGTAAATCAGCAGGTAGAGTCCGAGCAGGAAGGCAAAGAATGGCCAGTCGACGTTGTGACTGGTGACGATGCCTCCCCAGATGACCGGGAAGCCGGCCGTGCAGGGCAGCTCGATGAAAGCGATGCCGGTCGCCATCATGGCGGTGGCGCCAATCAGCGCCGGTGTCGAGCGGCCGTTGCTGATCAGGCCTCGAATGCGGCGGTAGATGCCGGGCTTGTATTTTTCGTCGATGGTGAAGGAGATGCCGCGCTGGAACCAGAAATAGTCCTTGATGTTGACCACGGCGAAGACCAGCGCAAAGGCGGCGACTACCCAGTAGATCCAGTTATTGGCCAATACCAGGTGGAGCGCGCCGAAAACGCCGATGATGAACATGCCGTAAATGCCTGCAGTCACTGTCAGGAATGTCAGTCCGACCGCGAGGATACGCGCGCGCGAGCCGGAATGAATGACCAGCGCAAGCAGTATCGTCAGCACCCACAGAGAGCAGGGGTTGAAGCCGTCGATGAAGGCGATCAGCGCTGTCGAGACAGTAACCGGCTGCACCAACAGGTCGATGGTCCCAAGCAGCGGCAGGGTGATGGATGCAGCGTCGTGCGCTGCCGGCGCCGGCTCGAAACGTTGCCCGGAATCGCGTGAGTCGGGGCAGTCGCCGGACTCGAGGCACTGCTCGGCATGGTCCGCAATCTGACCCCGGATCAGGCTGCTGTCGCCCAGCCACGCCCGCCCGCCGACGAAGACTGCGGGCACCGAATCAGCTCTGACGCCGTGTGCCGAGGCCACCGCGCGAAACAGTGCTCGATTGTGCTCGCTGCGGCGCACTTCGTAGAAGCGGACCGACAGCGCCGCATGTGCCTCGTCGAGTTCCTCAATGAATGGCTTCTGCGCCTCGCAGTGCGGGCAGGTATCGCTGTAGAAGACGAGCATGTGCAGCTCGTTCCCCGGCATGGCCACAGACGCGGGGGCCAGAAAGAGCAACAGGAGTGCCAGGAATGGCCGCGGGCGGAGTATGCGCATTCAAGCCTTTGCAGGATGGGCAGCAATCCCAGCATATAATCAGGGGGCGGGAGACGGAAGATGCAAGACGGTCGGCGAACGGATTGCCTTGCTGCAACGCTTGAATCAGACCGCCGGCATTGAAGGTGACTTCTTTCCCGATACGGGGGATGGGGATGGCGATGACGCGTTGGCGCCCTTCATTCTTGATTCAGTGAAGCATTGACCCGGCACCAGAGGCCTTCACCCATGGATCCGTTACCGCCTCGCTTTTGGGAAATCTTCTTCGAGGTCTTTGAGCCACTGCCTCGCCAGGGTCCCGGTAATCGGGCGAGCGCTGCCAGGGCGCTGGCGATGTGCAGTGGCTTGGGTGGCTCGCCCGACGTTCTTGATCTTGGCTGCGGGAGTGGCGCGCAGACGCTGTATCTGGCCGAGCTCACTGCGGGCTCCATTCTGGCGATGGATCGTCATCAATCCGGCATCGAGCGGCTTCAGACGGTGATTGCGGAGCGAGGACTTTCCCCGCGCATCAAGGTGATGGTGGGAGATATGGCCCGCCCGAGCCTGGCAGCGCAGAGTTTCGATCTGATCTGGTCGGAAGGCGCTCTTTACAGCATCGGCCTTCGTCCTGCGCTTGAAGTTTGTCACGACTTGCTGCGCCCCGGTGGTTATCTTGCCTTTACCGATGCAATCTGGCGCAGGGAGAACCCCCCGGAAGCCGTCAAGGCCGGTTTTGATCTGGACTATCCGGGCATGGGTTGGCTGGAAGATGATCTGGCTGCCATACGCGATGCCGGTTTCGACCTCGTCGGGCATTTCACGCTGCCGGATGAAGCCTGGTGGGAGGATTTCTATTCCCCCATGGAGGCGCGTATTGTCGAACTGCGGACCCGCTATGCAGACGACCCTGAGGCTGCCGCTATCCTGGATCGGATTGCCGAGGAACCGGAGATGCATCGCCGCTATTCAGGGTTCTACGCGTACGAGTTTTTTGTGGTCCGTCGGCCATCGGAGGACTCCTGAGCGGGTCGTCGCACCGGGGGAGGGCGAGATGCTCGAACTGAAGGTTCTGCCAGGACTTCTGTCAGTGTGCCGGTTGCCGGCGGGCTGTCCGCTGCCCGAATGGATTGCCGGCGCAACGCTGACCTCTGTCACGCGCTCGCCGGACGAGACCTCGATCGTCTGCGATGCATGCGTCGTGCCGCCGGATGTTACAGCTGAATCCGGCTGGCGCGCCATCAAGGTCATGGGACCACTCGACTTCAGCCTGACCGGAGTCCTGCTGTCGATCGCACAGCCAGTCGCGGATGCGGGCGTGTCGATGTTCGCACTGTCGACCTACGACACCGACTACATCCTCGTGAAGGAATCGTCCTTGCCGCAGGTCGTCGAGGTCCTGTCGTCTGCCGGGCACCGCATCGCATGAGGTGCGCCTCGGTTTGGATCGGACCAAGGTCTTGGACAGGGCTCTGAAGTGCCGCCCCGCCGCCGTCCTCGTACTTCCTGTTTGGGATGTTGAGCATGAATCAGCCGCATGAACCGATGTCTGCCCATGACGGCGAACAGCATTCGCCTATGCGGTCATTGACGGAGGCTCTGGCGCTTCTGCGAACGGTGCGTTCGCTACGGTTCGAGGCGCGCAGTGGAGCAGGGACTGGCTGGGACGGGGCCGGCGCAGGGGCGGTCGCCGTGTCCGAACCGGCGCCCGGTGTCGTGGTGTTCGAGGAATTCGGCACCTGGCAGCCCGACGTCCGCGGCCGTGCCGCGGTGACGTTCAGGAATGTGTTTCGCTGGTCGGGCGTCGACGATGTAATGCGCCTGGAGCACCTTCGGTTCGGGGTCGATCAGCCGGTGTTGCTGTTCGACATGGCGCCGGACAGCGCTGGGGTGTGGCGTGAGGTCAGCCCGCACCAGTGTGGTGAGGATCGCTACACCGCGTCGCTCGGGACCGAGGGCGGGCGCCTCGTGGTGGCGTGGTCCATCGTGGGGCCGCGCAAGCGGGAGTCGATCCGCTACACCTACTGGTAGAATGCACCATGAACACTCATGCCGTCCGTGATGGAGCGGCTGCAGCATTTGCGATGCATACGCGGGCTCGCTCGGGGGCGAGGTGCTTGATCGACCAAGATCAGGCTCATCACCTGTCGTCCGTCAAGTGTTCGGGTTCCGCTGCTGTTTGTATTGCATGTCGCGGGTCGTCCGGAGGATCGTTCATCGTCGACCGTGCAGTGGTGCTGCCCGGAATCTCGATCCTGCCTGCATCATGGTCGGATGTCATGCTGTGGGCCAGGGCGGTTTTCATCTGTCGCCAAACTGCCACGAGAAAGGCGGTCAGTGGCACGGCAAGTATCATGCCCGTGATGCCGCCGAGTGCGGTGCCCCAGAAGAATACCGATATCACCACCAATGCGGGATGAAGCCCCGATCGATTGGCCATGATCTTCGGTGTCAGTAGCCAACTCTCGACGAGCTGTACGACCGCGAACACGATCAGACTGAGGCCGACGAGCTGGAAGCTCCCCGATGGCTGGAAATAGGCGGTGGGCAGTACGATCAACAACCCGATCAGGGTGCCGAGAAAGGGCACGATGTTGAGAATCCCCAGGACCAGGCCGATCAGGATGCCGGCTTTGAGGCCAATCAACGTGAAACCGGTAGCCAGCATTATTCCCATGATCACCGCAATCACGAGCTGACCCTGAAAGAAGCCGGTCACCTGGGCAATGAACACATCAATGAAATACATGGTGTTCTTCTGTACCCGATCGCTGAATACGGACAGGACTTCGGTGGCCTGGTCGCGGAGCCGGTGGCCGGATAGCAAGGCAAAGAACAGCATCAAGGGCACCAGGGTCATGCCCACCACCATGCCGGCATAGGACCTCACGGTCTCTCCGGTGTCCTCCATGTTGGGCAGTAGTGCGCCGAGGTCGATCTCCTGTGCCCTGTCCACGAGCATTTGGGTCACGTCCGGGAAGCGGTTGCTCAGATACGCCTGCCATTCGGAAAGAATGCCCGGTGCGAATGCGGTGAGTTGCCCGGCCTGGCGGATCAGGGTGGGCACGACCATGATCATGGCTCCGACGATGACCGCCATGAACAACGCAACGGTGATGCCGGTGGCTGCGACACGGGGCATCCGCGCGCGGCGCTCGAGATAATCCACCATCGGGTAGAGCACCAGTGCGAGGATGCCGGCCACACTCAAGGGCATGATGAGATTGGAAAAGAACGAGAGAGTCTGGCCCAGGATCCAGGTCACGCCGGCAATGAGGCCGAACAGCGCGACAATTGCGGCCACAACCGCTGCCGCTCTGAACAGGCGGCGTTCCACTGCCCCGAACAGCCGGGTTCGGGGATCCGCGCTCATGAGTTCTGCCACGGTTCGCTTGTAGCCATGTTCTCAGTCTGGGTCTGGCGGGCCAGGCGTCGCGTTCGGTGGTGGTCGCGGATTCGAGGTCACGGTCAGCAGAAGTCGGAGTCCGGTATTCGCTGTCTTGAGAATCGTCAGCAGTTGCAAGTCATTGAGTCGCTGGGTGCGGTGTATGACGATGCCGAACAGGGCTGCGCATACTAGTGTAGCCGGAGATGTCATGCTGGCACGGGCCTTGTGAGCAATGCTGTCCACGGCAACGCCGATATTCTCATGGCGAGACTGTATCCTGCGCTCGACGTTCCGGATGCTTGTCTTTAGCGCAGCAGGACGGGTTGCGGAGTTGTGAAGCATGGCTGGCCCCTTCATTCTCTTTCGGCACCGGAGGCGGACTTGAGCGCGCGCTGGGTAGCCGGCCATCCGAGCCACTGGCTCACGTATCGGATTCGCAACCAACCCGCAAGCGCAAGCAGCAGGTTGGCCGCAGCAAGCAACAGCATTGCGATTGCAGGTGACAGGCCGATCGCGATCAGCCCGAGGGCCGCCGAGCCCACAAGGGCGAGCCAGGCACTCACGAGGACAATGGCTGTGATGATGGCAATCACGGCCATTTGCAGGAGGGTGCGGACCGAAAGCCGCGTTTCCAGCGTGGCGAGTTCGATGTGATCAAGGGCCAGTGCGCGCAGTTCGTGTGCCAGTCGATTCATTGTGTGGCCCTGCGCGTCGGACGATGGTGCGTCTGTTTCGCTCGTCGTCGTCCGTGGGTTCTCGTCCTCGACGCTCATACTATGGACCAGTGATTCTAACGCGAGGCCAGAATCCGGCTCAGTACATAGCCGGCAGTCATCGCAAGACCCACAGTGAGAACTGGATGCTCACGCAGGTAGTTCTTGCTCGTAGTGATCATCTCGGCCCCCTTGGCGCCAGCACCCTCAATCGCCTCCGCGGCCTGATTGGCCATTTGATCGGCATGTTCTACAGCCTTGTGTGCACTTGCGGCTGCGCGTTCGATGGTCGGATGAACGGCATTGGCAGCAGCATCAATGCCATCGTGCGCGCTCTGGGCGACGTGGTCGGTGGCTTGAGAACTCGGCCCATTCTCAGCCGCACTGGCGTCGTTCGTAGTGGCGTCCTTTGTGTTGGTCATGGTCGTATTCCTGGTTGCTCAGCAACCTGCCAGACTAGTGGCAGGGGCCGTGAGGGGGTTTGAGACATCACGCTTGCAGCGGAATCGTGCCGATAGTGGCAGAATCGCGTGCGCGGGACGGTGCGGCGCACCGCATAGGCAGAACAAACCTTGCACGCTGAGCAGAGGATCGAACGTGCATCAGAGCCAGGGATCGGGAACAACGCAGCATGAACAGTAGATCCCCGCTGATCGGAGAGATTTACGAGCAACACGCTCGCCGCGTACTCGCAACGCTGATCCGGTTGCTGGGTGATTTCGCGCTGGCGGAGGAGGCCATGCAGGAGGCCTTTGCGGCGGCGGTCCGGCAGTGGCCGGTGGAGGGTGTTCCGGAGCATCCGACGGCCTGGTTGATTCGTACCGGGCAGCGCAAGGGGATTGACCAGATCCGGCGCACGCAGACGGCACGACAGCACGCCCACCTGCTGGCGCCGGCGGATGACGCGGTCGTCGAGCTCGACGAGCAGAGCATCGAGGACAACCAGCTTCGCCTGCTGTTCACGTGTTGTCATCCGGGGTTGTCGCGCGACGCCCGGGTCGCACTGACCCTGCGCGAGATGTGCGGGCTGACCACGGAGCAGGTGGCCCGTGCGCTGCTTCAGAAACCGGCAACGCTGGCGCAGCGCATCGTGCGCGCGAAGAAGAAGATCCGCGATGCGGGGATCCCCTACGAGGTACCGGAAGCGCGGGAGCTTCCGGAGCGGTTGCCGGGGGTGTTGCAGGTCATTTACCTCGTCTTCAACGAGGGGTACTCGCGCAGTGATGGCGAGGCAGTGGTGGATGTGAGCCTCTCGGCGGAAGCAATTCGGCTGGCGCGGGAAGTCGCCCGGTTGCTGCCGGAGGGGGAGGTCTTCGGACTGCTGGCGCTGATGCTGCTGCACGACTCGCGGCGCGACGCGCGCCAGAATGACCGGGGCGATCTGATCACGCTCGAAGAGCAGGACCGCACGCGCTGGGATCGGGGAAACATCCGCGAAGGGCTTGCGGCACTGGAGGAAGCCCTCGCCCGCACACCGGTCGGCCCCTATACTCTGCAGGCGTCCATTGCGGCGGTGCATGCGCAGGCCGGTCGGGCCGAGGACACGGACTGGGGCCGCATTGCGCGCCTGTACGACGCCCTCTACCGGCGGCAGCCGTCGCCCGTGATCGGGCTGAACCGCGCCGTGGCCGTCGCCATGCGCGATACCCCCGCCGCGGGCCTGGAGCTGCTCGAAGAACTCGCAAGCCAGAAGGAAATCCTCAACTACCACCTGTTCCATGCGGCCCGGGCCGATCTCCAGCGCCGGGCAGGCAACCGGGAAGCCGCCCGTGAGGCGTACCGGCGCGCCCTGGCGCTGGCCGCGCAGGGGCCGGAACGCCGCTTCCTGGCGCAGCGGCTGCAGGAGCTGGATGCCATGGCGTAAGAAATTTTCCCGCCCGCTGTCGATTTCCGTCGACTTCGCACGACTACTCCCCGAGGACAGCCAACAGAGGAGACCACAGTGCGCTACATGTTGATTCGCAAGGCAGATGCCGATACGGAGAATGCGGTACTGCCGACGGAGGAAGTTCTGCAGGCCATGGCGGACTACAACGAACGCATGATGCAGGCGGGCGTGTTCGTCAGCGGTGATGGCATACGCCCGACCCGCGAGGGGTGCCGTATCCGGTTCCGCAATGGGGAGCCGAGCGTTGTCCATGGCCCGTTCGAGCCCGCCGCCGAGCAGCTCGCGGGCTACAGCATCCTGGAGGTGGACTCACTCGAGGAGGCGATTGCCTGGGCGCGGGAATGGCCGCGCGAGGATGTCGATGCAACGCTGGAGTTGCGCCGCTACTTCACGCTGGAGGATTTCGAGCCGAGCGCGGCGCTCGACCAGCACCGGTCGCAGGAGCGACTGCCGAGAGAAATGAATGTGCATGTCTGCTTCGCCGGCAACTGCCGCGAGGCCATGCGGTTCTATGCAGATGTGACGGGTGGGCATCTGGAGGCGCTACTCACCGTCGGCGAAACGCCGGCGGCGGAGGAGTTTCCGCCCGAACGTCAGGACGACATCATCCACGCCTCGTTGAACCTGCGGGGCCGGCGACTGATGGGCGCCGACATGGCGGGCGACTGCTACCAGGCGCCCCGGGGTGCGCAGGTGCACCTCGAGTACGAGAGCCCCGAG
>SL_3KL_010_SEDDRAFT_10000972_pt1 | contig 25356 bp, 26 predicted proteins | sample SodLakKL_010_SED_2_FD_10381 | JGI IMG/M metagenome (IMG submission 10381) | reverse complement strand
TCCGGATGTCACAATTCCTTACTATACTATACAAATTTACCATAATAATTGTTCTGTGCCGGGCGGTTGGTCTGATTTGAATATTCGTGTATATTTGGGATGAATTATTAACGGATGACCGAATATGGCCAAAGCCTCCAGACAAAAAAAGAAGATGACCCCGGAAATGGCCTGGGCGCGGTTTTATAAGAAAGATTTTGACGCTGCCCTGGAAATGTTCCAGACCTTTATTGAGGAAAACCCCAATGACAATGCGGCTTTGTACGGCAGAGCCTGTGCGCTGTTCCGGATCAGCGACCATGAAGGTTCGCTGGCCGACCTGAATGCATTGCTCAAAGCTGACCCCGGGAATACAGAAGTCCTGCATACCAGGGCGCTGCTATACGGGGCGGATGAGCTTTATGACCGTACCCTGAAAGATCTGAAAAGAGTGGCAGAACTGGACCCTGGCAACGGGGAGGCCTGGTGCGATATGGGGGGCACATATTTACTGCTGGAGGATTATACCAATGCCGGGGTTTGTTTTGAACGTGCCTCCGATATTGACAAAACCTGTGCCTGTGCCTGGTTTGGCAAGGCTGCGGTGGCCATGCAGCAAAAGCAAAACAAGAAAGCTGTCGAGTACCTGAATATTGTGTTGCGGCTGGATGGCAGGCATACTTTGGCAAAAATGGCCAGGGCTGAACTGGCATTTTCTGAAGGGAAGAAAAGTGAGGCAGTAAAGGACATCAAAAAACTGCTGTCGGAAGACAAAGATTTTTCAGAACGATTTGTTAATTTTTTCTCCGAAGGAGATCACGACCAGAATGTGAACGATGACGATGAAGGAGGAACTATCAGCGATGATGATGTTGCCGGAACGTTCTGACTCCTTTCCCTGCCTGTATCAGAGGTAAACTAATTTCATCCGCATCTTCAAAATTTCTTATTTTTAGGCCGATTTTCATTTAAAAACCTAAAACCAAGAACACATGAAGATGCGTTTAGGACTGTTACTGGTCATTTTATTTTTGCTGCCGGGGATGCTTGCTGCGCAGGAAAAGCAACGTCTTTCACAAGACGATTATGCTTCCTGGAAGACCCTGGGTGGCATTGAGTTTTCTCCGGACGGCAACTGGTTGATCTATCAGGTGAATCCACAGCAATACGGAGACGGAAACCTTATTATTAAACATATCCCATCGGGTGAGGAGCATATGATCCCGCGCGGGAACCGGTCATCGATATCCCCGGGAGGTAAATTTGCTGTATTTCATATCCAGCCTGAGTTTGCCGTTGAACGGCAGGCAAGGGTGGACGGCAAGCGTCCCAACCAGATGCCCGCCGACTCCATTGGCTTTTTTGTGTTTGAATCCCGGGAACTGGAGAAGTATCCTGCGGTGAATTCCTACCAGTTACCTGACGAAGAATCCGATTGGGTGGCTTATGTGATTGACAATTCACGGATTGAACAGCCCGAAGAGGAAGAAGAAGCTGAAGAGGGCGATGAGGGAAATGATGACGAGGAGACTGAAGAGGAGAAGGCGCCTGACCACAAGGAGTTGTTTGTGTACAATCCCACCACCGGTTACAGGCACGTGATTGAGAATGTGGAACAGTACCTGTTCTCTCCCAATGGCGATTTGCTGACTGCCCGTACAGAAAGGGAAGAAAATGATTCGCTGACCATAGGCGAAGTGATGGTCTTTGATCTTGCAACCCTGGATGAAACCATCATTGACAGCGGGGAAGGTGATTTTCGCCAGCTCAACGTACAACATGATGGCGATTACATTACCTGGCTGCACTCGGGTGATACCATTGATGAAAAGATCTATGATTTATATATGTGGGAGCGTCGCCGCGGCCTTTTGACCCAGGTGGTGGATGCAGCCACTGACGGGATGCCCGAGGGGCACAGCGTCAGTGAGTTCCGTCGCCCGCAGTTTTCAAAAAACGGGGAACGTCTCTTTTTTGGTACGGCTCCAAAGCCGGAACCGGAACCCGAAGATACTTTGCTCGACCGGGAGAAATACTCTGTGGACGTCTGGCACTGGCAGGATCCTCAGCTGCAAACGATTCAACAAGTTCGGTTGAATCGTGATCGCAGAAGTACCAACCTTGCTGTTTATCACATCGGCAGCGGTAATATGGTTCAACTGGAGGATGAAGATATGCCATCCGTTTCCCTTGACGGTGACTATGACAATCTGATCGCCCTTGGTTACGATTCAGGTCCGTATGAGATTGAAAGCCAGTGGATGGGTGGCTCCAGAAGAGATGTTTACCTGGTTAACGTGGAGGACGGAAGCCGTGAGATGATCCTTGAAGCCTCCAGCTCTTCCGTGACCCTTTCCCGTGATGCCAACTACCTGCTTTGGTATGATCCGGACGATCGTGAATGGTTTTCTTATGACATTCGCCGGGATCAGACAGTGAATGTAACGGAAGGCATTGATGTGCCTCTTTACAATGTGGAGCATGATGAGCCCAGGGATCCCCGGCCTTATGGGATAGCTGGCTGGACTGAAAATGATGAAAGCGTGCTGATCTATGACCATTATGAGATCTGGAAGGTGGATCCGCGGGGTCGCCGTGCACCGGAAAATATCACCGGCGGCTATGGCCGTGCCAGCGACATCAGGCTGCGGCCCGAAAGGCTGGATCCTGACATGGAGTACGTGGATCTTTCTGTACCTCAATACCTGAGTGCGTTTAACGAGGTAAACAAACAGAGTGGTTATTATCGACTGGAAGGCGGGAATCTCACCCAGCTGGTGATGGACGATGTTTCTTTCAGCGGACTCACGAAAGCCAGAGATGCCGACCGTTTATTGTGGCGGCGCAGTACATTTACAGAATACCCGGACGTGTGGGTCAGTGACATGAACTTTTCCGGCGCCGAGAAACTCTCGGAAGCAAACCCGCAGCAATCCGATTATTATTGGGGTAGTGTGCAGCTTGTAGAATGGGAGAGTTTCAATCACAATGAACCTTTGCAGGGGCTGCTTTACCTCCCGGAAGATTTTGATGAGAGTAAGAAATACCCGATGCTGGTGTATTTCTATGACCGTTCTTCCAATACCAAGCATCGTCATTACATTCCGTCACCCAGTCGCTCCATTATCAACCGGTCTTACTGTGTCAGCAACGGATACATTGTATTTGTGCCGGATATTACATACAGGGAAGGATTCCCCGGCGAAAGCGCCTATGATGCCATTGTGAGTGGTACCATGGCCATGACGGAGCGGTACCCGTTTATTGACCGCGGCAACATGGGGTTGCAGGGACAAAGCTGGGGTGGTTACCAGATCGCCTACCTGATTACCCGGACCAATTTATATGCAGCAGCCATGGCAGGAGCTCCGGTGAGCAACATGGTGAGTGCTTATGGTGGAATTCGCTGGGGAACCGGTATGAACCGGCAGTTCCAGTATGAACAGACCCAAAGCCGTATCGGCGGCACATTGTGGGAACGTCCGCTTCGCTATATTGAGAACTCCCCGATTTTCTATGCAGACAAGGTGGAAACCCCGCTGCTGATGATGCACAATGACGACGACGGTGCTGTGCCATGGTACCAGGGCATTGAATACTTTACTGCCCTGCGTCGCCTTTCCAAGCCTGTATGGATGCTCGTGTACAACGATGAGGCCCATAACCTCAGGGAATGGCCCAACAGGGTCGACCTGGACACCCGGATGTACCAGTTCTTTGATCATTTCCTCAAAGGCGAACCTGCCCCGGTATGGCTCAAAGACGGAATCCCGGCCACGGAAAAAGGTCGTACTGACGGTTATGAGTTGGTCGAATAAATGAACACGCCCCGGGCATCCAGATGAAGCCCGGGGCTTTTTTTATATTTGTGCTGCATGACCAAAATGTAAGCTATGTCAAAAAAACGTATCGTGGTGCTCACGGGTGCCGGCGTAAGTGCGGAGAGCGGCATCAAGACCTTTCGCGACAGCGGGGGGCTGTGGGAGGAGTATGATATTATGGATGTGGCCACACCGGAAGCCTGGGAAAGGAACAGGGATCTGGTGATGGAGTTCTATAACCAGCGGCGCAAACAGTTGTATGAGGTGGAACCCAATGCAGCGCATTATGCCCTGGCAGAACTGGAGAAGGATTATGATGTCAGGATCATTACCCAGAATGTGGATGACCTGCATGAGCGGGCCGGGTCTACCCATGTAATGCATCTGCACGGGGAAATGAAAAAAGTGAGAAGTTCGGTGGATGAGAACCTGGTTTACACCTTGGACGGGTGGGAACTGAAACCCGGCGATCAGTGTGAAAAAGGGTCGCAGCTCAGGCCCCATATCGTTTGGTTTGGCGAACCCGTGCATATGATCCCGGCGGCAGCCGAATTATCAGCTACAGCCGATATTTATGTGATCATCGGTACCTCGTTGAATGTGTATCCGGCTGCCGGGCTGGTGGATTATGTAAGACCGGGTACGCCCGTTTACCTGATAGATCCGGCAAAACCCGGCGCCATCCATATCCCGAAATTTACCTTTATCCAGGAAAAAGCCAGTACGGGCACCAAAAAGCTGGTGGAAGAGTATTTGTAAGGACGGGTATTTCAGTCCGTTTGATCCGTTGTGCTGATTCGGACAAGGCAAACAATTCCGGGCAGCAGGCGCCCGGGTGGTTATACCCGGGGGTGAAGCTTGGAATACAGATCCCAGATCACGATCCCGGCTGAAACTGACACATTCAATGAATGTTTGGTGCCAAACTGGGGAATCTCCAGGGCGTGATCACAAAGATCAAGCACCTCATCACTCACTCCTTTGACTTCGTTACCGAATACAAGGGCATATTTTCCGTTTCCCCGGGGGTTGAACTGCTGCAGCGACTTGCTGCCCGTGGTTTGTTCCACAGCAATCACCTCGTATCCGTCGGCTTTCAGTTGTCTTACAGCGTCTTTGGTTTGTTCGGCGTATTGCCAGGATACAGATTCGGTGGCGCCCAGGGCGGTTTTGTGAATCTCGCGATGGGGTGGGGTGGCGGTAAATCCGCACAGGATGATTCCCTCAAGCAGGAATGCATCGGCAGTGCGAAATACAGACCCGGTATTCATCATGCTGCGGATGTTGTCCAACACGATCACGAACGGGATCTTCTCAGCCGATTTAAAATGTCCGGGGGTTATGCGCCCCAGTTCATCCATGGATAGTTTCCTCATCATGTTTCTTGCTGTGGCAGGTTTGCCGTGACCGGGTGATGTGTGCTGCAATCGAAGGACGCGGTGCATTTGTATGACCCCGTGCATTCGGATGACAATGTGCACCCGGATGACGCCGGCATTTTATTCAAATAACAATGAGATCATGATGGCGCGATCGTTCAGGCGGTTAATGGAGTCGTAATAACGGGCGTTATCATCTCCGTCTCTGATCAGGTTACCCATCCCGAAAGAGGCTTTGACCTCTGTGGAGAATTTAAAGAAATAGAAATAGTGGTCAAATCCCACGCCCACTTCATAATGCAGGTCGTTGCGTGCCACACGGGCAAGTACATTGCCGGTGCCTCCACTTGTTGCATGTTCGATTGATGCCAGGTCATGGGTGTACTTGAAACCGCCCAGCACATAGGCCCTGGTGTTGAGCATCCGCGCGGATTTGTATTTAATGTGGAACGGAAACTCCAGCATGGTTACCTCCAGTTCCTGACGTTCGTCGTAACTTGCATCGCCGTCCGGCCCGTATGAATAATAGTCGGTATAGTACTCTATGTGCCGGTCGGCAAAGGAAATGGTAGGTACAAAGCGCAGGTCAAGAAATTCAGTGAGTTTAAGGTTGGAGACAATGCCGATATGAAAGCCGAAATCCGGTTCTACCAGTACATGCTGAAACCCGTAGGTTTCCTGAAGGTCTTCTACTGGTGTGACAGCAAATTGCATGGAGTTAAAGCCCAGGGTAAAACCGAAATGATAAGGCCGCTGATCATGCTCAATGCGATTCTGGAAACGGAATACCCGGTTGCTGATGCGCTGGGCGGATGCGTCCTCAGGCCATAGCAGCAGAAGGATAAAAACTGCGGCAAACAAGGGAATGATATGCTTTCTTTTCACAGGATTGATGATTTATTTTGATGATAGTAACGCTTAAAGGGGAATGTATATTATAATTCATTGCAGATACTTCAGGGGATTCATGTTACCGGAGAGCATTCAGGGCGTCGGGTGGCATTCATGGCGCGGGATGAAATTCACGGCGCCAGCCGGATAATCTCCCAGGATCTGTCTTTCCGCTTATACAATAGCCTGTCGTGCAGCCGGTTCTCCCTGCCCTGCCAGAATTCGATCTGTTCGGGCCATAGCTGATACCCGCCCCAGTGCTCCGGGCGCTGAACGGGTTCTTTTTGATGGTTTAATTCAGTGAATGCCTTTTCAAGTTCGTCCCTTCTGCCAATGGGGCGGCTTTGGGGTGATATTGCGGCGCCGATCCGGCTTTCCCTTGGTCGTTGCTCAAAATATGCATCTGAGGTTTCAGCACTGACTTTTTCCACCCATCCGCTGACCCGCACCTGCCGCTGCAGCTCCAGCCACAGAAAAACAAGGGCAGCGTTGGGGTTGGCCTCCAGCTCTTGCCCTTTCTGGCTTTCATAGTTGGTGTAAAACACAAAACGGCCGTGGATCAGTTCTTTAAGCAGCACTATCCGGGCATTGGGCTTTCCCTCCGGGGTGGCCGTAGCCAGTGTCATGGCATTGGGTTCGCTGAGGTTTTGTTTTATGGCCTCTTCCAGCCATTGGTCAAACAGGATCAGGGGATCGGACGGGACCTTGTCAATATCCAGACTGGCCAGTGTATACTCTTTTCGAAAATCGCGGAGGTCTTTTTTTTTCATGATCTTGGGATGGGGTCATGAAGGCTCACAGCAAAATTTACGCCGGGCCTCCATGAGGAGCTTGTCTTTGTTTACGGGAACTACGCCTACCATTTCACATACCAGGCCGCCCCCCAGGTTGCAGATCTGTGCCATGAGCTCCACCGGTGCCCCTGCGGCCACACAAAGCGCAGCGAGACCGATCACCGTGTCCCCTGCCCCTGAAACGTCAGCCACATCACGGATGTAAGCCGGGATCGCCCCCGACTCCCGCTCCCCGGAGGAGTTGCGCCGACTGTAATAGATTCCCTTGTCCGAAAGGGTTGCCAGAACGGTTTCAACCTGCAGTTTGTCCTGCAGGGCCAGCACCGCTTTGTGGATTTGTTCAGGATCCACCAGTTCCCCGTTCAGATTCAGCCCTTCACGTAACTCCTTCAGGTTTGGTTTGATCAGGTCGACCCCCTGGTAGCGGGCAAAGTTTTTCTTTTTTGGATCGACCACCACCGGAATATCTTGAAATTGAGCTGCTTCCATCACCTGCCCGATGAGCCAGGGGGTGATTACGCCCTTGTCATAATCCTCGAACACAATGGCTTCGATGTCGCCCCCCTGCAGGAAAGCTTTTATCCTGTCCAGCAACTTTACCGTTTCATCTCTTCGCAAGGGATGGGCCACTTCCTCATCGACCCTGAGCATCTGCACATTGTTGCCAAACACCCTGAACTTTACAGTGGTGAGGCGATTTGGGCTTGACATGATCCCCTCTCCGGAAAGACCTTGCTCCTCAAGTAACTCTGAGAACAAGTCTCCTTTATTGTCGTCCCCGATGACGGAACAAAGTACAGGAACACCACCCATATTCTGGATATTCATGGCCACGTTGGCGGCTCCTCCCAGACGGCTTTCCCGTTTGTTCAGGGCCACAATGGGAACCGGAGCCTCGGGAGAGACCCGGTCCACATTGCCCCAAAGGTAGGAGTCGATCATCACGTCTCCGATGATCAGGAGCTTCTTTCCCTCAAAGGCATGAAAGAGGCTGGTGATGGTGCTTTCGTCTGTCATGTATAAAAAAACGACCGGTTAGTCCTGTTTATTTTAGTTCTGCAAGAGATTTTTTCATCCTTGCAACCGCTTCTTCCAGTAAATCGTTGGAAGTGGCATAGGAGAACCGTACACATTCATCATCTCCGAAAGCGCTGCCGGGAACCAGGGCGATGTGTGCCTTTTTCAGGAGGTACATGCAGAAGTCGAATGCATCCTTGATGGTTTTCTCCCCATCTGATTTACCAAAATATGATTTGACGTTGATAAATACGTAAAATGCACCCTGGGGTTCATTGGTTTTGGTTCCGGGAACTTCTTCCAGTAGTTTCAACACCAGATCGCGCCGCTCGCGAAACTTTTCCAGCATTGAATGTGTGGTGGAAGGGTCGGCCTGCATGGCCTTCAGTGCAGCACGCTGGGCAATGGAGCAGGTGCCTGAGGTGAACTGTCCCTGAAGCTTGTTGCAGGCTTTGGCGATCTCCGGGTGGGCAGCGATGTAACCGATGCGCCAGCCCGTCATGGCAAAGCCTTTGGATACTCCGTTGACAAGGATCACCCGCTCGCGGATGGCCTCAAACTGTGCGATGCTTTCATGCTTGCCGCCAAAATTGATATGTTCATAAATTTCATCAGAGATGATATACACATTGGGGTATTTGGCAAATACTTCCGCCAGAGCTTTCAGCTCTTCTTTTGAATAGACAGAGCCGGTGGGGTTGCAGGGGCTGGAGAAAATGAAAACAGAAGTTTTGTCAGTGAGGGCTTCGTCCAGCTGATCCGGTGTGATTTTGAAGTTGTTTTCAATGCCTGCTTTGACATATATCGCCTTGCCTTCAGCCATTTTGACAATTTCGCGGTAGCTGACCCAATAGGGGGTGGGGATCACCACCTCGTCTCCGGGGTTTACCAGGCAAAGTACAGTATTGGCAATGGAATGCTTGGCACCGGTACTTACCACGATCTGGTCAGGGGTGTAGCTGAGCTTGTTATCGCGTTCAAGCTTGTGGCAGATGGCCTCACGCAGGTCCTGGTAGCCGTTTACCGGGGTGTAGAAAGAGTAATTCTCGTCAATGGCTTTTTTTCCGGCCTCTTTCACGGCGTCAGGGGTGAAGAAATCAGGCTCCCCGACGCTGAGGTTGATCACGTCGTGGCCTTCGGCCTTCAGTTCGCGACTCATCCTTGACATGGCAAGGGTTTCGGATTCAGACAAGCGGTTTATTCTGTCAGATAAAGTTATCATAGCATAATGTATAAAAGTGAAACAATGGGTAAACGCGGTTTGCTCCGTGTTGTGTATTAATTAACAGGGAAAGGCAAATTTAGCAAAATAAAGTGTTTCCCCAAAAGGGATTATATTTGTATCCAAACAGTAATTGCCATGGGAGAAATTTTATACATGCTGCGCTATGCCATCCCTTCGGTGGTGGTTTTTGCTACAGCCTATTACTTGCTGAAGGAGTTTTTTCAGCAGGAAAACAAACGTCGCCGTTACGATTTGGCAGGTGAAAGAATGAGGATCTCGCTGCCATTGCGGCTGCAGGCCTATGAAAGGCTGATCCTTTTCCTGGAAAGGATTTCACCGAATAACCTGATCATGCGGGTTTTTCGCCCGGAATGGTCGGCAAGGGAGTTGCAGAAAAACCTGGTGCAGCATATCCGGGATGAATATGCCCATAATTTATCACAACAGCTTTATGTGTCATCCCATGCCTGGGATCTTATCAACCAGGCCTATGAGGAAGCGATTGGTCAGATCAATTCGCTGGGGGCTTCCATGGAGGAGGGGGCTTCTGCCACCGACTTCAGTAAAAAGTTGCTGGAGGCCGACCTGGAGAAGGCTGCTACGCTGCAAGCCATGGAATACCTGAAAAGTGAAGCCAGGAAGACTTTCTGAGTCAGTGTGCTGGTGCTGTTTTGCAAATTCAATGTAAAACCTGATGTCAAAATAAACCTATGAAGATTATCCTGAATAACCGTCCGGAAACCATAGAGGGGAAAAATGCACTATCGGTGCGTGAATTACTTGACCTGAAGAACTTTACGTTTAAGTTTCTGGTGGTAAGGATTAACGGCCGGACCATCAAGCCCGGCGAGTACGAAAACAGCATGATCCACGACGGGGATGACGTCAAGGTGATCCATCTGATCAGCGGGGGGTGATTGACGTGTTCATACGCGTCATGCCGATCAGGCGGTCGTAAAGGTCGCCGGGCTGCCGGTGATAGACCAGGATGGTGTAATCGTTTTCTGTAAAGGAATGGTTCCCTTCTATGTAGGTTATGTCTGCTTCTGTTTCTCCCTCCGGCAAATATGCGTAGAGGTAATTGTAATATCCCTGCTTCAGCAGCAGGCTAAGTTCATAGGCGCTTTCCCCGTAATTGTAATTCATCCTGTTTTCCCCTGTAAATGCCCAGTTGGTGAGCTCTCCCATCACGTAGAGATACCCATCCTCAAGGGGCTCGTCCATGGGAAGGTGGAAATGCACCCATGCATAATCACTCTCCAGCTGGTCATTGGGTGCATCGGATGTCATAATCCGGAACCTGCCATTAAGGTCGTCTTTGGAAAAATATTGTTCGTGGGCGCGGATACGGTCGGGTAGCAGGAATACATCCCAGAACCTCCTGGAAGAGCGGATGTCTTCGATCCTGTCAGACAAGTAACGCAGACTGCGGATGTCAAAATGCCGGAATTCATTGCCACCGTCAAAAAGGGTCCGGTCTTCGTAATCATACACAAGGCGATTTCCCTGTACCGACCTCGGGTCAAGGCCTGTTATGGCATTGTCCCAGCGTCCGTTCTGAATAATGACCACGTTGATGTCGCGGTAAGGGTTGGACACCTGGTATCCTGCCGTGTTGATTGCAAAAGAGAGTTGCTGTTTCTGGTCACGATACATGACCAGGTTTGCCTGCTGTACACTTCCTTCGATGCTCACATTTTGCTCAACCACCATGAATCGCCGGGTAAAAACCACATTGTTGCGGTTGCCTCCTTCAAAGACTTTCAGTATATAATTCCCGGATTTGGCCGGACGCAGGTTTGGACTTGGAAATGTGAGGCGGTACTGGGTGTAGGGTACCCGGGTGTTCATTGAGCGGTAATAATCGTTGATCTGGTCTTCGTAAAACCCCTCAATGTATTCATATTCGCGCAATTCAGAAGGCTGCCAGCCGGCATCGCAATGAATGATGGTGTATTGGTAATTTTTGTAATCCGCGTCAAGGTCGTCGAAGCTCAGAATCAACCGGTCACCCGAATTTAAACGTATGTAGGGGTCGGACAATTCAAAGTCTTCCTGTGTAAACAAAACAGTACTGATGTTGTTGTTGTGAATATAATCACCATAAAGAAAAAAATCCGTATTATTGTTATGGGCTGTGGCGGTGATGGTAAGAGTGGTCAGCACCATCAGGGTCATGAACCCATATCGGGCCGGGATGTATTGACGGAAACAACGTAGGTTATTCATTGGGGATGTGTTTTTTTTCGGGGCCGGAACCCTTGATGTGGAACCCTAAACAAAGCTAATGAAAAACAAAATCTTTACAAAGGTATTCGGGTATCTGAAAATTCCTATAATTTTGTTAGGAAGCTTGGTTCATATAAATTGCGTCAAAAGATGTCGAAAGTAATCAGGATTAAACGTGGCTTGAATATCCCGCTCAAAGGGGAGGCCGAGAAGATCTTGCAAACACCCTCCAGGGCGAAGGAGTATGCGGTAAAACCCACCGACTTTCACGGGTTGTTCCCGAAAATGATGCTGGAGGAGGGTGAGCGTGTAAAGGCCGGGACTCCGTTGTTTTATGATAAATACAATGAGGACGTGGTGTTTACCGCACCAGTAAGCGGAACCTATACCCGCCTGGTGAGGGGGGCCAAGCGCCGGATTCTTGAAGTCCGCATTGAGCCGGATGAAGCGGATGATCATATTGATTTCGGGGCGGCAGATCCTGCCTCCATCTCCCGTGAGGAGATCATTGACAAGCTACTCAAAAGCGGTCTCTGGCCGGCCATCCGGCAGCGGCCCTACAGTATTATAGCCTCCCGGGAAGACAAGCCCCGGGATATTTTCATTTCTGCTTTTAATTCCGCCCCCCTGGCACCGGATCTTGACTTTGTGATCAACGGCAGTGAGGGGGATTTTCAGAAAGGACTGGATGTGTTATCGCACCTGACGGATGGAGAGGTGCACCTGGGGATTGATGCGGAATCAACAACCTCTGAGGCCTTTACCCGGGCAAAAGGGGTCAGGGTACATCGTTTTAAAGGCCCGCATCCTGCCGGTAATGTGGGGATACAGATCCATCATATACGGCCGGTGAACAAGGGAGATATTGTCTGGTACCTGGATGTGCAGCATGTGGTCACCATCGGCCGGCTGTTCGAAACGGGCATTTATGACTCCAGAAAAGTGGTGGCACTGACGGGGTCGGAAGTGGAGAATCCACGCTATTACCGGGTGCATGCCGGGGTCCGTCTTGATAACATTGCCGGAAATAATGTGTTGCAGGAAGAGGGGGTTACCCCGCGGTTTATCAGCGGAGATGCCCTTACGGGAGAAAAAATCAGTGCAAATGGCTTTATAGGGTTTTATGACAGCCAGGCAACGGTGATCCCTGAGGGGGACAAGCCGGAGCTGATTGGCTGGCTGATCCCCAATATGCAAAGATTTAGTGTGTCAAGAACATGGCCTTCCTTTTTGATGCCATGGAAGAAATACCGCCTTGACACCAATATCCGAAGCGGAGAGCGTCCTTTTGTGATCACCGGCCTGTATGAAAAATACCTGCCCATGGACATTCTGCCCATGCAGTTGCTTAAGGCCATCATGATCAATGATATTGATATGATGGAGAACCTGGGGATTTATGAAGTGGCCCCTGAAGATTTTGCCCTGTGCGAATTTGTCTGCCCGTCCAAAATCGAAATTCAGTCTGTCATCCGTGACGGACTTGATAATATTCAGAAAGAGTTTGCCTGATCAGTGACATTCGTTTGTTAATCTCTTAAACAACGTAACATTGAAAGCTTTACACAATTTAATAGAAAAAAAGGTCAAGCCGCATTTTGAGCAAGACGGGAAGCTGTCAAAATTCTATCGCACATTTGAAGCATTTGAGACATTTCTTTTTGTCCAGGGGAACGTGACCACCCGCGGCAGTCATATCCGTGATGCCATGGAGATGAAGCGGACCATGTTTCACGTGTTGATCGCCCTGATTCCGGCACTTCTTTTCGGCATGTGGAATGTGGGATACCAGCATTACCAGGCCATTGGAATGGATGTGGATTTTATTGATCAGTTTTTGTTTGGCCTTTACCGGGTTCTTCCCATCATAATTGTGACCTATGCGTCCGGTTTGCTTGTGGAATTCCTGTTTGCCACCATCCGGAACCATGAGGTCAATGAAGGGTTCCTGGTGACCGGGATGTTGCTTCCTTTGATCGTACCGGTAACCATTCCCCTCTGGATGGTTGCCTTGGCCACTGTTTTTGCGGTGATTATCGGCAAGGAGGTGTTTGGCGGTACCGGCATGAACATCCTGAACCCGGCCCTGCTTGCGCGTGCATTCCTGTTTTTTGCCTATCCCGCGCAGTTTTCCGGTGATGAGATTTGGATATACGCCCAGGTTCATGCGCCTGAACAGTTGGTGGACGGTTTTTCGGGAGCCACCAGTCTGGCCGTATTGGCGGCAGGCAACCTGGAATCAATGCCTTCGGTCATGGAAATGTTTTTGGGAACCATCCCCGGATCAATCGGTGAAACATCCACTTTGGCCATATTGCTTGGTGCGTTTGTGCTGGTCGCCACGGGTGTAGGCAGTTTGAGAATCATGTTGTCGGTGGTGGCAGGCGGCTTGTTCATGGGCCTGCTGTTTAATCTGTTTGCGGTCAATGAATTTATGGAGGTTCCAGCCTACTACCACTTAATTATGGGCGGGTTTGCCTTTGGAACGGTATATATGGCCACTGACCCGGTGAGTGCTTCGCAAACCGGCACCGGTAAATATATATACGGGTTTCTGATCGGTGTGATCACCTTGTTGATCCGTGTAGTGAACCCGGCCTTTCCTGAGGGAATGATGCTGGCCATTTTGTTCATGAATGTGTTTGCGCCCCTGATTGATCATTACGTGGTCAGGGCAAATGTCAAAAGGAGGCTGAAACGGGTGAAACCGGCAGAGGCATAGCCCCAGTCATAAACCTGAAAAAACTAAAAAACAATGACCAACCGTTATATCTTTCTTTATGCTTCCGCAATGGTGGTGATCGTGGCCCTGGTGCTGTCGGGAGCGGCGACATTGCTCAGGCCCATTCAGGAGCGCAACATGCGTATGGAAAAGATGCAGAATATACTTGCTGCCATTGATATTCCTGCATCCCGCGATGAGGCCGAAGAGTTGTTTAATCAATATTTCACCGTCACCAAAATTGTGGATCACCGGGGAGAGGAACTGGAAGGCGATGCATTTGAGGTGGAATTGCAGGAGGAGAACCGCAAGCCTGTTGAGGAGCGGCAGCTGCCTGTTTTTATCGCCGATGTGGATGGTGAAACCTTCTATGTGGTACCGGTCCGGGGCAGCGGATTGTGGGGTGCCATATGGGGTTATGTGGGGCTGGAATCCGACGTGAAGACCATCGCCGGAGCCAATTTTGACCATGCCAGTGAAACCCCCGGTCTGGGGGCGGAAATCTCCGGAGAAAGCTTCGAGAACCAATTCAGGGGGAAAAAGATCTTTGATGAGGATAGCAATTTTCGCCCTGTCAGGGTGGTCAAGGGGGGCGCTCCCGATGACGATCCCCATGCTGTGGATGGCATCAGCGGAGGAACGATCACTTCAGATGGAGTGACAGATATGTTGCGTAACGGACTGGAGGTGTATAAACCGTATTTCGAAAAAATCAAATCATCATGAGTGAGAACGATAATAACCAAAAAGAGGCACTGTTTTCCCCGAAAAATAAAAAGCTGCTGACCAATCCGCTGGGGAAAGACAACCCCATTAATGTGCAGGTGCTGGGAATCTGTTCCGTACTGGCAATTACCGTGCAACTCCGCGCCTCAATCGTGATGGCCATTTCGGTGGTAGCGGTTATGGGACTGGCCAACGTGATCATTTCCCTGTTGCGGAAGACCATTCCCCCACGCATCCGGATCATTGTGCAGCTGACCGTGATCGCTTCCCTGGTGATCCTTGTCGACCAGGTGCTGAAGGCTTTTGTATATGACGTAAGCCGCCAGTTGTCAGTGTTTGTGGGGTTGATCATCACCAACTGTATCATCATGGGTCGGCTGGAGGCTTTCGCCCTTCAGAATAAACCCTGGCCATCTTTCCTCGACGGCATCGGCAATGCCGCTGGTTACGCCTGGGTATTGCTGGCTGTAGGGTTCTTCAGGGAGTTATTTGGCTCCGGAACCCTGATGGGGTACAATGTCATCCCCGGTTTTATGTATGAGATGGGGTATGAAGACAACGGGTTTATGATCCTGCCGCCTATGGCACTGATTACTGTGGGAATCATCATCTGGGTGCACCGGTATAAGGACAGGGATTTGATCGATATTAGTTAAGACAAAAAAAACACAATCCAATGGAAGATCTTGTCAGCATATTTGTAAGGTCCATTTTTATCGATAACATGGTGTTTGCCTATTTCCTGGGCATGTGTTCCTACCTGGCCGTTTCCCGTACGGTCAATACCTCGGTAGGGCTCGGGGCAGCGGTAATATTTGTGCTGGGGATTACGGTACCCATCAATTACCTGCTGGAGAATTTTATCCTGGCCAAAGGCGCTCTCAGCTGGCTGAGCCCCCGATTTGCGGAGGCGGACCTGAGTTTCCTGACTTTTATCATGTTCATTGCCATCATTGCAGCCATGGTCCAGCTGGTGGAGATGATCATTGAGAAGTTCAGTCCGACACTGTATAGTTCCCTGGGGATTTTTCTTCCCCTGATTGCTGTGAATTGCGCCATACTGGGGGGGTCACTGTTTATGCAGGAGAGAAACTATGCAAACATAGCTGAAGCCACTGCATTCGGCCTGGGCAGCGGAGTCGGATGGTTCCTGGCCATTGTCGGCATCGCAGCCATCCGCGAGAAGATCCGTTATTCCAATGTGCCGGCACCTCTTCGGGGGCTGGGGATCACTTTCATTATCACCGGGCTGATGGGCATTGCTTTTATGAGCTTTATGGGGATAGAGTTGTAATTTTTTTATAAAGAGACTGATATGATACTGTTAGACGTCGCTAATTTTTGGATCATCATACTCAGTGTGGTTTTTTTCCTGCTGGTGATTCTTCTGCTGGTCGGTGTGCTTCTGTACGCCAGGGCGAAACTGGTTCCCAGCGGCCCTGTGAAGATCAACATCAACGAAGAAAAAGAGCTGGACGTGAATGCCGGTGATACCTTGCTGACCACGCTGAGCAGCAATTCAATTTATCTTCCGAGTGCATGTGGAGGAGGCGGAACCTGTGCCATGTGTAAATGCCAGGTGCTCGACGGTGCCGGTGACATTCTCCCCACTGAGGTGGGGTATTTCACCCGCAAGGAGATACAGGAGAAATGGAGGCTGGCTTGCCAGGTAAAGGTGAAGCAGGACCTTGATATCAGGGTGCCTGAAGAGATCTTCGGCATCAAAAAATGGGAGTGCGAAGTGGTTTCCAACAAGAATGTAGCTACTTTTATCAAGGAGTTCGTTGTGAAGCTGCCTGAAGGAGAAGAAATGGACTTCAAATCGGGTGGTTATATCCAGGTGGATGTGCCTCCATGTGAAGTGGAGTTCAAGGATATGCATGTGGAGGATAAGTTCAAGCCGGACTGGGATAAGCTTAATTTATGGGACCTGAAGATGGTAAACTCTGAGGATGTTTTCAGGGCGTACTCAATGGCCAACCACCCGGCTGAAGGAAACATCATCAAGCTGAATGTGCGCATTGCCACCCCGCCCTGGGATAAAAAGAAAAATCGCTTCATGAAGGTGAACCCTGGTATATGTTCTTCCTATATTTTCGCCCGCAAACCCGGGGATAAAGTCACCATTTCCGGACCCTACGGTGATTTCTTCATCAAGGAAACCGACAGGGAAATGGTTTACATTGGCGGTGGTGCCGGAATGGCTCCCCTTCGGTCTCATATTTTCCACCTTTTCCATACCCTGAAAACAGACAGGAAGGTATCCTACTGGTATGGTGCCCGCTCTAAACGTGAGGTCTTTTATGAAGAGGATTTCAGGAAGATAGAGAAAGAGTTCCCAAATTTCAGCTTCCACATTGCCTTGTCGGAGCCCTTGCCGGAAGACAACTGGGATGGTTATACCGGGTTCATCCATCAGGTGGCACTCGATAATTACCTGAAAGACCATAAGGAGCCGGAAGAAGTTGAGTATTATCTTTGTGGCCCGCCCATTATGAATGAGTCGGTGCTGGATATGCTTGATAATCTTGGTGTTCCTGAAGAAAATATTGACCTTGACGATTTCGGAGGTTAACCTTGTGAAAAAAAGCCGTCTCAAACAGACCAGCCACGTGATCTGGGTTGGTTTTTTTGCCAATATCGTCCTTACCCTGTTAAAGCTGGCAGCCGGGATCCTCGGGCGGAGTTCCGCCATGGTGGCTGATGCCATTCATTCAGTCAGTGATTTTGTTACCGACCTGGTGATTGCCGGCAGCCTGAAGGTGGCTGCCAAGCCCCGTGACGGGAATCACAAATACGGTCACGGTAAAGTGGAAACACTGGCCGCGGCTTTTGTTGGTGTGGTGCTGTTTGGGGTGGGTGTCGGTATATTGTATAGTGGGGCTGGAAATATTTATACGCATTATACAGATGGCCCGCTGCAAAGGCCCGGAATGATCGCTTTTTATGCCGCTGTTTTTTCCATTGCCCTCAAGGAGGTTTTGTTTCGCTATACCATCCGCGCGGGAAACCGGACCCATAGCCCGGTGGTGATTGCCAATGCCTGGCACCATCGCAGTGATGTCTATTCTTCCCTGGCTACGCTGATCGGGATCGGGGGTGCCATTTTTTTTGGTCCGGAATGGGTCATTCTGGACCCGCTCGCGGCCATATTGGTGAGTTTTTTTATCTTTAAGGTGGGATTTGTCATTGTCAAGGAGGCCATGCTTGAATTAATTGAAACTTCCCTTCCGTCAGATACTGAAAGAGAGATCCTTGATCTGGCCAAAGGAGTGGAGGGGGTATACAACCCCCATGATTTGAAAACAAGAAAAATCGGCAGCAATATGGCCATTGACCTCAATATACAGGTGCCTTATGACATGAATGTAAAGGATGCCCACGATATTACCGTCAATCTCGAGAAAAAGCTGAGGGCAGAGTTCGGGGAGGATACGTTTATATCAGTACACATGGAACCGCTTTAAGTCGGGTGCTTCGCACCCTCCGGTTAGTCGGGGGCTGGCGCCCTCTCCGGTTAGTCGGAGGCTTCGCCTCCTCCAGTTGCTGGTTCTCAAGGGCTGGGGTTTGGGAAGGATGCCGATGGCTTGGGAAATGGGCCGAGCGGTTGTTAGTTCTCATGGGCTGAGGAGAGGGGAAAGACTAACGGACTGGTAAACGGCTCAGGCGGTTGTTGGTTGGTCGGCGCTGCGCGCCTCCGTTCGGATAGTTACGACCCCTGCGGGGTCACACGTTACTGGCACTTGGGCAGCATTTGTTGCATGTATTACGACCCCTGCGGGGTCACACGTTACTAGGGGCAACATATAATACACGTATCATGACCTTGAAGGGGTCAAACATTACTAGCATGAAAAAGTGGATTTTGTTTTTTTTGATCAGTGGATTATTGTTTACCGGATGTGGTGCGCCCGACAGTGGTCCGCAGATGGTAAATATTCGTGGAATTGTGTTCGGCACGTATTATTCAGTTACGTATTATGAAGATGACGGGACGGCCTTCGACGCTGAAATTGACAGTCTTTTACAGGATTTCAATTCCTCGCTGTCTTTTTACGACCGGGAGTCGTTGTTATCAAGGATCAACCGGAATGAAGAGACACGGGTGGATGATTACTTCGAGGTCGTTTTTCGCCGTTCCATGGAAATTTCCAGGGAAACGGACGGCGCATTCGATGCCACGGTTTTTCCCCTGATCAATGCCTGGGGCTTTGGCCCGACTGAACGGGCGGATATGACGCAGGCCAGGGTAGACAGTTTGCTTGATGTCGTTGGTTACGAGAAGATCCGTCTTGAAAACGGTCATGTAGTGAAAGATGACGACAGGGTGCAACTGGATTTCAATGCCATCGCTAAAGGATATGCCGCGGATGTGGTCGGGGAGTTCCTGGAATCAAAAGGGGTGGATGTTTACCTGGTGGAGATTGGCGGAGATCTGGTGGCCAAAGGAATGAAACCGGATGAAAGCAATTGGAGGATCGGGCTGGAAATTCCTGCTCAGGAGGCGGATGCGGACCAAGAGTGGCACTATTTTGTGGAGGTCATGGATCAGGGCCTGGCGACTTCCGGTGATTATCGGCGTTATTACGAAGAAGACGGGCGGCGGTACTCCCATACCATTGATCCGGGAACCGGTTACCCGGTAGACCATCATTTGATCAGTGTTTCGGTATTTGCTGCGGATGCCATGTCGGCCGATGCTTATGCCACCGCCTTTATGGTGATGGGGCTGGATGAGTCGATCAGCTTTGTGGAAGACAGGGATGACCTGGAGGCTTATTTGATCTTTTCCGATGATGAAGAGGGCTTTGGCTATTATGTTTCCACAGGACTGGATTTGATGTCCAGGGAAGATATCTGATTTTTCCGAAATATTTTTGTATTTTTATATCGATAGTGTTTGGCTTAACCCGGCCGGAAATTAAACCTTTTATATAATGAAAAAAGCCCAAAAAGTCCGCCTGGGGATTTTTATCCTGGTAAGCTCCCTGCTGTTACTGCTCCTGATCGGGTTTTTTACGGCCCGCACTCTTTTTGAGCGAACAGAGAGCTATTTTGTGGCCTATAGCGACGTGTCGGTCAGTGGTCTTAATGTAGGCACTTCGGTTAGATTTCTGGGGATCGATGTGGGTTCCATTGCCTCCATCAGTATCGACCCGGAGGATGTCAACACCATTATCGTGGAACTCGAACTCCAGGAAGGTACGCCCGTGAAGGAAGATGCCCAGGCAGATATTGTTTCCATGGGGATCACCGGATTGAAAACCATTGAAATACGTGGTGGAACGCAGGAAGCAGAGTTTCTTGAACCCGGTGATTTTATACCGGCAGGTAGTTCATTGACGGAAGATTTAACCGGTAAGGCTGAGGTGATCTATTTGAAACTGGAGCAGGTGCTCAATAACCTGGAAGATTTTACAGCCCCTGATAATATCAGGGCCTTCAGTGAGGCAGCTGAAAATATCGGTGCGTTTGCAGTGCAGGGGGGAGAGGTGATTGGCCGGCTTGATGAAGTTGTGGCTGAGAACCGGGAAGATGTAAGGCTGACAGTATCTGCCGTCCGCGAATTGTCCGGGGAGCTCAGCAAAACCTCAGAAGAACTGTTTGCAGGAATATCCCGCTTCAATGAGATCATGCAGGGCGATACACTTGGTGAGGTGCTTGGTAATTTCAGGGAGATTTCCATCACACTGAGAGAAACCAATCTCAACGAACTGATTGAACAACTCGCTCAGGCCACCCTGGAAACCCAAAACCTGCTGCGCAGCGTGGGTGAAGATATTGACAGAGGCAGTGAGGCCCTTACGCATAATCTGTTGATCCTGCAACATACCATGAATAATATCCACGAAGCTTCCAGGAAGATCAGTACAAATCCATCCGTGCTGATCCGGCGGCCCCGGGTTGAAGGTAGCCCCGATCAATTACTTGATGACCGATAACCGGCCCGTTACCAGTATGTGCCATGGTCCGGTCAAAAATAGCTTGCAATGAAAGCACTTAACTCCAGAACTTTTTCACCATGAATAAACACGTACTTATACCGATTTTTTTGCTGTTGGCTTTCGCCGGATGCCGGAGTGGCAGTGAGGTTTCCACTCAACACTATTTGCTTGAGTTGCCTGCAGAATATGAGTTCATTTGGGAAGGTGAGCCCGGGCCTTTACCGGCAAGCTGTGAGGTCATTGTCCCCGATGTAGTGGCGGCTTATTCCTCTCACAGGATAGCTGTCAGGGAAGCATCACACCAGATCAGGTACTTTGGTTTCAATGAGTGGGCCATACGGCCTGACCAGGTATTCCATAAGATGGTCATTGATTTCCTGAAGGAGAACCGGGTCTTTGAGGAGTTGGCTTACGGTCGCGTGGTGATGCCTGCCGATTATGTGCTGGAAACAGAGATTATTAACCTGGAAGCGGACAACAGGCAGGAAGTGTTTCGGGCAAGATTACACGTGGAATTCAGGCTGATAGAGAATGTAACGGGTGCCCTCTTGTTGATCCACCGGGAAGACAGGATGGAAACATTGGAAGGCAGAAACCTGAATGACTTTGCCGGGGCGGTCAGCCGCATGTTTACCGAAGAATTGACGGTTTTTACAGAATCCATTACCAGGGAAGTGAACCGTAATCAGTAATCGAATAATGCGATGTGGCTGATGTCCCTATGAAAAACAATAACAATACAAAAGAGATATGTGCCGGCAATACCGTAGTTGGACGGCTTGAAGGTAATACCCTGAGGTTATCCGAGGTACTTACCATCAACGAGGCTTCCGGGTTTACCAGGAATTTTCTCCGCTGTGTCAGGTCTGCAGCAACGAAGTCATTGGTTGTAGATTTGGCAGATGTGGAACAGATTGACAGTGCCGGGGTGATGGCCTTGTTTTACCTGGAGAAGAAGCTGCAGGAAAACGGGACAAAGGTAGAGTTCACGGGGGGATCAGATGCAGTTCTTGAGAAGATTCAGTTGTTTTATCCAGAAGCTACTGCTGAGGTAAAACCGCCACCCCAAAAGGGATTGTTTGAAAGCGTCGGAGGCGGAGTTCATCGTTTTTTCAGCGAGTATGTGTTCGAATTTTTACTGCTTGCATCCAATATTTTTTACTGGGGCATTGTTGACCTTTTCAGGCCCGGGATCCGACGTAAAGGAGAGTTTGTGAATCAGGCTGTACTGATTGGCGTCAATGCGGTGCTGATCATCGTTTTCCTGTCCTTTGTGATCGGATATGTAATTGCCCTGCATTCGGCCGGGCAACTCAGAACGTTTGGTGCCAATATTTTTGTTGTAGACCTGGTGGTTTTTTCCATTATGAGCCAGATGGGTCCCCTGATCACAGCCATATTGGTAGCGGGCCGCAGCGGATCCTCCATTGCGGCAGAAATAGCTACCATGAAGGTGACAGCAGAGTTGGATGCCCTGAAAACTATGGGGTTGAATCCCAATCGTTTTGTGGTGGTTCCGAAGCTCTATGCGTGTATGTTTACCATGCCATTTCTGATTGTGTTTGCCAATGTATCCGGCATTACAGGCGGAGGCCTGGCGGCTTACCTTTACCTTGATATTTCCCCGGAGGTTTTCATCAACAGGATGACTGACATTATGATGAGTAAAGATCTGTTCACGGCGTTAGTCAAAAGCCAGGTGGCTGCCAGTCTGATTGTGCTGACGGGAAGTTTTTATGGGTTCCGGGTGGAAAAAGGTGCTGAGGGCGTGGGTAAAGTGACTACGCTGGCAGTGGTGGTGGCCATTACCCTGGTGATTATTGCTGACAGTATACTGGGAGTGGTTTTCTACTAGGGAGGCAGATGGCGTATTAAAGAGGCGCAGACGGATTATTAAGGAGGTACAGATGGAAAAAGAAAAAGTGATCGATGTGCAGGAACTCTATGCGGGTTTTGATGACCGTGTAGTGCTCAAAAATGTCTCTTTTTCCGCCTATAAAGGTGAAGTGACGGTTGTCCTGGGCGGGAGTGGTTCCGGGAAAACCACCTTGTTCAGGCACTTGCTGGGATTGATCCCTATCCTTAGGGGGAGTGTTTCCGTGTTGGGCCGGGATGTGGCGACCCTCCGGGAGGTGGAGCAACTGGAGCTATACCTTCAGATGGGGGTTTTTTACCAGTCGGGGGCCCTGCTCAGCTCACTGACCGTTGCAGAAAACGTGGCCCTGCCGTTGGTGCAGCATACCCGCATGCCTCCCCCACTGATCGATGAAATTGTGCGTATGAAGCTGGGGTTGGTGAATCTCAGTCATGCCTATCACCAGTATCCGGCAGAATTAAGTGGTGGAATGGTTAAGCGCGTAGCCCTGGCCAGGGCCATAGCCATGGATCCCCCGCTTCTTTTCTGCGATGAGCCGGGAGCCGGGCTTGACCCGGTGTCACTTGAATCGCTGGATCGTCTGTTGCTGAACCTGAAAGAGCAATTGGGGATTTCTGTTCTTTTGGTTACCCATGAAGTAAACAGCATCATGAGGGTTGCCGACAGGGTGGTCTTCCTTGACGAGGGTGTTGTGGCCTTTGAGGGTTCTCTGAAGGATGCGCTGCATGTTGACCATCCTGCGGTGAAGGCTTTTTTCTCGGTGTTGAAAACCGAGCATCTTAAAGAGATCCTTGATTAACCTGTTTTGTTCCCTGTTTGATTTTCGCAGTCTTCCGGCATGCCAGATGCACAGGCACATGACCTGGTGTGTTTTCCCGTGTCAGGGTTATATGAACTGGTGCATGACTTGGTAAAAGTAGCCCCCGGTTTAAAAAACATNTTGATGGCAATGCCCCCGATGGCCAGGGCCAGTAGTAATATGGCAAGAATCAGTATTTCCATGTTAGCTCCTTTTGAGTAAGATTACTCCTGTTGAATTGTTATTGTTCTTTTTGTACAGTGGTTATTCCTTTTGTAAAATTTTCCGGGCCGGGTACTCTACCTCAGAACAAACTGATCGTCCGGAATGTTCACTGTTGACCCTGATACGGCGGAACCATCCCACACGCCTGACCGCCACATTCCTTCGCCCGGTGAGTCACCCAATCATCATGTCATCTGCGAGACCCCGACATCACGTTGCTGGTGAACCCTCGATTTCATGCCTCCGTCGAAACCCCGACATCATGTTACCGGCGAAACCACGACATCATGATGGCGGTGGCGATGGCGGCATTGAGTGATTCGGGGCCATTGTCGCCGCCCTTATCTGTCTCGGAGTCTTTGCCTGATCCGGGGTCTTTGCCTGATCCGGTGTCTGCATCTCGTTTGCTTTCTGCCCGGTGCCGGGGAATGAATATCTTACGGTTCACAAACGCTTCAATTTCTGATGAAATACCTCCTGATTCGTTGCCGACTACCAGGGCTGCCGGGAAACCAGGTTTTGCATCGTACACAGATTCCCCCTCCAGGAAGGCTCCGTAAACATTTCTGCCGCTTTGCCTGAGTAGTTCTGTAAGATCTGTGTAAATTAAACGGACCCGGATAAAGGATCCCATGGTTGACTGGATCACCTTTGGATTGTACACATCGGCGGTGTCCGGGGAGCAATAAATGGTGCGTATGCCGAACCAGTCTGCGGTCCGGATGATGGTTCCGAGGTTGCCCGGGTCCTGCAGGGTATCCAGTATCAGAACGAGGTCTTCCTGCTCCCTGTCAGCCAGGTCCCCGGCGTCCGGTTTTTTGATCACGGCAAGTACCTGGTTGGGCGTTTTCAGTGAGCTGAGGCGCGACAACTCCTTTTCGGTGATCGTGATACAGGCTGCCTGCTCAGGCAGCTTATCCTGGTTTTGCTCCATCCAGCTTGCCAGCCCACAGACCATGTCAATCTGCATCGGAGAGTCAGCCAGCTCCCGAACAATTTTGTCTCCTTCGGCCACAAAAACACCATGACGGTCACGGTATTTTTTCTGGCGTAGCGACTGAATATATTTGATGCGGGTAGCAGAAATCATGTTCCAAAGATACAGGCTTTTATAAAAAAACCCGTCCCGCAAGGGGACAGGTTTTTTGGAGGATATATCGGGTGGTTGAAAACCCGGCTCAGTTTTTCTGCCGGGAAAACACCGGGTGGATGATTACCCGGGTTATTCGCCTACTACCTCAAATTTGATCTCGGGGCGGACTTCCTTATGAAGGTTTATCTTAGCTGTGTAAGATCCTACCTCCTTGATGGAGTCACCGTCTACCATGATCTTCTTGCGGTCAATATCGATATCGAACTGCTCCTTAATGGCCTCTGCGATCTGCAGTGCATTTACTGAACCAAAGATTTTGCCTGAAGTACCCACCTTGGCACCGATCTTCACCTGCATGTCCTGCAGTTTTTCGGCGATCTTTTCGGCTTCTTTCTTCACTTTTTCTTCCCTATGGGCCCTTTGCCTGATGGTTTCGGCCAGTTTTTTCTTTTCGGAAGAAACGGCAATGATGGCATAGCCCTTGGGGATAAGGTAGTTGGTTGCGTATCCGTCTTTGACGGTCACCAGGTCATCTTTAAATCCCAGGTTGGGAACATCTTGTGTTAATATAATTTCCATTGTGATTCCTCCCTATTTTAAAAGATCCGCTACATATGGCATAATCGCCAGGTGTC
>SL_3KL_010_SEDDRAFT_10000971_pt1 | contig 25395 bp, 22 predicted proteins | sample SodLakKL_010_SED_2_FD_10381 | JGI IMG/M metagenome (IMG submission 10381) | reverse complement strand
GGCATTCTTTCTCGACCAGTTACCTGTCGGGTTCTGGTTTCACGCCTCCGGGGGGCATATGCACCAGGATTTTATGCAACGCCTCATTTACGACCCTGCAATGATCGAACAGATGAAGCGGGTGGTTGAACGATAAAATTCGTATTTTATACTTTCTTTAAACAACATAGCAGAACCTTCCGGAGTCCCTTCTGAAGTACTCAATTTCTGCGTATAAATTTCGTTTTTGTTTAACATCAATGAACAAGTATCACTTTATTTTTCTGACCTGGCTATTGCCACTCTACTTCCTTTTTCAGGGCGGTTATCAGGTGCTCTCCTACTTCGGCGTACAATCCACATACAGTACGGGTGAAAGTTACGTGGCATCGGTCACAGATTTTGATGTAAAACAGATAGCCGCTCAAACAAACGGTTATGTTGTACTGAACTTTACCACTGCCGATGGAGAAATCATCGAACAGCAGCTTGGCCTGCCCGTACAGTTTGCCCAGGTAATCATGGACTCTGAGGTCATTCCCATCCGCTACTCAAAAAGCTCATTTAGCCCTATTGTGATGATGCCGATTTATGAGCTGCAACGCAATGTCATCCGAGTAAACATCGGAGTTACATTCTTTGGATTTCTGGCTACTCTGCTCGTTTCCTTGTATGCTTCGCGTTTTGCCCTGAGACGAATCCGGGACGGTGAAGAAATGCTGGAAATTGAAATGATGGAAGAGTATGATTAACCCGCATCTCTAACCAAGAATTTTGGTTGTGGGAAAGGTGTCTGACGGGTTTTCTGTGTATTAACCTGGCAGTCTGCCTCAAATCATGTACGAACCACCGTTAATATGAAACGTGCTTCCGCTCATGTGCTTCACATCTCCCCTGGCAAGAAATGCTACCATGTTTGCAATTTCAGAGGGTGGTGTGATCTGATCGAAAGCAGAGCCTTGTGTTAGGTAATCCTGCCCGTAAACCAAAACTCCTTCCTTGGCCATATCGGTATCCACAAATCCCGGCGCGATAGAGAAGGCAACAATACCTTTCCGGCTGAAGTCACGCGCAATACTTTTTGTAAAAGCCACCATCCCGCCTTTTGAGGCGGCATAAGCGGCATATTCCTGGGTATCACCGCGATAGGCCGCACGGGAAGCGATGTTGATGATAATTCCCTCCGCCTTTTCGCGATCACGGGCATTCAGAAACCACTTACAAATTAATGACGCTGAACGAAGGTTTACCTGAATAGTCCGGTCCCAAACATTCAACCACTTTTCATCAGATGAAGAAAAATCTGCATCCGTTGAAATACCTGCGTTGTTGATCAATACATCGGGACAGTCATTTTCAAACAGGGGTTTCAATTTTGTCTGAAGATCGGATGGTTCGGATAAATCAACATGTACTCCCCGGAAATGATCATGTTCAGAAAGTGTCTTTGGAAAAGCTGAGATTCGGGCGGTTCCCGTTACTTTGAATCCTTCTTCAAGTAGCCTGAGTGAAATCGCCTCTCCGATACCTCTGGATGCTCCGGTCACAAGTGCCTGTTTCATAATCTGTTATGTAGATCGGGTTTTTCGATAGACCGGAACGTTAGAGCACGCCTCTCCATACATCAGTTTTCTTACATGGGGAAGCAGTTTTTTTGTAGCATACATGTATACATCGGGCGGTACATCCATTTTACTGCAACCTTTCAGAAGAACGAAGCGGTCTTCGTACTGGTTCCAATTCACAGCGTCCAGTTTCTGCCTGAAAATCTGGCTGATTGCATCTTTTTTACTTCCGAAAAAAACATCCTCGGCGTGATTTTCGGCATACTGAACCACAAGCATAAAGGCCCACTTCGGGATGATTGCATCGGTAGAACAATAAGCAGTAAGGTATTTGCCATCATACTGAGACCAGTCGTGCGAATCCATTTTTTCCCGGAACTCTCCCTCTTTGAGAATAAGGCCCTGGAAAAGAAAATCTTTGAGATCCATCTCCTGTACCGCTACACCAGCGGCAAGTTTTTCAAGGTCTACTGTTTCCAGTTTGGATTGCTGAACTTTGTTGACAATTTCTGACATGGGGAGTTTTGAGTAGTAAGTATTGAGTATCGAGTAGTGAGATTGTGTCAATCCCTGAATTAAAATGTATTTATCTTGTGAAACCGTCTCAATACTCAATACTTTTATACTAAAAAATTAGAGTGAAAATGACTCACCGCAGGAGCAGCTTCTTACTGCATTGGGATTGTGGAAATGAAAGCCCTGCCCTGTTAATCCGTCTGTATAGTCGAGATTCGTTCCAGCCAGGTAGAGGAAGCTCCTCATATCTACCACCACTTTTACACCCTGATCTTCAAATTCGTTGTCTTCCTTTGTAATCTCTTTCTTTGAGTCGAAATCAAGATCGTAGGTAAGACCAGAGCAGCCGCCACTTAAAACAGACACACGAATGGGAACATCAGACGAAATATTCTGCTCCTGTCTGATTTCCTGAATTCGTTTGGCTGCACGTTCACTAATTGTGATTGACATCTCAGATTCCTGCTCGTTTACGTTTCGAAAAGTTAGGTTTGAATCCCACCGTTTATACCGAAATCACCTGGATTTCAGGGTCAATTCTCTTCACCATGCTTTCGATGGCATAGAGTGTACCCGATGTAGCGGTCGGGCAGGTTCCGCAGGCACCCTGATAGTGAATCTTGAGACGATTACCATCCAGCCCTATGATCTTCAGTCCGCCGCCGTCTGCCAGAAGATAAGGACGAACCTGTTCATCAAGCAGCTGGTTGATCTGCATCAGACGAGGATCGTCGGTTTCCTGTACTTCTTTACTGGCATGAATTTCTTCATCTTCCTCAATATCAAGCTGCGGCTTGGACTGCCGGATCGGAGGAGCAAGTTTGCGAAGCAGATCAGACCATACAGCTTTACCATCTTGTGTAACAGTGATGTATTTATCCACATAGTATACATTAATCACATGGTCGATATTGAACAGGGCGTTGGCCAGATCATCATGTTCGGCCTCGCTGCTGTTCTCGAAAGATCGTGTAACCCCCCGCGTCAGCGGTTCAGCCAGCACAAATCGCATGGCATCCGGGTTAGGTGTTCGTTCTATTTCTTTAATTTTTGGCATAATTTTACCTTTATTTATTCAAAAAATGATTTTGCATACTCTATTCCTTCAACAAGCCGGTCCACATCATCCTCCCGGTTATAAAACGCAAAGGATGCCCGTGTTGTTGCCGGAACACCGAACCGCCTGAGTATTGGCTGAGCGCAGTGATGGCCGGTTCTTACAGCAATTCCTTTTTTGTCGAGGATGGTACCGATATCGCTTGCATGGATATGATCAAACACAAACGAAATGACAGAAGCGCGCTCTTCAGCCTCTCCAATAAAACGAAGGCCGTCAATTTTTCGTAGTTTTTCAACGGCATATTCCACCAGCTTGGCTTCATATTTTTCTATTTGGTCCATCCCGACCCTGCCGATATAGTCAATCGCCTCACTGAGCCCGATGGATGCAGCAATTGGGGGAGTGCCCGCTTCAAACCGGAAAGGCGGCACGTTATATGTTGTTTCTTCAAAAGTAACTTTGTCAATCATATCACCGCCACCCCTGTAAGGAGGCATTCCATCAAGCAAACTCTTTCGTCCGTATAAAATTCCAAAGCCGGTTGGGCCGAACATTTTGTGGGCTGAAAAAGCATAGAAGTCAGCACCGATCTCCTGCACATCCACTTTTTGATGCGGCACGGCCTGGGCTCCGTCAATCAGAACCACAGAACCGGCTTCGTGGGCCAGGTCTGTAATTTCTTTTACTGGATTAACTGTTCCCAGAGCGTTTGAAACATGAACCACAGCCACCATTTTTGTACGGGGGGTCAGCAGTTTTTTGTAAGCCTCCAAATCGAGTTCACCAGAATCTGTGACCGGTATTACTTTGATTACAGCACCTGTTTTCTCTGCAACCATCTGCCAGGGAACAATATTGGCGTGATGTTCCATTTCTGAAAGAATGACCTCATCTCCCTCCGAGAAGTGGGTCAGGCCAAAGCTGTTTGCAACCAGGTTGATGGAATCGGTGGTTCCTGTGGTGTAGATTATTTCATGCTCTTCAGCGGCATTAATAAATGCCGCGACTTTCGGACGCGCTGCTTCGTAGGCATCGGTAGCTTTCTGGCTGAGTGTGTGAATACCCCGGTGCACATTGGCGTGCTCGTAGCGGTGGTAATGATCGAGCCGTTCGGCCACCTGAACAGGCATCTGACTGGATGCACCATTGTCCAGATAAACAAGCGGATGTCCATTCACCTGCTGATGAAGAACAGGAAAATCTTCCCTGATCTTCTCAACATTCAAAACCGGTATGTCTTTTACTGCCTGAGGCATGTTCATTTAATTTAGCTGGTATTATAGAATCAAATTGTTTCCTTATAAAAGGAATAAGCGAATGAGCGGCAAATACGTTGATTATTCGAATCCACACACTTGGTTGAACAACTTTTTGAAACAAATATTAAACCGTTACTTTCGATTCACTGTTCGCTTTCGTGTAACGATACACTTCATCGATCAGAAGTTTATGAACCGACTCAACTTTCACATTTTCAATTGTTTCGAGAGCGAAAGCATAGGTCAGGACCTCTTTTGCTTTCTCTTCGGTCATACCCCGGCTTTGCAGGTAGAACACCTCTTCCGGGTCGAGCTGCCCGATGGTAGCTCCATGAGAACAGAGAACGTCATCTGCAAATATCTCGAGCTGAGGTTTGGTATTGACCAGTCCATCGTCCGAGAGAAGCAGATTTCTGTTTTCCTGGAATGAATCGATCTTCTGGGCATCACGGCGCACAAAAATTTTACCATTAAAGATACTGTGTGCTTTGCCATTCACCACAACTTTATGCAGCTGGTGGCTGTCTGCATGCGAAAATCTGTGATCCATTACAGAATGCGTGTCTGCAATTTGTTCACCGTCAATCAGAACAAGCCCGTCCAGTGTAAAGTCCACTTCTTCATCTTCCTGAATTACACGCGGCTCATTTCTTGTAAGCTTGGCACCCAGAGTAATGGTGTATGAGTGATATTCCGAATTTTTCTCCACGTATGCGATTGGCCGCGATACATGTATGGCATCAATACTGTCGCGCTGAATCCGAACATGGTGAATATGTGCACTTTCTTTCACTTTCACCTCACAAACCGGTATAGTCATGTATCGGTTTTCACCAAGTCCGATGTGATCTTCTATAATCGTCACATCCGATTCCTCTTCAGAAACAACCAGCATCCGCGGCGTAGCCACAAATGGGTTTTTGGCATCGGTATAGAGGTTCAGCACCTGAATAGGGGCTTCTGCTTTCGCTCCTTTTTCGAGATGGATGTAAGCGCCGTCTTCAAACATCAGTGCGTTATACTGCACGAATACATCATCTTCGTAATTAACAAGATTATTCAGGTATTTCTGAACTTCTTCCTCATCGCTGTGATCGGCCAGATTCCCGACTGTCACACCTTTTCCAAGCCCTCCTATCGACGAATACTTCTCATGAAATTTTCCGTTGATAAAAACAAGCCGGCTTCTGTCGGATTCCGGAATAAAATATTTTTCGATATCTGTAGCCGGAAATGTACCCGCCTCTTCAAGTGGCACAAAATCGGTTCGTACAATTGGCCTTAAGTCTGTAAAAATCCATTCCTCAATTTTTCTGTGAGGAAATGCAGTAGAGTTCAGTTCTTTCAGGCTTTTTGCCCGTAAATCCGCCCAAACTGAATTCTCCGATTCGGGTGCGTATTTCGCGAGCTTGTGCAAGATGGATGGTTCTATCCTAGTTGCAAGTGCCATATTATTTCGCCTCTCCGTTTACAGTTGCATGTGTTTCGAGCCAGTCATATCCTTTTTCTTCGAGCTCAATCGCGAGTTCTTTGCCGCCAGACTTCACAATTTTTCCACCAATCATAACGTGCACATGATCCGGCACGATATAGTTCAGAAGACGCTGGTAGTGAGTAATCAGTACAACAGCATCATCTTCGCCGTGTAGTTTATTAATTCCATCTGCAACAATTCGCAGTGCATCAATATCGAGACCGGAATCTGTTTCGTCGAGCAGAGAAAGAGTTGGTTCGAGTACAGCCATCTGGAAAATTTCATTCCGCTTTTTTTCTCCACCAGAGAATCCTGCGTTTACACTTCTTTCCAGGAAATCGGGATTCATATCAACCAGCTCTAATTTATCCCGGAGATAATCATCAAATTCAAGCGGATCTAATTCTTCACGTCCCCGTGATGCAGCAATTGTATTATAGGATTCACGTAACAGGGTATTATTTGTCACTCCCGGCACTTCAACCGGATACTGAAACGCTAAAAACACACCGGCATGAGCTCGCTCGTCCGGATCCATCTCCAGGATACTTTCACCGTTATACATAATATCGCCTTTACTTACTTCGTATTCGGGGTGACCTGCCACTATTTTAGCAAGCGTACTCTTCCCGCTGCCATTTGGGCCCATGATGGCATGTATTTCTCCTTTATTGACGGTGAGATTCACTCCCTTCAGGATTTCAATTCCCTCACCCTCTACTTCAACATGTAAATCTTTAATTTCTAACACGGTAATCTTTATTTGATTTTTGTTTTTTTAATAAAATTTATTTGTCAACAAGTGTTCCGGAACAGGCATGAAACTACACAGCAATCCCGCTATCTTATTCACAGTACTAATTGCATCAGAATATTACCCAACACTGCCTTCCAATTTTATACCAAGCAGCTTATTGGCTTCCACAGCAAACTCCATTGGCAGTTCTTTAAGCACTTCTTTGCAGAATCCATTCACAATCAGCGAAATAGCATCGTCTTCACTAAGGCCGCGCTGCTGAAGATAGAAGATTTGTTCTTCACCCACCCTCGAAGTGGTTGCCTCATGCTCAACTTTTCCTGTGGGGTTGGCTGACTCTATGTATGGAAATGTGTGTGCACCACAGGTTTGTCCAATCAGCATTGAGTCACACTGTGAGTAGTTTCGGGCATTATCCGCTTTCTTGCTGATTTTCACCTGTCCGCGATAACTATTGTCGGAGTTTCCGGCAGAGATGCCTTTCGAAATAATGGTACTCTTTGTGTTTTTGCCAAGGTGAATCATCTTGGTTCCGGTATCGGCCTGCTGTCTTTTGTTTGTAACGGCAACCGAGTAAAATTCACCCACTGAGTTATCACCCTGCAAAATCACGCTTGGGTACTTCAGTGTGACTGCTGAACCGGTTTCAAGCTGAGTCCAGGAAATCTTGGAATTCTTTCCGCGGCATGCACCCCGCTTTGTCACAAAGTTGTAAATTCCGCCCCTTCCATCTTCATCACCGGAATACCAGTTCTGAATTGTTGAATATTTAATTTCGGCATTATCCATTGCAATCAGTTCAACCACAGCAGCATGAAGCTGGTGCTCGTCATACATTGGAGCGGTACATCCTTCAAGGTAACTTACATGGCTGTTCTCTTCGGCGATGATAAGCGTTCGTTCAAACTGACCGGAATTCATATTGTTGATCCGGAAATAGGTGGATAGCTCCATCGGGCAAATCGTATCCTTCGGCACGTAGCAGAAAGATCCGTCTGAAAATACAGCGGAATTCAGTGCTGCATAAAAATTATCCCGGACGGGAACAACAGATCCCATATATTTTTTTACCAGTTCGGGATGTTCGCGAACTGCTTCTGATATTGAACAGAAAATCACACCGGCTTCAGCCAGCTTTTCCTTGAATGTTGTAAATATGGAGACACTGTCGAAAACCGCATCAACAGCCACTCCGGCAAGCATTTTTTGCTCTTCGAGTGGAATACCCAGCTTCTCGTATGTCTCGCGGATGTTCGGGTCTACCTCGTCGAGGCTATTCAGTTTAGGTTTGTTTTTCGGAGCCGAGTAATACTGAAGTTTATCAAATTTTGGTTTTTCATAGGTGGCATTGAACCAGGAAGGTTCTTCCATTTCGGTCCAGGCCCGATACGCCTTAAGTCTGAATTCGGTCATCCACTCAGGCTCATCTTTCTTTTCTGAAATCAGTCTTACGACATCCTCATTGATGCCTTTTGGAAAATCTTCATATTCGACATCGGTGGTAAAGCCATACTTATACTCTTCACCAATCATCGATTCGAGAGCTTTTGTCTCACTCATAAAAAATCCGTTATCTGTTTAGAAACTTTAAATTCAATGGATAGAACATTCGAAACCGGCTAAAGGTTCAAAAAATCAGCGATTTCATTTACTATCCTTATTTGGAATGAATAAATATAAGCAAAATCGACACGTCAATAAAGCCGATTAACTGATTGAATAAGAAAGTATAATCAGTACAAAATCTCCAATTGAAAGATGTTATAAGCGTGATAGATTGTTCTAAATTATCATCCCTACCCTTAAAACCACAAAACTATCTTAAATCCGGACTGTCTATCCATTATTCGACTCGCTGAGCAAGAGTCCCACACAAGTAGTATTTACGATGTCGTCTACAGAGCATCCCCTTGAAAGATCCATATAAGGCTTACTTAGGCCTTGCAAAACAGGGCCGGTTGCTGTTGCACCGGCCAGTCGTTCAGTAATTTTATAGGCGATATTACCTGCATCCAGGTTGGGAAATATAAAAACGTTAGCATTGCCGCCAACAGGTGAACCGGGTGCTTTTGTTTCTGAAATCTCCGAAACAACAGCCGTATCGAACTGGAATTCTCCGTCCATTCTCCATTCCCTGTTTTGTTCCCTGGCAATCTTATACGCTTGCTGTACAAGTTCAACTTTTTCGTGCGAGGCACTTCCTTTAGTAGAAAACGAGAGAAAAGCGATAGCAGGCTCCACCCCGGTTAAGAGCAGATGTGTTTTCCCCGCATCGAGTGCAATAGAGGCGAGCTGTAATGCATCAGGATAGGGAACCACAGCACAATCGGCATAAGTGAACACACGCCCATCAGGCATCTCCATCAGAAAAGAGCTGGATATGATCGAAGAACCTTTTGCCACACCCACCGTTCGAATTGCAGAACGAATTACATCGGGAGTGGAAGCCACCGAACCCGCCACTGCAGCATCAGCTTCACCTTTCTGAAGTAACCATCCGCCGGTAAACAACGGATTTTCACACATCGCCTGAATTTGTTCCATTGTTGGATTTTTATGAGCCAGTTTTTTTCTAAAGAAACTGAATTTTTCATCATCTGTTTGTGGATTTCCGATCGGAAGAATGGTGATATTTTCGGGCAGCACCAGGCCACTTTGCTCTGTCAAACTGATAATCTTATCACGATTGCCTAATAATATGGGTTCAGCAATGTTTTCTGCGAACAGTCGAATAGCCGCACGGATTACCCGAATATCCTGTTCCGCTTCCGGAAGAATCACTTTTTTGTTCAATGATTGTGCTTTATCTCTGATTTTTTTGATCTGACTCATAAATTGCTGATTCTTTTCATTGGATGATTTATCATAGTTTGAGGCGTTTCATTCCGCAAAGAAATCTTATCAGCCGGATAGATAAGAAAAGTTTATTAAACCGTTGTGTAGAAACTTGAAATCTTTCGCGTAGTTTTCATTCTTGATTTACTAAATCATAAAAAGAATGGAGGTCACGGCCAGAATGATTCCGGCCCATTGAAGTTTTGTAAATCGATCACCCCAGCGGATTATGCCTAAAATTGTAGCACCGGCCACAGTTAAAACATTCACCGCACTATAGACGATAGCACCGCTCAACTGTTCAAGGGCTGCAATCAAAAATATGGCGGTCAGTAAATTGGGGATGCCGATTACTGCCCCCATCAGCAGCTCCTGCTTTTTAAAGGCCCATTTTTTTTGAAAGGTAATCGTTACGATACCGATCAAAAGGGCCGAAAAAAATACCATTGCCATAAACTGCTGCTTCAGTAAAAAGCCAGAAAATTCCTCTTCAAAAATTTTCAGTAAGGCATCACCCACACCGGTAAATAAAAAGATCAGGATCAGCAGCCATCCCGCGCTAAAGGGCTCTTTCAACAGGTCTTTTTTATTCGGAAGCAGCAGAAAAAGTGTGATAAATACCATAATAATACCAGCCCACTGTAACATTGTGAGTATTTCAAGATACCAGAGAATAGAAAACAGTACGGGGATTATTAATGATATGCGCATAGCTGCCACACTGATCCCAACGCCGTTATAATGAACTGATTTACTGTATACAAAAAAATTGGTAATGAACAGAATTCCGGTAAATACAGCCAGCAGAAGGGGCCAGAAAAGTGCTTCGCCAGAAACTGAAAAGGCGGTGATTGGCTGCTGATAATGAGACATTGCCAGCGCTGTGAGAGTAGCAATGAAATAATTTGTGGTAAGCACCCTGAGCGTATCAAGTTTCCTGAACTCAACAACCTTAAAAAGATGGGCAATCAATACCGAAAATGCTGCACATAATATGATAAAAAACCAGCCAGCCATCACTCTCTGATGTCGAGTGTTAAATTACCAAAAGCCTGAATTTCCTGCGGGCGGTCGTGCAGCCGGCGTGATGTATAGTCTACATTATTCTGGAGGTGCCTGACGATGTCGGACATTCGCGTTCTTCGCTGTTTGATCGCTTCAGCCCAATAATAATTAAATATATGGTGGCGCATGTTTTCCATTCCCGCCCCGCCTGTGTAGAGTGATGAAGACTGTCCCGGCCGATTGCTGAAAACCATAACTGAGTTGGGGATGCGACTGAGCAGTTGACTCGAAACTTCCTGTAAAGCCAGGCCATACGCACTGCGAACCGGACTGAGTCCTTCTGAGCCAGTGAGATGTGAAAATTCAAGGTCTGCCATCAAAAATAGTGCTGAGGGACTGATTCGTTCAAATTCATCAAAAATAAAACTTGTCAGTACACCGGGACCGTCTAAATCGTCGATCAGATCGAGGTACATATTTCTCTGATCGGTAATAGTGGCAAAACCAGACAAATAGACAAATAGCGCTCCTGTTTCGCCCATTCCTGAGACGGCACGAAGTTTTTCCTGCCAGTCATTTCCCGGCTCCATTTCGATAGTATAGATTTGATCATCGTTCATTTGAAGGGCATACCTCATATAAAAACGGAACAACCGGTGGTCCCGGTCGAGGTATTGCCGCATTTCAACACCTTCCAAAAATCCGTTTGTAAGGATAATGGCTCTGTCAGCGGGGTTATTTTGTTTCAGAATCGGCACCGAACTTTCTACATCAATTTCACCAAAGGGTGCTTCCTCAAACTCAAATACATCGGGGGTACCCGATTCCGCCTCGGACATCCACTCCACATCACCGGAATTTTTTGCCAAGTATACTACAGAGCCACCAAAACGCACACGGTACCAATCGTCAAGTTCACGGTCCATAAGCCTTAGCGAGCTGCCTACACCCACTTCGGTCATTACATTCATCTCATTTATAACCGGAGCATTCCGAAGAACTGCTACCGGAGAGGTTATGGTTACAAATGGAGCCAGAAAACGGCTGATGGGAATGTGATGTTCCAGGGTTTCCTCCTGGTAGTGAAGAGCCAGGTGTATTGAAGCCTCCTCATCCACAGCTCCCTCAAGATGGTCGGCCACGGTTGCAAGGTTCACATCCAGTCTACCATTGGATAATGTCAGACCGCTTTGTGCCAAAATCGTCTCACCCTCATAAGCGATTTCAAGATCAACGGTAAAATCGAAATCACCCGGGTCACTCCGAAGGGTGTCGTACACAACTTCGAAGCCGCTTCTTCGCATTAATTGTGTTTCCCCTGTTCGAACTGGTTCTCCCGTGGGTGTCATGTTGGTGAATGAGAGGCCTGCCAGCACCGCCGATGTTATGTTTAGTGCAAGCCGCTGGTTAGATGATGCCGAAGGCAGAATCAGATCGGTATTGGCAGCCGTAAGAGCAAATCCGGCTCCTGCAGTTCCCAGCAATAGAAATCCCCATTTTGGCCTATACTGCTGGATCGTCCGTTCTACTTTTACCCTCTGTTCAAACTCTATTTCACGTACCTGATGAGCTGAAAAACGCATCACGGGATCATCAACAGAGGGCTCGCTCTCTACAAGCAGTACACTCTTTTCAGCCAGTAAATTTGGCTCTCTGCTTGTATCGATTGCGTTCTGTTCGGTCACAATCCACCTGCTGGATGTACAGGAAATGCAAAAGATAAAAACCAACAAAAATGCCGGCAAACGCAGTGCCTTCATAAGCAGGTTTATTTAAAATGAGATTACAGCTCCCAATCCCACAAGATGTCTCAGTTTGAACGAATCTTCATCTCCCGGATCGGAGAGCCAAAACGGAATTTCGTACCGGAGTACAAAACCTCTCGGTTTTCCTAAATAATCGGGAATGTTCAAAGATAACGAAAAACCGGCTCCGGCATTGGAGAAAAGATCATCGGGTTCACCTTTCTGAACACCGAGAGACATTCCGGCATCAAAAAAGAGGTAAGAGCGAAAATTCAAAAATTCAGAAGCATAGGGGATATTGTTGAAAACTTTAGCGATGGGATTCCAGTAATCAAACTCAGCGTTAATGGAGGTAAAGGAACTGAACAGATTGGGAGATGCTCCTTCGTTTAGACAGTTTCCTGCATCATCGGTTTCCAAACAGGATATTTGAAAAGTTCCGATATCCTGCGACGTGTAACCCCGCAAGTTTGCACCCCCGGCCACATGGATATTCCCACTCTCCATCCAGGGCTGCCGTATGGTTCCTTTAGCACGGGTTGAACCGCTCTCCAGCCATTGGACAGCCGGCCTTACACTTCTTGAAAAAAGGTATTCTGGCGCTGCATTTTCGGAAGCGATACCAGTAAAAGAACGGAACCTCAGACCCCAATATTCATGAAAATTAATTCCTTGCGTAGCTCTCAGAGTCCAGGCTGTATAAAGATCATTGAGGTATTGAAGCCTTCCGGTGGTCTCTACGTTGTACCATCCAAATCGGTTATCGTTTTGCAGCTCATAGGTGAGAGAGGTTAGTATTTTGTGATCATCCGACCATAGTGCCGGAAATGCAGCATATTCATCATCAAACCGCCTTTCATAGGAGTTGTAGAAACTGAATTCCCGATATCGTCGCTCATCAAATCCTTGCTGCCAGCGTTTATTGAAGCCAATTCCATGGTCGTGATAACCCGTTCGCACTGAACTGATGAACTGAATATTGGCCTCACTCCCATAGTCTGACCAGGGGCGAATTGGTTCTGTATAGGTAATTCGGTATGAAACGGGCAGTGACGGCCACCAAAGCCCCACCCAAATACCGGCATCCAGGCGATGTGGCCCGTCTTCGAATGTACCTGGAACCTGTCCTGTAAGCCGCAGACCGAGCAGTATTCCGTCAACATCATTGTACCAGATATCGGGTGCCGGCAAAACTTCATAGCGCGGAGTTTGTGCATCAGAGTCAGTTATACTGAATACAGTCAACAATAATAAAAGCGAGAAAATCAGTGTATAGAAACGTGCCAATCGTCAAGGATTTGATTGGAAATTAACAAGTTATTTAACAGCTTCATCAGGCGCTGTTGTTCCGGCCAGTGAATAATTTTTATTGCATCTTCAATTCCGAACCATTCAGCTTTTTGATGTTCTTCATCAAGGATGGGTTCGTGACCGGGTTCGATTTCGGCAGCAAATGCGGGTATTGCCAGTATCTGGTCGGTTTTTGGTTCGTAAAACTGGTTTATACCTGGCAGTGTCCAAAATTTTTGCGGTGTCAGGCCGGTTTCTTCCTTCAGTTCACGCAAGGCAGCCTGCCAGTAAGCTTCTCCCTCTTCTACTTTCCCCCCGATCATTCTCCATTGGCCTTCGTATATATAGCCTTCGGATCTTTTGAAAAGCAGAAACCTGGGCTTCGTATCGATTATTCGGTAAGGATAAAGGTCGATCAGCTTTTTTTTACCCATTTTTCAAAACCTGTTCCTTAAAATAGTCCATAGTCTTTATGAGGCCTTCTTTACGGTTGGTTCGGGGTTCCCAATTGAGTATGTTTTTTGCCCTGCTGATGTCGGGCTGTCGTACCTGGGGATCATCGGCAGGGAGCTCTTCAAATGAAATTTCACTCTTGCTGCCGGTAATTTTGATAATCTCTTGCGCAAATTCAAGAATGGAAATCTCTTCGGGGTTACCAAGATTCACGGGTTCATTTTCATCGCTTTCAACCAGCCTGAAAATTCCCTCAATCAGATCATCCACATAGGTAAAGGAGCGTGTTTGAGACCCGTCCCCAAATACCGTTATAGGTTCATTGGTCAATGCCTGGCGGAAAAAAGTAGGAAGCGCTCTGCCATCTTTTAGCCTCATTCGCGTTCCGTACGTGTTAAAAATGCGCACAATTCGGGTATCAATTCCGTGATAGCGGTGGTATGCCATTGTCATGGCTTCGGCAAATCGTTTTGCTTCATCATATACACCACGCAACCCAGTGGGGTTTACGTTTCCCCAGTAGTTCTCTTTTTGAGGGTGTTCCATCGGATCACCATACACCTCGCTTGTGGATGCAAGCAGAAATTTGGCATTTTTTGCACGTGCAAGCCCCAGTGTTTTATGAGTGCCGAGGGACCCTACTTTTAATGTCTGAATGGGCATCTCCAGGTAATCAATCGGGGAAGCCGGGGATGCAAAATGAAGAATAAGGTCCAAAGAACCGTCTACATCAATGTAGTTGGTTACGTCATGCTTAATAAATGAAAAACGTTCACCGTCAATAAGATGAGCGATGTTGCTTTTTGCCCCTGTAATGAGGTTATCCATGCAAATAACATCCCACCCCTCACTGTGATAGCGGTCGCAAAGATGAGAACCGAGGAAACCGGCTCCTCCGGTTATAAGCACACGTTTGTTCAATTAATACCTCATTTAGGTTTTGATGCAGAGCTGAGCCGGCATTCTTCAGTCATTAACGCTTGGCCTGCCCACACTGATATAGACAAGTCCGGCTTCTTTTGCTCGCTGCAGATCATATAGATTTCGGCCGTCGAAAATTACAGGAGACTTCATCACTTTTGCAAAACGCTGCATATCAGGCCGGCGAAATTCATTCCACTCGGTACAAATAACAAGGGCATCGATATTATCAAGTACAGAATCCCTGTCATTCATAAATTCTATTTTTGCAAGAGTATCGGCATTGGATGCCTCACGGAATGTTTGAATGGCCTCCGGATCGTATACTTTCATGGTTACACCCAGCGCAGCAAGTTCCCTGGTAATATACAGAGATGGCGCCTCCCGAATATCATCGGTTTCCGGCTTGAAGGATAATCCCCAAACCCCAACCGTTTTTCCATTCAGTTCGTTGTTATAAAACTTCTTCATCTTCTCCACGATCGAAACCTTTTGCGATTCGTTTACTTTCATCACCGAATCGAGAATACGGAAATCGTATCCGTGCTCACCGGCCGTATGATGGATGGCCTTAACATCCTTGGGAAAACAGCTTCCGCCATAACCAATACCTGCAAAAAGGAATCTCTTTCCAATTCGCGAATCGGTACCCACACCCCGGCGGATATTATCTACATCGGCGCCTACTTTTTCGCAGATGTTTGCGATTTCGTTCATAAAGGTGATTTTAGTAGCCAGCATCGCATTGGCTGCGTATTTGGTCAGCTCCGAGCTTCGTTCATCCATAATGATAATCGGATTGCCGCTACGCACGAAAGGTTCGTAGAGTGCGGTCATCATCTCAGCGGCTTTTTGGCTGCTCGTTCCAACGACTACCCGTTCGGGTTTCATGAAATCTTCCACAGCGGCACCTTCCCGAAGAAATTCAGGATTCGAAACCACATCAAACTCTGCGTCAGATTTGGCGGCAATTTTTTCACTCACTTTGTCGGCTGTTCCAACCGGAACCGTGCTCTTGTTTACAATAACCCGATATTCTGGATATTTATTGAAGAGATCACCCAATTTATCGGCCACATTGAGCACGAAGCTCAAATCGGCCTGACCATTTGCTCCCGGAGGAGTTGGCAGGCAAAGAAAAATAATTTCTGACTCTTTAAATGCATCTTCAAGATTTGTGGTGAATTTCAACCTTTTTTCGCGAATTGCACGATCGAATACACGGTTCAGGCCCGGCTCATAAATTGGAACCACTCCCTTTGTCAATCTTTCTATTTTATCTGCATCGATATCCACACAAAAAACTTCATTGCCGCTGTCGGCAAAACAGGTTCCGGTTACAAGTCCCACGTAACCGGTGCCAATAACTCCTATTTTCATTAGTCTGTTTGTGATTTACTTCAATTTCAGTTAGCGTTCAATCTTTATAATTTCCAACTCAAGCCGGCCAGCAGGAACTTTTACCTTCACAACTTCACCCACTTCAGTGCCAAGTATAGCTTTACCAATAGGTGAGTCTACAGATATTTTGCTCTTTTTAAAATCCGCTTCATCTTTAGAAACCAGAGTATATTTCATCTCTTTGTTTGTTTTTTTGTTTAAAATGGTCACAGTAGACAAAAGGTAGGCTTTAGATGTGTTAATATCTTTTTCATCAATAATGGTTGATGTAGCAAGGGTATTTTCAAGCTCAGCGATACGCTTTTCAAGATGGCCTTGTGCCTCTTTAGCGGCATCATATTCAGCATTTTCACTTAAATCGCCCTGAGCCCTGGCCTCTGAAATTTCCTGTGCTATCTCTTTTCTTCCGCGTGTTTTCAGATCCCTCAGCTCCTTATCAAGCTTTTCATATCCTTCTTTCGATAGATAGTTTTTTCTCATAGTAGATTGTTTATTCATCGTTTACAAAACAAAAATAGCAGTCTCTTGCTGCTATCTGTAAATTTCCTGTTCAATATTTTTTTTCAGAACAGTAAAAATATGATGATAGAGGCTGTTTTCCCAACTATATTTTATAACAAACTTAAAATCCTACTTGCTTTTATGAAAAGTATCCAGGCAAAATTTTAATTATACTGAAATATAATATTTCCCAATTTCCTTCTTTTATTATTCAACAGCATCACAATGCATACACTTGATCCTGCGGCCATTCAAGACGTATCCCCATTTCTGTAAGAGTTTTCTGAAGATCGGATGTCAGCGCAGAAGATTCGTAAACCTGGTGAGGTTCCAGTCCGTGTTTGTTGCAGAGCGCAATCAGTGCTCCGGCCGACTCACCAATATTCCACTCCACAGGCTGAAGTCTGTAACAGCCATTGGTTATATGTGTGGTTCCTATGTTTTTGCAGGCCGGAACCAGATTTCTCACACGCTTCGGAATCAGTGCTCCGAGCGGAATCTGAAACGGTAAAGAACTGATGTCTATGTAGTTGTTGCCTTTCGTACTTGGGTGCAGGTCAATCCGGTAGGCACCGATCCCCACTGAATCCTGAAACTCTGCTGCACGCACATCATCCTCACTTAGTCCTGTTTCCTCCATTCGCGCTTCGGTGCCCACATGCTGCTCCAGCACGGTAAACATTGCTTTGATTCTGCGGCCTTCCCGAATATAGGCGTGTTTCGCCATACCATTTGATGTACCAAATATATCACCTCTCAAGCGTAATCCCGGCCAGCCTTCACCGCCATCCGGCCTTGGTGCTTCGGTTTGCAACCAGTAGATAAGTGAACGGTTTAGTTGTTCGGCCCCCTTGAGGTGCTTTTTAGCTTCTTCATCAGACACATCCACCAGTTTTCCCTTGAGGTAAGCGTGTTGCGGCCAGTTGATACAGGAGATAGGGCCACCATAAAAACCCGCTTCGAAATTGTGGTGATTAAGCACCTGTCGATAAGCCCACCAGCCGTCCTGATCCATTGGATCGAATGGCAATTCCCGAGGCTCCAGCGTCATTGGGTGAGTGTAGGTAAAACTGAACAGTGGACCCGGCCATGGGGGTGTCAGATTGGGTGTAAAATCTCGCCAGAATTCATACTCGTCCGGTTTATCAATCAAAAAGTTTGCATCGGGATGATAATCCAGCAGAAAGCAGAGGTTAAAAGCCTGCACATTATCAGGGTCAGCTTCAGAAGGGGCGTGCGGTTCACCGGTCTGATCCTGCCCTTCGGCACCAACCACATATTCTACATCGCCCAGCTTCAGCAAATCACCCATTTCTGTGGCATCGATAAACCATGGAGCCTTCAGCCACTTCGATTCTCCGCTCCTCNANCTTTTTACACGNACAGCCCGAAAGTGATCTCCGTCTGTTTCAACTTCTGTGGGTTGGTGCTCTATCAAAAACCTCAACTTGCCGTTGCTCACCCAAGGTGCAAGCATCGTTTCTAAAACAGCCACGGACACCTGTGGTTCGTGCGAAATTCGTGAAACCCAGCCATCGCCGGGGTTCAGGTAGGTTTCTTCAAGCAAATCTTGCCGAAGCGGATAGTGATTGCGATAAAAATTTCTAACTGCCGTCCGGTAACCCTGATAAGATTGTGAAGCTCCGAATGTCTCCACCCACGGATTCTCATCCGGCGGCACCGCCTGGGATGTCAATTGACCGCCAATCCAGTCGGTCGGCTCGGTCATGATTACACTCAATCCGAGTTTCAATGCAGAAAGTGCGGCCGCACATCCACCAGTACCCCCACCGATGATAACCAGGTCTGCCAACATTTCCTCCCCGGACATCGTACCCTTTTTCCGTACTGCAATACCTTTGGTTGTTTGCGATGAAAAACCGGATAGCGCCCCACTCGTAAAAATACCACCAACAAGAAGCCCCGATTCGGTTAAAAATTCTTTTCTGGATTTGGACATAATAAAACTTTATAGCTGAAAATTGATATGATATAATGACCTGGCAAAAGAACGGCCTTTAAAACAAATAAAGAGATTGTCACATATTATCTTATTGAGAATATATATTCAAAAAAATAAATCGGAAAGTTATAGTCGCGGCCTCATATATAATGTCCTTCAATAATAATATGCCGCCTGTATAATTACAGGTATAATTGAAGTATCGACGTAGCTGATAGCGCATTAGTTTCATACTAATGAAAAGTTTCTTGGTGAGAAATCAGGGTTCGAGCAACAAATTCGCATTTGATTAAGTTTGATATATCAGCCTGTAATTTTTTATTCATTCATAACACAAAATATATTTACTGTCTCCTTCTATTTATGTATAATTATTAAAGAGACCGTTACGTTTGATAAGAAACATTGAAAACTATGAAATTTACATCCGCCTTTATCATCTTGTTTTTTTCGATAACACTGATTGCTGAAGCACAGCTCAGACAAGATCTTAAATATCAACCCGAAGAGTATTCTGCTACAATGACTCACTCCGGATCGAGTGGAGAAAGCACAATTGGGAGCTGGATGAATCTCCTCAATATGACAATGGATCACTCCTACTCTATGACATTTAGCAGCTTCGGCGGACAGATGCAAAATATCAATGCTTACACCAACCACATGCATTTCGATCTGAGTGAGCGCTTTGATGCTCAACTTGATGTTTCTGTACTGCACGCTCCCTTCGGTAACAGCTTTATGAACAATGATAATAGCCTCGGAGCACAGATTATTGTAGATCAGGCACGAATTGAATATAAAATTTCTGATAACGCCCGTCTTTCACTGCAATTCTCACAGAGACCTGCATATTATGGTCACGGATTTGGTCCATACGGACGCAGTAATTACTACTCACCATTCAACAGAATGTCTCCCCGCTACTAAACGTTTTTAATGACGGAAACATCAAACCAAGACAACCGGAACCATCTTATTCTGAACTCTGCCATCGGTTTTCTGGGAGTTCTTCTACTTATCCTATTGGTTGCTTTGGGATCACGAATTATTTATCCAAGAATTGCAGCAGAACGAACAACGGTTGACCCTGTCCTCGTAAGCAACGTCATTCAGCTCGAAGTTTTAAACGGATGCGGAGTACCCGGAATCGCCACACGATTTACCGATCAGCTTCGGGGGTTTGGGTTCGATGTGGTTGAAACGGGTAATTACGACCATTTTAACCTGCCTGAAAGCATTGTTATATCCCGGGGCGGACAGATGGAAAACGCCATAAAAGTGGCCAAAGCTCTTGGGATACCCGAAGAACAGGTATTACGTGAACAGTCACCCGACTTTTATCTTGATGTTACTCTGGTAATCGGATCCGACTACGATTCATTAAACTTTTAATAAACTATTATTAATTATATGCCTATGACAAAATCTACTGAAATTGCACAATCCAAATTTTCCACAGACGCCCCCGGCAAAACTTCTGACTCAGAACTGTTGATTAATGTTATTACTGAGGGTTTGCTCGAAAAAAAAGCAAGAGACATTAAATTACTGGATGTAAGAGAGCTTACCACATTAACCGATTATTTCCTGGTCTGCCACGGTACATCGGAAACGCAAATCCGTGCCCTTGCCAATAGTGCACTCGAAAAAGTAAAAGAGAAAATTGGTGAAAATGTCTGGAAACAGGAAGGCATGGATGCAAGAAGGTGGATTATTCTGGATTATGTAAATGTGGTTGTACACATTTTCAGTGAGGAAAAACGAAATTTCTACGGCATCGAACGGATGTGGAACGACGCAGTTATTACAGAAATATCGGACGAATAAGATATAACCCATCTAATTATTTGCTACCTGATTTCTTACCTGAAAAACCAAATTGCACGACAACATGAGAACGGTGTGAAATCTGTCGTTAAAAAGGAACTTTTCCTGAAAAGTTGCATTAACGGTACAGGGTGTGCAATTTGCCGTTGATTTTGCCCCATAAAATGCTTCAGAAACATTTTGATGAATGTTTTTATTGAGCTATCATCAATTCATTTCATTGCCGGGTTTTTGAGGTATTCATTGATCAACCTGGCGCAAAAAAATAAAACTGGCTTTCGTTTTTTTGACAGTATTCACTAAATATCCTGAAAAGCTGGCCGCTTCCCTGCTGATTTTACTCCTCGCGGGCTACGGCATCCTGGAATTTAGTGCACACAGATCTGCCAGCGGTGATGAAGCACTTACCCTGATTATTGACCGAAGCCTGGATGATGCTGTAACTCTTTTTCATCAAATTTATTCCGAGCTTGAAGAGGAATCTGCAGAAATAAGAACTCTTGTAGAGCACGCAGCTGAAACCAGCCAGGGTCGTATGCCTGTTTATAACCGGCTATCGCAAAAAAACTTTTGGGGAATCAGCATATATAAAAACGGGGATCCCTGGCTTTGGAAAGGCTTTAACCTAAACCCCCAACCTCCTTTTTCGGAAAGCGAAAGTGACACTACTTACACAACCATCACAAGTTTTAATAACGTAGTTGTTCTGTTGAACCGGCAGCAGTTAACGATTCAGGATGAACGTTTCAATATTTCAACAGCAAGGCGGCTGGCTCAAACTACAGATCTTCCCTTTATCAAGAATGTTGAATATCAACTTTCTGATGATCCAGGGCTTCGCAATAACTTCCCCGTACGATATAGTTATTTTGGCTCTATTCCCGGAAATTCGATTCAGCGCACTCTGTCAACTCCACGAACCGATTCTGTCGGTGTGGTTTATGCTCCCCTGGAACTGTCGCACAACTATCTGCAAACCCAGAACGAAACTCACTATCAATGGCGATTTGCTTTTCACATTGCCATATTTCTGTCGTCATTTCTGCTTTTGGTGGTTTGGTCAACCATCCGTAAAAGTAAATTGCTCCACATCATACAAATTTTGCTAATTTTTATAATGTGGCCGGTAGTATTACTCTCGGGCTTGTTGAATTATTGGATATCCCTGTTTATTTCTGGAGGGCTGGTTACGGATAACGAAACGGTCTATCTTCTGGCAGAATACATTATAAATGCTTTTTTTCTGTTTCTTCTCTTTGTCAGCTTTCACAATCTTCTCCGATTTTCTCTGAGCGCTAACCGTAATGAAGAGCACTTTCGGACACTGGCATTTTCTGTTCTCTATGGAGCCCTCTGCCTGATTCTGTTGCTCTTTTTTGTATTCTCCACTCAAACACTTTTAACAGAAAGCCATATACCCCTTCTGGATCTTGAGCTGTCTCCGGATATCCAGTCGTTTATCTTCTACATTTTCTCGGGAATCTTTCTCACAGCTGCATCAGGCATTATTCTTTCCGCAGGGTATTTTTTAATGCTGAGCGAAGAGGGAAAAACAGCACTGATCTCTGTTATTGCTGTATTCAGCTTCATCTGTTTTTATTTTTTCGTTGATCTCGCTGTTGAGGAAAACCTGTTCTTCACCCGAATGTTTTCTATCACCCTCACCCTTTTTCTCCTTTATCTGCTCATCAGTTATCAACTTTACAATTATCCCGACCATTGGTACAAAATGTCGGGATTCAGGAAGCTGATGATCGGGGTATTTGTCATTTCCGCATCGGTCTATCTTATCATTTGGGACACCTCAAAAGACCGGATCGACCGGGAGCTCCTTCACCAAATTACTTTATACACCGATGAAGACGCATTCAATACCCGTGACATCCTATTCGATCTGCTTTCAGAGATTGAGACGGACCTCTCTCATCTGACTGAGGTGGAAATCGAACAGCAGCAGCAGCTTGTACAAGGGTATTTTCAGCGTTCGGTTCAGTCCAATATCAAACCGGAATGGAAAAATCATTCGTTTCATATTCGCTTGCTTACACCCGGAAATGAAGAGATCACCAACTATTCCACCACATTGGAAACCCCTGCCTGGTCTCGTGTTTTTACAACCGACACAATGCTCCGCTCCTATCGCGGTGAACAGATTCGCTGGCAAACCAACCGCCCGGTAATCTGGGGACGCCCCGCTGTTTCAGACCGCTATACAGCCCTGGACAGGGGCTGGATCCCAATTTATGATGCCGATCAGCCCGGAAATATGATTGCCTGGATTGCTGGTGACGTATTCAAAGAACGACTCGACTACAACAAACCGATGCGAGCGGTTCTCTCTGCCGCTACCAGGAGCGACTGGAAACAGAGCTACTACATTGCAGAGTATCTCGGCGAGAGGCTAACAGCCAGTACTGTTCGCGGTATATATCATAATCAGCCCCAATACAATAAACTACCTCAACAGGAAGCAGAAATTGCACGACAAAATTCTGTAAGTTTTATCACCAATATCACGTCAGACGGCTCATTCCGTGAAGTATTGGTAAGTCATGATGAACGCACTGTCATCAAGGCAAGTACACCTGTTCCCGGATTCAACCATCACCTCTTCTCATTTTTCCGCCTGCAGGTTGTACTCATTTTTTTCGGACTTTTCTGTTTCTCATTGCTCGGGATGGCCGGATTCGGACATTACAGTCTTTTCGGACAAAATCGCCGGTTCAGGGATCGACTGGTAGATGGACTTGCCCTTGCTACCATACTCTTTCTGATTGTACTGATTTTTGCCACCCAATATGCGGTGGACATACAAAATGAAAAGAATGTTGAAAGGGAGCTGGTCAACAGTCTAAGCAGTGTAGCCGAAGCGATGAAAGACCGGGACTTGTTCTCGGAAGATTCTGATGCATCTGAACTGTTATCGGAAATTACGACCCCGCTTAATGTGGATCTGGTGCTTTATTTCGGCCGTTCAGTTGCTGTCTCCACCACTCCGCAAATTTTTCAGCAGCATCTGGTTCCGGGCACCATGCCTTACCCCGTTTACGATTTTCTCTTTAACCGCGAACGTACCCACTATGTTGCTTCCAGTGAAATTGGCACCGACGAAATGCTGATCGGTTATCGCTCTCTCTCTGATGCCGACGGAACACCCATCGGAGCCATTGCTATTCCCACATTTTTGCAATCACCTGTTTATGAAGAGCAGCTCCTCGAAACCACCAGCTACCTTTTTGTTGTGTACCTGTTTATTTTTTCTTTGTTTATCGCTGGTTCTGTTTTTCTCTCGAACCAGCTTACAAAACCGCTGAAACTGATTCAGGTAGGGCTGAACAAAATCTCGCGCGGCGACATGAAAACCAAAGTTGCCGTTACCAGTCAGGATGAAATCGGTTCACTTGCTGATGCCTACAATACAATGGTGCAGCGGCTTGATCACGCTCAGAAAGAGCTCATGAAGGCCGAGCGTGAATCTGCATGGAAAGAGATGGCACAACAGGTTGCTCATGAAATTAAAAATCCGCTCACCCCGATGAAACTTAACCTTCAGCACCTCCAGCGGCAGCTTGATGGCAACCCCGGCCGGGCAATCGATTTAAAGACTGCTATCGAAAAAATGGCAACAAACATCATTGAGCAGATCGAATCACTGAATAAAATTGCTTCCGATTTTTCGAAATTTGCTAAACCGATTGATGAGCCAAAAGAGCCTTTGAGCCTGACCGAACTTGTACAATCTGTTGCTGATCTGTACGAACACGATAACTCTGCAGAAATCCACTGTGTCATTCCAAAAAAAGAGGTGACCGTATCTGGTGTAGAAGATGAACTGAGACGGGCACTTATCAATCTTATCAAAAATGCTATCGAGGCGTGCAGCCCTCAAAAGGCTGAAATACAGATCACGCTCAAAAAAATGAAAGATCACGCCATGATTCAGATCAAAGACAACGGACATGGTATTGATGAAAAAGATCGCGACAAAATTTTTCTACCGAAATTTTCTACCAAATCCAGCGGCACAGGCCTGGGGCTGGCCATTACCAAAAAAATTGTAGAGGAACACAGCGGCGACATCTGGTTTGATTCAAAAGAAGGGCATGGCACATCGTTTTTCATTCGTTTCCCAAGCACCTGAATGGTTTCAAAAGAATGGTGCTACAGTAGAGCTTTGTCTGTATAAAATATGTGACGTTATAAAATGGTTTTTAGCTAAAAGCTATCAGCTGTCAGCAGTGGCAGGCCTGCAGATATTAGTTTCAGGGGCCAATATCTCTTCTTTAATGATTTTAATAAAAAGGGGCTTTTCCAATAAAAATTATCTGATAGATAACAAGTAACGGCTGTTTGCAAACGGATGCATTCAAAATGGCAAATTTAACAGGATTACAATCGAAATGAGACAAAAAAATTACTCCGGCATCACACTTTATAAAAGCCAATAGAGTTTTATCATTAAAACCCGTACTATCTTCCCCCTGTAATAATTTACCTGAACTTTGTGCCGGATGTATCAGAAAAAACAATTCTTTTGGCTCTTTATACTTTCAAGTTTGCTGATTCTTGTTTTCGGTTGCCGTACCCCCGAACCAACGGTACATGAACCGGAATCCGAAATAATACCTGATGAGGCTGAAGAGGACCTTCCTGTTACCGAAACCCTGCCAATAGTTGAGTATGAAGCTCACCTTAAGCCTCAAAAAGAGTTCCGGGCTGTTTGGGTGGCCACAGTTGCTAATATTGACTGGCCTTCTCAGCCCGGACTGCCTGTTTCTCAGCAAAAAGAGGAAATGATCAAAATTCTGGATCGCGCCGCTGCACTCCATTTTAATGCGGTG
>SL_3KL_010_SEDDRAFT_10000970_pt1 | contig 25398 bp, 19 predicted proteins | sample SodLakKL_010_SED_2_FD_10381 | JGI IMG/M metagenome (IMG submission 10381) | reverse complement strand
GCCTCGGAGCCCAGCAGGTCCACCAGCTTGAGCGCTCTGTCCCGATCCGGGTAGTCCAGCGCGATAATGAGTCCGGCCATAGCTCAGTCGTCTGCCTCCTGAGGCGTCCCCCGGGAGCCGGGGAGCCTGGCCGTTCCCACCAGCTTCGAGACGTTCTCGACGGCGTGCCGGCCCACATATTCCTCCAACCACTTCACTACACGGCCTGCAGACCGGGGATCCCAGAAGGATGCGCTCCCCACCTGGACCAACGACGCCCCCGCCAGCAGGTACTGGATGGCATCGGTTCCCCGGGCCACGCCTCCGACGCCCACCAGGGGGACCCGGGCATGGTGGCTGGCCCGCCAGACGGCGTGGACGCCCACGGCCCGGAGGGCAGGCCCACTCATGCCACCGGCGCCGGCTCCGATGATAGGTTCCCCGGTCTCCGGGTCCAGCACGAGGCCCGGGAGGGTGTTCACCAGAGTGATCCCGTCCGCTCCTGCGTCCTGGACCGCCTCCACCACAGGACCGAAGTCCGGGGTGTTGGGTGCCAGCTTGGCCAGAAGGGGTCGCTCCGTTCGTGCACGCACGCCCTGCATGACCCGGGCCGCCTCCCCGGGATCCAGGGCGAAGGGAAGGCCTCCCCGCCGGGTGTCGTTGGGGCAGGACAGGTTGATCTCGAAGCCCAGGAAGCCGTCGGCATCGTCCAGGATGGAGACGACCTCCAGGAACTCGTCCGGGGTGTGGCCCGCCACACTTACCAGGACCCGGGCCTTCCGGACCCGATCTCGTAGCCAGGGCAGCCGATCCCTCCGAACCGATTCCGCCCCAGGGTTGGCCAGTCCCACGGAGTTCACCATGCCGGCCCGAAACTCCCCCACCCGGGGCGCAGGGTTCCCGGCTCGAGGCTCCAGCGTCACCGACTTGGTCACGATTCCGCCCAGCCGGTCCAACTCCATCACTTCCGAGACTTCCTCACCGAATCCACACGTCCCGGCTGCCAGGAGGATGGGGTTCTGGAAGGTGGTGCCCAGGAGCTCCTGCCCCAGCACCGTGGCTTTCTCCCTCACCAACCGCCCTCCCCACTGCCGCTTCCGGGAGGGTAGCGCTGGAAGAAGCGGCGGACCGACCTGGCAATGGCTTCCGCCGACTCCTGGTGGAATTCGGGTCGGGTCAGCAGCCCCTCCTCCTCCCTGTGGGTCAGGAAACCCACCTCGATGAGGACCGAGGGCATCATGGAGTTGGTGATCACCGCAAAGGGTCCTTGCTTCACCCCTCGATCGGGTCCCGGGTGGAACCGTCCCATCTCCTCCTGGACCTTCTCGGCCAGGAGAGCGGACCAGTGCTGGTGGTCGAAGGTCCGGAGGTCCCGGATGATCTCGGCCAGGAGGGGGTCATCCACTGGAGGCGTGTCCTCAGAGCGTTCCAGGCGAAGGGGGGCGTTTTCCGCAGCCGCCACCCGCTCTTCGTGCTCCGTTCGGGCCTCTGAAAGGAAGTAGGTCTCGAACCCCCGGACATCCGGGCGATCCGGGAGGGCGTTGGCATGGATGGAAAGGAAGAGACCTGGCCGGTCTCCCTTCCACTCGGTGGCCCGGGCCCCACGGTCCCAGAGTGGAATGAACTCGTCATCCCCCCGGGTCAAACGGACCTCGATGTCAGGGTCTTCCCGAAGGACCTGGGCCAGAGCCAGCCCAACGGCCAGGGCCACCTCCTTCTCCTCTAGACCCCCAGGACCGACGGCTCCCGTATCCCGGCCTCCGTGGCCTGGATCGATGACCACGATCCGAGGAGCTCGCCCCGCTTCGGCTCCCTCATCGGCCCGGGCTGGCTCACCACCGGGTGTAATGGGAGACTCGGCCGGCTGGGCAGCTCCGGTCTCCGGAGGATCGGCGGGTGTGAGGTCGGCATCGGAAATGGAAGCCCCTTCCACCTGGAGGATCCGGTTTTCACCGTCCCACTCGTAGGCCGCTGGGAAGAAGCCAGGAAGGAGGTCCACGACCAGTTGGAGGGGGACGTACACATCGTCCCCGAAGCGGTAGGGCGCATGTACCATCTGGATGGGACGCCTATCCCACTCCAGGTAAGGCGAGCCGGGGTTGAAGCGAAGCTCTACCCCGGTCCGATGGGTAAGCTGAAAGCGCCCTCCGTCTTCGGCGCCAGACCACCCAAGGTCATCCAGGGCGCCGGCTGGGATGGAGGCGAATCCCCGGTGGCGCTCCACATCCACCGTGAGAGTCCGGCCGTCAGGGAGGACCATCCGAAGGTCCTGGGGGCCGTTGGCCTGGCCCTGTACCGGGTCCGGTAGCATTCCGGCGGCCAGGAGGAGCAGGAGGAGGCCGCAGAGGAACCCTGGAAGGGGCCGAAGCACCGTCATTGATGGGCCTGGATGGCTCTCCGGGCTTCCCGCTCCTGCGTGCGCCGCTTCAGGGTCTCCCGTTTGTCATGGAGTTTCTTTCCTCGGGCCAGGCCCAGGGTGACCTTGGCGTACCCCCGACGGAAATAGATGTCCAGCGGAATGAGGGTCAGCCCCTTCTCTTCTACGGAACCCACCAGTTTGCGGATCTCATCGGCCCGGAGAAGGAGCTTACGCCGTCGTGTGGGATCGGTATTGAAGCGGTTGGCCTGCTCGTAGGGAGAGATGTGGAGGCTGTAGAGCCAGACCTCCCCGTCCTCCACCCGGGCAAATGCATCCTGGAACGCCACCTTTCCATCTCGGAGGGACTTCACCTCGGGGCCCTTCAGGACGAGTCCAGCTTCCCAGGTATCCAGGATGTGGTATTCGTGCCGGGCCTTCCGATTGGATGCGATGATCCGTCGCCCGTCGTCGGACTTACCCATGGTCTACCTTCTCCAGGGGTGCGTTGGGTGCAGAGAACAGGAGTCGGATCAGTAGATCAGGACCGGGGTGCCCACATCCACCAGGTGGTAGAGTTGCCGGGCCGCCTCATCGGTGAGACGGATGCACCCGTGGGAAACCCGTCGGGCCTCCGGGTCGCCGTTCATGAGGAGTTGGGGCTGATCGGTGCCGTGGATGGCGATCCCGTCGCCCAGGAAGAGGGCGGAGGTCCCAAGCGTTCCGGAGATGTAGCGGGACGGGTCATTCCGGGGAGGAATGGGGATGTCCCGCTGGACGTACCACCAATCCGGGACAATCCAGACCGGATCCTTCTCTTTCCGCAGGACCTGGAACATTCCCACCGGCGTCGTGAAGGTCCACTGCTGTCCCTGGCCTTCCAACTGGAAGCCATGGCCCGTACCGGCCGGGGAGGACCAGAGGACTTCCCGGCCCTCCATGACGAAGACCCGGCTTTCGGCGATGTGGACCACGACGTAGGCCCCGTCGTGCTCCACGAGGGGGGCGTCAATGACCATCTCCCGTTCCAGGGAACGATCGGCGAAAACCACCGACTCTCCGGGGTTCAGGAGCCCTCCGTTGCCATTCCCGTTCCCGTTCCCGTTTCCACCAAAGGGGGCCAGGACCTGAGCCCCCAGGGAGCCGGGAAGGGTCAGGGCCAGGATAATGAGGAGGGCGCTTACGGCACCTCCGGTCGATCCTTCTCCTCTCCGCTTCATCCGTACCTCTCTGCGAACCTCATATGAACGGGCCACAACGCCTCCCACAATGAACACCACCGAACTGTAATAGATCCAGAAGAAGAGAATGGCAAAGACGGCCAGGCTTCCGTATGCATTCGTAAAGTCGGCCAGGCTCGTCACGTACCAGGCGAATCCGGCCTTCATCAACTCGTGAAAGAGGGCCGTGAAGGTGGCTCCCACCGCGGCTACCCGCCGCTTGATCCGTCGCGGCGGCACAAACCGGTAGATAAGATAGAAGAGGAGCCAGGCTGTGACAAAGGCGAGGAACTGACCGGCCAGGAACTGGGTCAACTCCGCTGCTCCCCCAGCCATCCCCAGGAAGATCACCCCGGCCCGCTGGGCCGTCTGCAGGACAACGGTGGCGCCCATGTTCAGGATGAGAAGGAGCCCCCCCAACAGCACCACCTGGAAGTCGAAGAGCTTCCCCTGGATGATGCCCCGATCGTGCTCCGGCGAGAAGATGTTCCGGAGAACCACCCGGAGACTGGCCACCAATCGGGTGGAGATCCAGAGAAGCAACCCTGCACCCACCAGGCTCAGCCCGGTCCGCTCCCGGACCACCTCCTCCACGAATCCCCCGACGGTTCGGATGAGCTCAATCTCTCCTTCCACCGCCGGCAGGTACGCCATGAGGGCCTGGAGGAGTTCCGTGACCGGGTCGGCATATCGGGCACTCACCACGTACCCGGCGATCCCCACCACCAGGATCAGGAGGGGAACCATGGCCACGAGGATGTTGAAGGTGATGGCCCCGGCCATGAAGAAGAGGTCGCTCTTCTCGAGACGGGCCTTCAGGTCTCGCAAAAAGGCCCGGAGCTCGGCAAGCCAACTCGCCGGACCCCGGGCCTTCTTTCCGTCAGGAGAACGGGCTTCGTCTGGCGGTCCGGCGTCTTCCGGCCCGACCGGTTCCGTCTCGGCCCTCCCCTGGTCACTGATCCTGGAATCCCCGGGACTGCTCAGGCCTCCGCCTCATCCTGCTCGGCAGCCGGCTTGGATGCTGCGTCTTTGGCCGCATCCACACCGGCCCGGTAGGCTGCCTTGGACTGGTGGATCTTTCCCTCCAGCTCCTCCCGGGCATCGTGGGCTGCCTCCCGACCCGACTCCACAGCCTCCCGAACGGCCTCCACCCGCTCCATCAGGTCGGCCCGGGCCAGCTCGAGCCTTTCCTCGATTTGATCCTGAGCCTCCCGCATCCGATCCTCGGCGGCATCCCGGATCCGGACCGCCCGGTCCTTGATGTCCTGTTGGGTTTCTTCTCCTGTGCGGGGCGCGAAGAGGAGGGCGACCCCCGCCCCCAGAAGCGCACCCAGGAGGAACGGCCCAACGCCACCTCCACTCTCCCGTTCGATCACGTAGTACGGCCCGTCGTCCCGATGGCTCATCTGTTCCTCCGGTATCATGCAGGAATCTTGGTTGAGCGGCGCCTCTCGGCAGCCGCTCTGGGGAGGCTTTGGCTCCGCCTGGCGGGCCCATGCCTCCAGAGAAAAGGTAGGATCGGAGGGGGATGAGGTACAGCGCCCTTCCCCCTCGACCTCAAGCAGTCCAGTGACCGTCATCGGGCTCCAGCGCCGGTCGGGCGATCCCCTCTCGGCCCAGAAGTCCCGATGTCAGCCCCTTCCCCAACTCTACCCCGGGCTGGTTCAGGGGATTCACCCCGTACAGCGATCCGGCCAGAACGGTCGTCACCTGCCAGAGCATGAACAGGGCGCCCAGGGCATGGGCATCCAGCGCCTCCACCTCCAGCGTCAACGATGGCCGCCCTTCCAACCGGAGCGCTTCCACCGTGGCTCGGAGCTCGGTATCCAGGAGTTCCTCCAGGGTATGCCCCCCCAGGTAGGCCAGTGCGGCCTTGTCCTGATGGGTTCGGGGAATGGCCAGGGGCCGCTCCCGCCGGGCCACCCGAAGGAAGACCACTACTTTGTCCTGTGGTCCCTCCATGAGAAGCTGCAGAAGCGAGTGCTGATCCACGGCCCCCAGCGCCGGCAGGGGAGTGGGGCCCACTCCAGCCTCCCGCCCACCCTCCGGGAGGCGCTTCCCCAGTGACTCGCCCCACAACTGTTGATACCAGAGAGCCAGGGCCCGGAGCCGATCGGCGTAGGGCATGAAGACGTGGACCGAACGACCCAGATCCGTGTCGGCGGCATGGAGGAGGACCGCCAGGAGGCCGGCTGGATTCCGGGAGAGATCAGGGTTGAGGCAACGATCCCTCATCTCTCGAGCCCCATTCAGGAGGGCCTCCACGTCCACTCCCGTGGCCGCAGCCGGGAGGAGCCCCACCGGAGAGAGCACCGAGAAGCGCCCCCCCACATTGGGAGGGACCGGGAGAGCCGGGATCTCCCGCTCCCGGGCCAGCGCCCGAAGTGCGCCCTCCTCCGGATCAGTCGTGAAAAGCAGGTGACCCCGGACTCCCTCTTCCCCCAGCTCCGCTTTGAGCGCTTCCTCGATGACCATGAACTGGGCCAAGGTCTCGGCCGTCCCCCCGGACTTGCTCACCACGTTGAAGAGGGTCCGGCGCAGATCCAGTCGGTCCAGGAGGGCCGCCGTCGAATCCGGATCCGCATTTTCCAGGAAATAGAGTCGAGGAAAGTGGTCCCGGGCCTCATCCGAGTCCTCGTTCCAGTGGGGTCCAAGGAGGGCCTCCGCAACTGCTCTTCCCCCCAGGCTTGAGCCACCGATCCCCACCACCACCAGATTCTCGAACCACTGGCCGAAGGAGTCGGCAACCTCCAGCACCTGCCGGCTCAGGGTCTCATTGTCCGGAAGCTCCAGAAATCCCAGCTCCCCGGCCTCTTCTCGCTGGCGCAGCTCCCGGAGGGCGGTGGCGAAGCGAGTGGCCAGCTCTCCCCCGGGTGCCAATCGATCCGGATCCACTCCCTCCGAGCCGTCCAGACGAGGCCGGAGGATATTCCCGTAGTTCAACGTCACTTCACTCATGCGTCATCCTTGATCTGGACGGTCAAACCATCGAAGGCGGGCTGCACTTCGGGGGGAAGCCGATCCTCCAGCTCCCTGTGGCTCACCCGGTGACTCAGATGGGTGAGGAAAGTCCGTCGCGCACCCAGGAGGCGTGCCACCTCCACCGCTTCTTCCACGCTCAGGTGGTTGGGGTGGGGGTTCCCGAACCAGAGAGCGTTCAGGACCAGCGTATCCACTCCCTTCAGGTGACGGAAGGTCTCATCCGGGAGCCGCTTGGCATCGGTAATGTAGCCCAGGGACCCGACCCGAAAGCCCAGAACCCTCATCCGGCCGTGGGGAACGGGCAGTGGAAGGAAGGAACGTCCAACCACGATCTGGGGCCGATAGGGCTCCAGGGAATGGAGCTGGATCTCCGGCTTGGAGGTCCCCTTCTCCGGCACGACGGAGTGATCAAAAATGTACTGAAACCGGCTCTCCACCTCGGTCCGGATATCGGCAGGAACGAAGGCCGTCACACTCCGCTTCATCTTCAGCGAGAAGATCCGAAGGTCGTCGATGCCGTGAAGGTGGTCGGCATGGATATGGGTGTACCAGACCGCATCCACCCGCTTCACCCCTTCCCGGAGGAGCTGGAGGCGGAGCTCGGGAGGCGTATCCACCAGCACCTTTCCACCATCTTCCCAGCTCAGGAACGCGCCGTGCCGGGTTCGACGGTCCCGGGGATCGTCAGAAGTGCAGACCGGACAATCACACCCCACCACGGGGACGCCGAAGGAGGTGCCGGTTCCGAGGAAGGTGAGATTCACGTCACGAGGTGCTGTGTGGGTCGAAGGATGGCTCGGCCCGGCCAACAGCCGGTGCCGTACCCCGATGATTCAGGGTCACTCCACCCCCATGGGGTTGTCAGAGTCTCTCCACCCGCATGGTGTTTGTGGTCCCCGGCTGATGGAAAGGGAATCCGGCGGTGATGACCACGGGATCCCCCGATTCCCCCTCTCCGGAATCCTGAATCGCCGCCTTGCCGAAGCCGCTCAGGGCCTCGTAGGTCACTTCCTCTGATTCGGCCAACAGGGGACGGACGCCCCACACGGCGGCCAACTGCCGGTAGGTGGCCAGGTCGGTGGTCACGGCGAAGATGGGAACCGGCGGCCGGTGGGAGGACACCAGGCGCGCCGAGAAGCCGGACCGGGTGATGGTCAGGATCGCTGGAGCCCCCAGGTTCCGGGCAGCATCCACGGTGGCTGAAGCGACGGCGTGCTCCCGGGGGGTGGCCCCGGAGCGAAGGGCGTGGTGGGTCATGCCCAGGTAGCGGGGTCCCAATTCGAGGATTCCGCTGGCCTCGATCTCCCCGATGATCCGCACCAGGGCCTCTACCGCCTGCAGTGGATAGCGTCCCACCGCGGTCTCCCCGGAGAGCATGACCGCATCCGTGCCGTCCAGGACGGCGTTGGCCACATCGGAGGCCTCGGCTCGGGTCGGACGGGGATATCGGACCATGGACTCCAGCATCTGGGTGGCCGTGATCACCGGTCGGGCATGGTAATTGGCCAACTGAATGATCTTCTTCTGGGCCAGTGGGACCTTCTCGAAGGGAAGCTCGACCCCCAGATCTCCTCGGGCCACCATGACCATGTCGGTCTCGTAGAGGATCTCCTCGATGACCGAGAGGGCCCGGGCCATCTCGATCTTGGCCACCACCAGCGCTCGGCCATTCACCTTGTCCTTCAAGCGGGACACATCGGCAGCCTGCCGGACGAAGGAGAGGCCGATGAACTCGACGCCCTCTTCCAGGGCCAGCGCCAGATCCACCTCATCCTTCTCTGTCATGGACTGGGCGGAGAGGGCACCGGACGGGATATTCATCCCCTTCCCGCTCTGGAGAACCCCACCGCGGACCACCTTGAACCGGGACCGCCGGCCTTCCACGGCGACGCACTCCAACTCCAGGAGGCCGTCGTCCAGGAGCACCGGGTCCCCGGCCGCCACATCCTGGGCCAGGTCCTCGTAGGTGGTGGGAAGCTCTCCTTCGACTTCCTCTCCCTCCGGGGCGAAGACCAGCTCAGTCCCTTCCTTCAACTCCACCGGGGCGTCCAGGACGCCTACCCGGATCTTTGGTCCCTGCAGATCCACCAGGATGGAGACGGGCCGCTCCACCACCTGTCCGGCCTCCCGGACGGTCCGGATCATCTCTCGGTGCTCCTGGGCCGTGCCATGAGACATGTTGATCCGGGCTACATTCATCCCGGCCTGGACCAACCGTTGGACGGCGTCAGGATCCGAGGTGGCCGGTCCCAGGGTGCAAACGATCTTAGTGCGCAGCATCAGGTCCTTTTCGTATCAAACAGATTCGTATCAGCCGGATAGATCTGGTTGGATCGATGAGAAGTGAGTCATCGGAGATCACTCCCCGACCACGGGAGGGCCCGGGAAGTCCTGGAAGTTGATCCCGAGGCCGGGAGGAAGCAAGGTTGAGACCCCGTCCGTGACCGGATCGTCCCAGAAGGGCCTTGAAGAAAGAGCCTTCTGGGACGTGGAACACCAGGGATCCTCCCGGGATATCATTTCCCTTATGCCGGAATTGTGTCCTCCACCTCCAGTGGAGGGCCCTTCATTCATTCAAGAGCGAGGAGAGACCGACCGAACCGCATGGATATCCAACTGATCGACCAAGCCGACGCCCTCCCGGAGGTGGAGCAGGACCTGGCCACCGCTCGACGGATCGCGTTGGACTGTGAAGCAGCCGGGTTTCATCGGTACTCCGATCGAGTCTGTCTGATCCAGCTCACCTCGGGACAGCGCACCTACCTGCTGGACCCTCTGGCCCTCTCCCTGGACGAGCTCCTCCGCCCGTTCCTGGAGGATCCGGACCGGGAAGTGATCATGCACGGAGCCGACTTCGATCTCCGTCTCCTGGACCGGGATCTGGACATCCAGTTGAAAGGTCTCTTCGACACCCAGGTGGCCGCATCGGTCCTGGGGATCGACGGGATCGGCCTCCAGTCCCTCCTGGACCGAACCCTGGGGGTGGAGCTGGCCAAGAAGTACCAGCGGGCCGACTGGGCTCGCCGGCCTCTTCCCGAGCCCATGCTCCGCTATGCAGCTCTGGATACGGTCCATCTCATGAAACTGGCAGACCAGCTCACCCAGGAGTTGGAGGAAGCCGGGCGCATGAGCTGGGCCATGGAGGAGAACCGGGCCCTGGAGACCATCCGCCATGAGGATTCCTCCGGAGACGACCCGGCCGCTCGGTTGAAGGCGGCCCGAGGCCTCTCGGACCGGGAGGTCCACCGACTCCGGGAGGGATTGGCGTGGCGGGATGAACTGGCCCGGCGCCGGGACAAAGCCCCCTTCCGGGTGACGAACGACTCGGTTCTCCTGGAGGTGGCCCGGCAGAACCCCTCGTCCGTCCGGGAACTCGCGAACATCCAGGGGATGAACGGTGCCCTGGCCCGAGACGAAGGGGAAGCGCTCCTGGATCGGCTTCGCCAGGTGGACGCTTTGCCTGACCAGGAGGTGGTGGGGCTCCCCATTCCCGACCGGGCAGGCTCCGGTCGGCCACCTCCGGAAGTGGAGGAGCGGATGCGGACCTTGAAGGGAATCCGGAATCGGAAGGCCGGAGAGCTGGGGATCGACAGGGGAACCCTTCTCCCCAACGCACTCCTGGAAGTCTTGGCGGCCGACCCTCCTGTAGAGCTGACTCAGATGGCCCGGGTTTCCGGAATCCGTCAGTGGCAGGTGAAGGTAGTGGGTCCGGAGCTCATGGACGTGCTGGCTCGGGAGATGACCGGCTCTGGGAGCTGACTGGAGATCATGAGGCGGCTCCCCGATGGGGTCGGCTCGACGAACCAACGAACCTGAAATCGGATATGGAGGTCGAATGGCTTCGGAGATGCTGCAGCGGGATGATCTATCGGTGTACGTGGTGGCAGGGGTGCCAAAGAGCTTCAAGAAGAAGCTGCAGAAGTTCGTGGAGAAGGAATCCAAGTCCGACGGAGACGTCATGCTCCTGGATGAGGAGATGACCGACTGGGTCCTGGCCCGGGTCCAGGGCGAGAAGCGACGCAGTCACGAACAGACCCCGGCATCGTCGGCCCTGTGGCGGGCCTATCGGGCCCTCAGCGCGGCCCGTTACCACCTTCAGGATCAGCCCATCGAGGCGGAGATCCGGGAGCTCCGGGACAAGATCGAAGAGCTTTGGCGGGGTACGAGCCCCCTCCATCCGGCAGACGCGGAGGAGGACGAGGACGAGGACGAGGAGTTGGACGAGGCTAGCTGAGCCCTCACCGGCTCTGAAAGCCCTGACCCACTCTGGAGTAGGAGAAGTTGGGGTTCAGTCCAACGCAACGAGCCCGGCGCCCCTCACATGGAGGGTGGGCCGGGCTCGTTGTATTGGACCCCTGTCCTGGATTCAGTTCCCGTCCTCTTCCTTCACCTTGCAGTCGATGCAGTATCGGGCGTGGGGGAGGGCGTCCAACCGCTCGAAGCCCAGGTCGGCGCCACAGGTGTGGCAGGTGCCGAAGGTCTTGGGATCATTGTAGAGGCGGCGAAGGGCCCCTTCCAGGCGGTAGAGGTACCGGCCTTCCTTGGTGGCAAAGAGGGCCGCCTTTTCGCGCTCCATGGCCTCCGTCCCCTGGTCGGCCATGTGGTCGGTGTAGGCGGCCAATGCCGAATCCCCCGACTCACGGTCGGCTTTGGCCATCTGGTCAAAGAGCCCCAGGGAACGAAGGGCCTTGGCCCGTTCCTCCAGAAGCCGCTTTTCGATATGCTCCAACTGTGACTTGTTCAGCATCCTGCGCCCTCGAAGAGGGTATGTCTTCGTAGGCAGGTCCTGCCAGTATCGATCCGGCCTGACTTGCCTGATGAATTAGCATGGAAATGTACTGAACCAGCGTCTTCTCGTCCAGTTTACGCCGTTCGTAGGCTAGTGGAGAAATATAGGAGCAAGACTATGGACACCATCGAATGCCGCCGCTGCCAGGGCCCCAGACCCGCCCTGGCCAAAGCCCCGTTCCGGAACGAGCGAGGGGAACGGATCCAGAGGGAGATCTGTCAGACCTGCTGGTCCGAGTGGCTGGAGCACCAGACACTCCTCATCAATCACTACGGGCTGGATCCTCGTGAACCGGACGCCCGGAAGTTCCTCTATTCCCAGATCGACCAGGTCCTGCTGGGGGACGAGGAGCCCCAACAGGTGGACACCTCCAAGAAGGGATCGGTGGAGTGGTGACCGGGCGTTGTGGCCGCTGGTAGATGAAAGGAGGGGGGAGGACCTGACAGGTCCTCCCCCCCTTGTTTCCCGCACCCTCACTACCTCAGTCCAGCGCCACCCCATCGCCCCGGAGGACGGGGGCAATCTCGCTCAGCGCCTCTTCAAGGGTCTCCTTCCCGATGGTGAGGGGCGGGGCGAAGCGGATGACCTGGTGGTGGGTCTCCTTGGCCAGGATTCCCCGATCCATGAGGGCCTCGCAGAAGGGACGGGCCGGGCCCGAGCTCTTCTTGATGACCACTCCGATCATGAGCCCCTTCCCCCGGACGTGATCCACGTGGGGTGAATCCACGGCCCGGAGCTCATCCATGAACCAGGAGCCCAGCTCGTCCGACTTCCTGGGAAGCTCCTCGTCCAGGATCACCTTCAACGAGGCACGGCCCACGGCAGCGCCCAGGGGGTTCCCACCGAAGGTGGAGCCGTGGTCACCGGGCCGGAACACGTCCATGTACTCGCTGTCCGCGATGGCGGCGGAGACTGGGTAGACCCCTCCCCCCAGCGCCTTTCCTACGATCAGGACATCGGGCCGTACGTCCTCCCAATCACAGCAGAAGAGGCGTCCGGTCCGGCCCAGCCCCGTCTGGATCTCGTCAGCCATGAAGGCCACCTGCTCCCGGGAGCAGATTTCCCGGGTCTTTTTCAGGTAGCCATCTGGGGGCACCACGACGCCTCCCTCCCCCTGGATGGGCTCCACCAGGAATCCAACCGTGTTCTCATTCACGGCCGCTTCGAAGGCGTCCACGTCTCCGTAGGGGACCTCCCGGAAGCCGGGAGTGAAGGGACCGAAGCCCTCCTTGTACTGTCCCTCGGAGGAGAAGGAGATGATGGTGGTGGTCCGCCCGGAGAAGTTCCCCGTACANACGATGATCTCGGCCTGGTCCGGCGCCACACCCTTCACCTGGTAGCCCCACTTCCGCACCATCTTGATGGCCGTCTCCACCGCCTCCGCGCCAGTATTCATGGGCAGAGCCTTCTCGAAACCCGAGGCCTGACACAGCTCCCGGAGGAAGGGGCCCATCTGATCGTTCTGGAAGGCCCGGGAGGTGAGGGTGATCTTCTCCATCTGCTCCCGAGCAGCGTCCAGGATGGCCGGGTGGCGATGACCCTGGTTGAGCGCCGAGTAGGCGGCCAGCATGTCCAGGTACTTCCGGCCCTCCACGTCCCAGACCCACACCCCGTCGCCCTTCTCCAGGACCACTGGGAGGGGCTTGTAGTTGTGGGCACTCCAGCGATCGGCTTCGTCCAGGAATTCGCGGGTCCGGGGGGCGGCTTCGGGGGACATCTGGTCTCCAGAGAAGGGGGTCCGGTTGGAAAGCGGTTCGGGGTAGCGGGAGCCTCCGAGGCCACCGCCAGCCCTTCCGGCAGGCTAAGTTGGCAAGGTCGCTTCCCAACCGGGAAGGATCAAGAGTGAAGGGGGGAGAGGATCCATACAAAACGGGGCCGACCCCTCTCAGGGCCGACCCCGCTCATGGGGTTCCAGCCAGCCATCCTTGCTGAAGGATCCGTGGTCCGCTGGACGTTGACCCCTCCGCTCCAGGTCTGCTGGCCCCTCGAGGATTACTGGGTGAGGGCAGCCACCACCGAAGGTGGAACGATGACCTGGTCGATGACGTGGATGATCCCGTTGCTGGCCGAGATGTCGAACAGCCCGGCACCCACCAGGATCGCCGCATCGTACTCCCGGATCCCTGTCAGTCCGTCCTGGATGGTGGCGTTCCCCCGGACCTGAAAGGTTTCGCCCAGGAGCGTTTCCACCGTCCGGGCCCGAGGCGAACGGGCCGGGGGAACCACACTGTTGGCAGCCCGGCGCCCCTCTACCACGTGGTAGAGTAGTACATCCAGTACCACTGCCGCCGGTACATCGGTGATCTCGGTGATCTCTGCACCCAGGACGGCGCTCAGGAGGCCATAGAGATCCTGGAAGGCGTCATCGGTGGGGGCAAAAACCGTGAACTGGTCCGTGCCGGTGAGGAAAAGATCCACCAGCCCGGCGTCGAGCTCGGCGTCCACGTAGCTCAGGGCGCCCACCAGCTCGTCGAACTCCCCTTCAAAGTCAATGGCGATCTTGGCGATGGGGAGGTCACCAGGGGCCGGCGCCCGAGCCTCCTCCACGGCGTCAGGGGCGGTAATGAGGCTGTTCTCCGACTCGAAGTCGGAACAAGCCGCAAGGAGGAAGATCCCGAGAAGGGCGAAGAGTGGGGTGCGAACACGGTTCATGACGATCTCCAGAAAGGACGTGACAAAGAGAGATATGCCAGGCCTGGGAGCCGGACTCCAGGGAGACCGGCTCCTCCGGGGAGTCGTCATGAACATTCTAGCCGGTACGTACATCTATTGTCAATATTACCTGCACAACCCCATCCCTTCCGCCCTCAATCCGCCCTGTGGTGGCCCGCGCCCCCGCTGTAGCGGACTGCCGGATGGGCCTCTTCGTCCACCTCCAGCCGAAACACGTCGGGACGAGCGTAGTGGCCCACGGCATCGAACTCGAACTTCTGACGGGCGATCTCGCTCAACTCGAGGTCGGTGTGGAGGATCCCGGGCTCCCCATGGAGGGGCCCGGCCAGGCACCGCCCATCCGGACCGTAGATCACGCTTCCCCCGCGGCACATTTCCGCCGGCCAGTCGTCCAGTTCCTCGCCCACCGGAAGATCATTTGGATACCGGTCGCGGGTCACATACTGGTTGCACCCCAGCACAAAACACCGCCCTTCCACGGCAATGTGTCGCAGGGTGGCCTGCCACCGGTCCCGGGCGTCGGCGGTGGGGGCCAGGTAGATCTCCACCCCCTTCCCGTAGAGAGCCATGCGAGCCAGGGGCATGTAGTTCTCCCAGCAGATCAGCCCTCCGACCCGGCCCAGTTCCGTCTCCACTACAGGGAGGGTGCTTCCGTCGCCCTCCCCCCAGATGAGCCGCTCAGCCGCAGTGGGCTTGAGCTTCCGATGGATCGCCAGGAGGCGCCCGTCGGGGCCGAAGGTGCAGAGGGTGCAGTAGAGGGTGCTTCCCTGCCCCGGAAGGCGTTCGATCACCCCCACCGCCAGGAACACGTCGTTCTCGCGCGCGATGGCCCCCAGCGCTTCGCTCTCGGGGCCCGGTAGGGGAATGGCCGCCTGCCAGTAGCGGAGGAAGAGGTCCTTGCCGGCCTCCGTCCGTGCCCCCACCGACGTCCCGAAGCGCAGCCCCCACGGGTACCCCCCGACGAAGGCTTCTGGGAAGAGGACGAGGCGAGCGCCCCCCTCCGCCGCCTGCCGGGTCAGCCGCCCGACTTCTGCCACGGCGCCGTCGGGGTCGAAGGGAAAGGCCCGGGGCTGGACGACGGCGACGGGGACCGACTCATGGGTCCCGGAGTTCAAGGTGGATGACGCCTGGGCCATGGCGGATGGAGTTGAGGGAAAGAGAAAGCCAAGTGAGGCCAGAAGGAGAATCTCGGAACCTTCCCCCCGGTCTGCAATGGACGAGTTCGCCCTGGGGTGCCTCTTCACCGACCTCCGTCGCAGGAACTCGGCCTAGCCCTGATCGGCTCAGCTCGACCTCGCACGTCTCGCCTGCCCGTGTGGGAGGGGAGCCGATCTCCGGGTGCTCCCAAACGCCTCGGGCGGCGGCCGAACCCGAGTGGCCCTCAGCGCTCCCCCTCCCCGCTGACGACATCGCTCGGCCCCAGTTGGGCCGCGATGTAGGCGAAGTTGAAGCACATCTCGTCAAAGGACCCGAACCCACCGTACACCCGCTCAGGGGTGTGATTACGGAAGGTGCACTCCACCGATATGGACGTGCCGCCCAGTTCGTCGCGGGCAAAGATCTTGGGCTCCACGAAGGTGAAATCCCGCTGCCAGTCCAAGTCCCACCGGGGCACGGAGAGGAGGGTCTCCTTCCGTCCCGTCCGGTCCCGCAGCGTCACCGTGCCGGAGTGGCCGAAGGCGTGCATGTGGAGGTTCACCGAGTGGACCTCCAGCCCCTGGATCTCATCCTCCTCCACCTGGATCACGCGTGAGATGTAGGGGAGCAGCGCCTGCAGGTTGCTCGTCACTTCGTACGTGGCCATGCTCTCAGGCTCGATAATCATGGACTCGTTGCGCTGGGCATTGAGCCAATCGTTTCGGGTCTGGGGGAAGTGGAAGGCGGGCCGGTCCACTTCCGAGGCCACCTGAAAGTCCATGAGGGTCTCGGCGTCCGCCTGGCCAGGAGCGTCGGCGCTGTAGTAGTGCATCTGGACGATGAGGGCCGCCCCCGGCTCCACCAGAATCCCGGTGCCGTCAGGGAACTGGTGGCCGTCCATCCCGGGCGCCCAGTGGGCCAGCCAGAAGCTGTTCTGGTCCAGCTCCGTGACCCCGTCCGGATACCTGGTCTCGTAGGCCTCACGCTCGGCCCGCTGCCCCAGCCGGTCCGGGACCGCCCCCCCGAAGCACTGATATCCCATTCCATCCTCCTCGCCCTCCAGATTCCTGAACCGGTCGGCGATCTCGGGAGTGGAGGCGTAGACGACCACATGGTGCGCCACCTGCAAGTTGCCGGGGCGCGCCCGGAAGCCGGTGACGTACCCCGGCTCGTCTTCCGTCCATTCCACGACGAAGCATCGGTAGTCGTCGGGTCGGCTCTGGTCCGGCAGGTAGGAATCACCGGAGAAGATGTCCAGGCTCAGGTCGGGCTCGAATGCGGGGTGGCCGTGCTCGTGGGCGGCCAGGGCCATCTCCGGGTCAGGTCGGGGATCGCCCAGCTCGTATCCGCCGTCCCGCCACCGACGAACCGTCTCCAGGTGAGCGGGGCTCAGCGTGGGATCGCCCTGGTACTCCTGGTGCCCACCCTCGGCGATCCACGGGGGCATCATTCGCTCGAGCACCATGGCGGCCATCATATGGCGTCGCTGGTACGCCTCCTCTGGGTCCTCCATGGACCAGCCCGGGCCGTCGGCCGTATGGCAGCTCAGGCAGTTCTGGAGCAGAATGGGACGGATGTCCGAGTAGTAGTCCTGTGCGGCCGCGGGAGCCGCAGCGAACGCCAGTAGAAACGAGCAGACAACGAAACGACGGAGGTTCCGGGACATGTGGTCCCCCAGGGCGGGCAGGCGAAGGCGAAGGCGAGCGCACCACGAGCATCGATCAAATATGATGGCTTCGGGGCCCCGAGCGCAAAGTAAACTGTCAGATTGTTGTCAACCTCGGAGGGGATTCGTCGTCTGCTCAACTCCAGCTCCCCCTCCTTCGCCATCAGGTCGCCTCAGTAGGGAAGGTACTCCGCAACGAGCCTCACCAGCGCTCGACTCCCCGGCGCACCCGCACTCGGCTCCGCCAACCCCGTGCCCGCGCCCGCCACACCCGGGGCACCCGTCACCCCGGCTGCGCCGCCCACCGTCCCCGTGTCCGGCGCAGCCCCCCCCGACAGGAAGAGCTGTCGAGGGTGGTGGCTGTACTTGGCGCTGAAGGTGACCAGGAGGTCCAGGTTGCCGTCGCCGTCCAGGTCGCCGGCCCAGTGGATCCGAAAATGAGGCTCGTCGCATGCGAAGAGGGCCTCGGCGGTGCCCTCGCCCTGGATCGAGAACAGGGTCTGGGACTCCTCACTCCGGAAAAGGATCACCTCGGCATCGCAGAGGTGCTCGTGGGAGGCGGCGAGCTGGACCCGGTACGACACCCCGTTCAGGGTGTAGTTGACCGCGTCCACGGTGCGGTCCGCTTCCCACACCGAGAGCGTCCGGTGCTCGCCCACCGTCACCGCGGGACCGGGGGCCAGATCGTCGATGCCCGAAAAGAGCAACCGGGAACCGGGCGGGTCGCTCGTGACCCGAAAGAGCACGTAGTCGTCGAGGCGATCGTCGGGCCAGGTCTCGATGTGCACCTGGGTGGGACGGAGCTCGACACCGTCGCCGGCGGGGTGCATGCCCAGCCACTCCCCAGCCTGGAGGGCCGTCTCCGGGGGCAGCCCGAAGTGGCTGAGTTCCCGGCCCAGCTCGTCGCCGAAGAGGATGACCGGTCGTTGGGCCTCGGCTCCCCTCGGGTCCTCCAGGCTTCCGATGCGCACCTCTTCGGTGAGCCGGAGAATGGGGCTCTCCTCCAGGTGCGGCGCGTCGGCCAGGCCCCTTGGATTGCAGGCTGCGGTGGCCACGAGGCTGCCCACGACCAGCAACCATCTCGGGTTCAACCCTCTGGTGCCGAGGGTCAGCCTCCCAGACCCTGCCCCGTCAAAGCCAGGCAGGCAAAGACCCCCGGCACCTTTGAAACCTTCTATCCACACTCACTGAAGCCGCAGACGTGGCACTTCACGCACCCTTCCTCGTAGGCCAGCTGGCCTGCACCACACTCAGGGCAGCTCCCCAGGAAGGACTGCTGCATATGGGCGGCCTGGTAGGACGCCTGGGAGGGAGAGTCAGGACTGGCCTGGGGCTTGAACGCCGGGTGGGGCGCCACCGGGAGGAGCTCCTCCTGGACACCTTCCTGCTCCTCCAGGTACCGCTCGATGGCCTGGGCAATGGCGTCCGGCGCCGAGAGGACCTTGTTGGGTCCAACTCCTACGGCCCGGTCGCAGGAGATCCCCCGCAGCTGCTCCCGGACGGCGGTGATGGGGATCCCGGAACGGAGGGCCAAGGAGGCCAGCCGGCCAATGGCCTCCGTGTCGGCCATGGCCGCCCCACCAGCCTTCCCCAGCGTGCAGAAGACCTCGAAGGGCCGTCCCGTCTGGTCTTCGTTGATGGTCACATAGAGGTCACCCAGGGGTGAGTTCATCTTGATGGTCCGGCCCCGGAGCATGGCCGGTCGCTGACGCTTGTGGCGTCGGGCCCGGGCCTCCTCGTCGTGCTCCCGGAGGCGAGCCTCCACCTCCTCCATCTCCACTCGGAGCCGATGGGCTTCCTCCCGGGCGTCGGCCAGTTGCTGCTCCAGCTCGGCCGTGGCCTCGGCCACCGCCTCCTCCGACTTTCCGGTCTTCCCCGTGGAGAGGACCTGCATGGGACGGGAGCCGTCCCGGTAGACCGTGACNCCCTTGCATCCCAGCTCGAAGGCCAGCTCATAGATCTCCCGGACCTGATCCTCGGTAGCCTCGTGCGCGAAGTTCGTGGTCTTGGAGATGGCNGAGTCGGTGTGCTCCTGGAAGGCGGCCTGCATCCGAACGTGCCACTCGGGCGCAATGTCGTGGGAGGTGACGAAGACGTCCTGCACCTCCTGGGGCACCTCATCGAAGTGGATGTGCCCCTCGGTGGCGATCCGCTCCATGAGCTCGTCGGAGTGCCACCCCTGCTCCTTGGCCATCCGGACGAAATCATCGTTCACGTCGGGCATCATGGCCCCGGCCTGGTTCCGCATGAAGGCCACGGCGAAGAGGGGCTCGATCCCCCCGGAGCACCCGGCGATGATGGAGATGGTCCCGGTGGGTGCCACCGTAGTCAGGTTGCAGTTCCGGAGGCGACGCTCGGGACGGACCCGGCTCCCGTCGGCTCGCCGCGCACAGCTCTCGTCCGGACCCCAGATGGACTCCTCCCAGGCCGGAAAGACCCCTCGGCCCTCGGCCAACCGCTCGGACGCGTTCCGGGATTCCTCGTTGATGAACTCCATCATGGTCCGTCCCAACTCCACCCCTTGGGCCGAGTTGTAGGGGACGCCCACCCGGACCAGGAGATCAGCCCAGCCCATGAGCCCCAGGCCGATCCGGCGAATGTTCTGGGCCAGGTCGGTGATCTCGGAGAGGGGGTACCGGTTGGCGTCGATGACGTTGTCCAGGAAGTGAGTGGAGACGTGGACCACGTGACGCAGGCTCTCCCAGTCGATCCGGTCCCGGACCGGTGCATCCGGGTCGGCGTCAGGCTTCACGAACTTCCCAACGTTCACGCTCCCCAGGTTGCAGACGTCGTAGGGGAGGAGGGGCTGCTCGCCGCAGTTGTGTGCCACCAGGCCATTGGCGTCGAAGGCATTCACGCCAGGCACCTGGACATCGAAGACCTCCGCCTCGCCGGCCGGCTCCACTGCGGCCACCCGGACCACGAACCGCTCCCGATTCGGGGTCCTCCGGTAGGCCGTCAGCGCCTCATCCAGCTTCCGCGCCTTGCCCTGGTGGGTGAACCCCACCCGGTCCCGGAAGGCCTGGAGGTTGTCGTTGGAAATGACCAACTCGTGCTGCGGACGAACGGGATACGAGGCGACGCCCCCCTTCCCGTCCGGGAGTTCCGTCTCCCCTTCGGGCCGCCGATCCCGATAGATGGTAGAGGCGATCCCGAGCCGCAGGAGCATCCGCTGCACGGCCTCCAGGGCAGGGAGGTCCGACTGGGCCAGGCGGACGCTCACGCCCTTCTCCTGGGAGCCCTGGACTGAGCCGTCAGCATCGAAGAACCCGCGCAGGAACCCGGCATGGAACTGGGACGAGGTCCGCTCCATGGCCGGCGTGATTCCCTTGCCGCGGCTCCCTGGTGTCATCCCCAGCCCCAGGGCCAGGTCCCGGATGGCCGCCGTTCCCATCCGGTATTCACCCCGTCCCGGGATGGCCGTCCACCCACCGAAGTCGGACCGGTGGGGAAGGGTCCGGGCCGCCGCCTCCGCCGCCTGCATCATCCCATGGATGGAGCCGTCCGTCCGGCTCTCTCCATTCACGACCTGGGCCTCCTGCCACACCGAGAGGACGGCCTTCTCCGACTTCAGGGTCCCATCGCCCACCAGAAGGCCCATGAGGTAGCCCTCCTCCCGGGTCTGGGCGCCCTCCCACGCAGGCGCTTCCCGGTGATTATTCAGGACCAGGTGGTCCCCGGGCTGCAGTTCACCGGCCGGGCACCACTCCTCCTGGATCCGTTGGCGGGTGACGTCGGACGCCCGGAGGACCCGGTGATCTGCGGTGAGTCGCAGGGACTGGCCTTCCACCGTCCGGACGCGGACCAGGGGCTTGGTTCCGGTGGAGAAGAATCCCTCCGGACCGCTGGCGTGGTCTGCGCCGTTCAGACGAGCCACGAAGGGCCGACCCACCAGGTCCCCGACCTGCCGGGGGCCTCGGGCCGTGTGAACCCAGGTGTCGGCGGTGACGCACGGATTGGTGGCCTCGTAGCTGCCCAGCTTGGGGACAGGGTTGAACTCGTTGGCCCGATCGATGAAGAAGACACCGGGCTCCCCCGTCTTCCACGCACCGGCCACCACCAGGTCGAAGACCTCCCGGGCCCGCTCCTGCCCCACGACCTCACCGGTCCGGGGGCTCAGCAGGTCATGAAGGCGTCGGTGACCCCCACCGAGATGTTGAAGTTGGTGACCTGGGAGGTGTCGTCCTTACAGGTGATGAAGTCCCGGATATCCGGATGGTCCACCCGGAGGATCCCCATGTTGGCGCCGCGCCGCGTTCCGCCCTGCTTCACCACCTCGGTGGAGGCGTCGTAGAGCCGCATGAAGGAGACGGGCCCCGACGCCACCCCCATGGTGGAGCGGACGTTGTCGCCCGAGGGGCGGAGGCGGGAGAAGGAGAACCCGGTGCCCCCACCGGACTGGTGGACCAGCGCCATGGCCTTCAGCGTGTCGTAGATCCCGCTCTTCCCATTGGAGAGGGCATCGTCCACCGGAAGGACGAAACATGCCGAGAGCTGTCCCAGGGGCCGTCCCGCATTCATGAGGGTGGGAGAGTTCGGTTCGAACTCACCCCGGGTCATGAGTCCGTAGAACTCCCGGGCCAACTCCTCCACCGCCGCCTCGGAGGCTCCGTGCTTCCGGTCCTCCTCGGCGATGACCCGAGCCACCCTCCAGAACATGGTCTCGGGCTCCTCGGTGGGGTTCCCGTCCTCGTCCTTCTTCAGGTAGCGGCGACCCAGGACCAGGCGGGCATTCTCGCTGAGCTGGGCTGGGGGGAGATCCTGGGGAACCTGGTCGTCGAAAAGCCGGGCTTCGTCGTGGGTGGGGTTGTCCTTCCGGGTCGACGGCATGGGGCGGTGCTCCTGGGGCGTGGCGTGGGTGTGGAAAACGTGTGGAAAGGGGGTGGAGATTCCCCGTCCCGTGGTGGAAAACCGCCAGGACCCCAGTGCTGCCGGAGGGTCCGGTTGTGGAAAAACACAGACGGCCTACACCACTAAATCTTGGTGCGACCTCCATAGTGCAACACTATATCTTGTGTGTCAAGCACTGAATCATGAAGAAATCGCCCACTCCAATCCCCCTGGAAACAAGCCCCTTTCGTTTGGTCGATGGCACCCAGGAGTTTGCCGAGGTCCTGGTGGCCAGGCCGCACATCTGGAGGTGTAAGGATGACCGGTCATTTGAAGGGAGCAAGGCGAGCCGTCCTTGCCGGTTCCAGTTGAGCGGGCCGCCCACCCTGGACTCAGAAGGACCATCCGGCCTGGAGGTAGACGCCGGGACCAGCCTCGCTTTCCAGGGGAAGGACCACTCCACCTCTCATCTGCTGATAGAGGTTGAAGAAGAGGGTCTGGAAGATGGTGATCTCCACCCCTGCCGACACTCGCTGGTCCCACTGTCGACCCTGGGTCGTGAGGCGTCCGGCCCCGCCGGCGTCCAGAAAGAGACTCCCGCCCACCCGATCCAGGTGGAGAGGAAGGGCGCCCCAACCCCTGTGGAGGTTGGCCACAGGGAACCGGAACTCACCGGACGCCGCCCACACCTGGTCTCCCCCCAGCGTGCCCCGGGGGTAGCCCCTCACCGAGAAGGTGGGATTCGTTTCGAAGACGCTGGCTCCGCCGGGCCCGTCCCCTGATGCCCCTCCACCGCCGCCCAGCCGGAAGTGGTTCGCTCCGGCCCCGGGACCGGTGGCGGCCCCTCCAGCCACCCGGAGAGCCAGGGCGCCCCGACTGAAGGAGGGAAAGGGTCGAGGAAGGGACACGGGCACGAATCCCCGAGACACCCCCATCACCTCCCGGTAGGATCCATCCACCCCGGCCATGTCCAGGAGCGAGTCGGGGAGGCTCCGGTGGAACCGCCCCCGAGCCTGCAGGACGAGGGACACGCCGTTCTCAGGGGAGATGGAGAAGGGATGCCTCCGAACCGTGGTGGCCGACAGGGTCCCCCGGAGCTCGCTCAGCCTCCGGTCGGGCCGAGCCAACGACGCCCGACGGCTTTCGGAGCCGTCCATCTCCAGAAGTCGTCGGGTCTCTCGGATCTCCCGGGCACCCAGCGTCAGGCCAATCCCGGAACGGGCCCGGGCCCGGACGAAGGGCAGATCCACCCCGATCCGCCGCTCCCGAACGGTGGGAACCACCCGATCGTCCTCCCCCTGGGCCAGGTCCTGGGGGAGAGCCAGCGTCCCCAGGGTCTCATGGCTCTCCTCAGCCACCAGGGCGATCTGGGGCTGGCCCATCCCGGCCCAGCTCCACCGGGCCCTGAGCTCCAGGCGACTTCCCGGGTCCTGGATGGGTATCGCCGCCGAGACGAACCAGTCGTGGCGCCCCACCAGGTCCCGCCCCGAGGTCATGATTCCTACGGCCGGGGAAAGGATGCGCTCACCGGCCTCCGACTCCCCTGGATGCCAGGTGGGAAGCCAGTACCGTGGACGAGCCGAGGAAAGGGCCGACCAGGGCCGGTCCTCCCGGACGATGTCCGGAGGCGCAGGTGGTGGACGAAGGGCCGCCCGTGCCCGGCTCCCTTCGCCTTTCGACCCGTCCCCCTTCTGGGCCACCCCGTCCAACTCCGCCCGTCCGACCACCTGCGCCCGTCCGTCCTCCCTTGCCACGAAACGGGGAGCCGGCGGCGACGGATCTCCCCACGCCTGGGGGCGGAAGGGTCGGTGCACCAGATCCCACCCCTGGGCCCCCTGCACGGCGTAGACGAGCCACTGACCGGCCTGGTCCACCGCCGGCTGGGTCGCTCCGGAGAGGGTGTAGGTGATCTGCCGAAGGGCCCCCACTCCCCCCTCCGGATCCACCTCCCGGGCCAGGAGGTTCATTGCACCATCCCGGTCTCCGGACCAGATGATCCACGCCCCGTCCGGGGACCAGGTGGGAGTGGTATGGAGAGCCCGGTCCTGGTGGATCACCTCCTGGCCGACCACCTGGAGGGTCGATTCCCCCGGCACGGCGGCCAACTCCAGGACCACGATCCCACTTCCCTGGCCATGGACCCGCCGAGCCGCCACCAGCCGGGTCCCATCCGGAGACCAGCGGGGGAAGGCCCATTGGACGTGGGGCTGCCCCTCAGCCAGGACCGCCGTGAGCTCCCCCTCCCCGTCCAGAAGGACCAGGCGGTTCGTACCCTCCCCCTCCTGGACCGCCACGATCCGGCCATCGGCAGGATGGGCATCCACGTGACTCAGACGAAGCCCTCGGGTCAGTCGATGGACCCGTCCACCCGGCTCCACCCGGTAGAGATCCTGCCGCATCCTCCACCGATCCACGAACTCGGGCTGGGTCCCCAGGAGGGCGCCGTCGGCCGTCCACGAGAGGGGCCCGGCCGTCCAGTTCCAGCGACTCAGGGTCTCCTCCCCCCCTTCCCCATCCCGGAGGACCAGGCGGGTGTCGCTCCGACCATCGGCCCGGAGGTAGGCCAGCCCCTGCCCCTCCGGGCCCGGAGCCGGATGGGCTGCCGTCCGCGCATTCCGGGTCAGATAGGTCACTTCGACCCCGTCCTCCCCCTGGAGGAACGGCTCTCCCCCTTTCCCTGCCGCCTGCAGTTCCCGATTCACCTCCGCCTGCCACTCCTCCCAGAGGGCATCCAGCGACTTGCCGGTAGCCTCCCGGGCTGCCGCATTCAACCGGAAGGGGATCCACTGCCGGGCCGAGGCTTCCAGGAAATCCCGGACGGCCTCGTCACCGTATTCGTCCTGGAGCCAGTGGAAGAAGAGGGATCCGAAGACGTAGGGTCGCATCCCTCCAGGCCAGACCGGAGACCGTCCCAAGGCTTGGCCAAGGGCCTCCACCTCCCCCTCCAGGGCCTGGGCCCGAACCACCGACTGAAATCCCGTGCCGTGGATCCGTCCGGCCGCTGTGTGGGTCGACTCGAGCTGGACCGCCACCCCCTCTATGCCCCAGGTGGGGAGGAGGTACCCGCTGAAGAAGGGCCAGATGGCCGGCGCCCGACCGAAGACCTGTCGGGCCGCCTCCCCCAGCCGGTGGGTCCGCTCCAGGTGGAAGATGTGGGCCAGCTCGTGGAGGGTGACCATCTCGATCCAGTCGTCGTAGTGGGAGAGGGTCGTCCCATCCACGGGAGGCCGGGCCCAGAGCGTGATGCGAGGGGCCGGCACCGAGGTGGCGAATCCGTTGGAGAGATCCACGTGGTCGGTGACCAGGATCTCGATCCGGGGCTCAGGCGGAGGGAAGAAGGCCCGGGTCAGGATCCGGTGGCCCTCTTCGGCATGGGCTGCCGCCCGGAAGGCAACCTCCTGCAGGCCCTCGGCGTACACAACTCGGAAGTGGGGCGTATCGAAGGTCCGGTACGACTCGGCCGGCGGCGGCGCCTGACCCTCCACCGGAGTCGGGAGCGGATCGAGGAAGCCCAACCCCAGCAGAAGGAGGAGCCAGGGCCCCATCCTGGTTCGGCTGAACGCACCCATCAGCCGGAATGACCCCACCTGCGGCGAGGCGCCTGGAACTGGCTGGTTTGGCACTCCCAGGGGCCAGCGCGGTACTTCCAACACGGACTTCTGAAAAACATCATATACACCTCCGAGGAGCCCCATCCATGGCACAGTCCAGATCCAAGTCGCCACCCATTCCCGTCGGCGGGCTTACCGATGCGCTGTCTCAGGCC
>SL_3KL_010_SEDDRAFT_10000969_pt1 | contig 25407 bp, 24 predicted proteins | sample SodLakKL_010_SED_2_FD_10381 | JGI IMG/M metagenome (IMG submission 10381) | reverse complement strand
AAGTAATAGTTGATTACTTTTTTCATCACAAAAAAAACGAAAACATGGCAATTTTAGCTTTTCAAAAACCGGATAAAGTAATCATGCTGGAGTCTGACGACCGGTTTGGGAAATTTGAGTTCCGTCCGCTTGAACCAGGTTACGGCATAACGATCGGCAATGCACTCAGGCGAATATTACTCTCTTCTCTTGAGGGTTATGCGATCACCTCCGTGAAAATTGAAGGTGTAGAACATGAATTCTCGACCATTAAGGGGGTTGTGGAGGATGTAACAGAGATTATCCTGAATCTAAAACAGGTGCGCTTTAAAAGCCAGATCGAAGACGCAGAGTCAGAGAAATTCTCCATAAATATCAAAGGGAAAGAGCAGTTTAAAGCGGGCGATCTCAATAATGTTTTAGCAAACTTTCAGGTATTGAATCCCGATGTGGTTATTTGTAACATGGAGCCTTCGGTAAAGCTGGAGATAGAGTTTGCTATTGAAAAAGGCCGTGGTTATGTGCCTGCAGAGGAGAATAAAAGCCTGAATCCGGTCATTGGACTAATCGCTGTTGACTCGATCTTTACACCAATAAAAAATGTCACTTACCATGTTGACAATTACAGGGTAGAGCAGAAAACTGATTATGAAAAACTGATCATCGAAATTCTTACTGACGGTTCTATAACTCCTAAGGAAGCACTTAAAGAAGCAGCTCACATCCTAATCATGCACTTCATGTTGTTCTCCAATGAGAAGATCACTGTGGACACAGAGGAAAAAGCTGCCAGCGAGGAGTTTGATGAGACATCACTGCATATGCGTCAGTTACTTAAAACAAAGCTGGTTGACCTTGATCTCTCTGTCAGGGCATTGAACTGCTTGAAAGCTGCTGATGTGGATACGCTTGCAGACCTGGTTACTCTAAACAAACATGATCTGCTAAAATTCAGAAACTTTGGAAAAAAATCACTTACAGAATTGGAAGATCTGATCAAGTCAAAGAATCTCGGCTTTGGCATGAACCTTTCAAAGTACAAATTAGATAAGGAATAAAGGAAATGAGACATAGAAATAAAATTAATAGTCTGGGAAGGAAAGCGGCACATCGCAAGAAAACTTTATCGAGTCTCGCCACGGCGTTGATCATGAATAAACGTATCAATACAACAGTAGCAAAAGCCAAAGCATTGCGCGTTTATGTTGAACCGCTTATTACCAAATCAAAAGAGGACTCAACACACTCAAGAAGGGTGGTTTTCTCCTATTTGAGAGATAAATATGCAGTTAGTGAACTTTTTCGCGAAGTGTCACAAAAAGTTGCAGATCGCCCTGGCGGCTACACACGCATTCTGAAAACAGGATTCCGTAAAGGTGACGGCGCAGAGATGTGCTTTATCGAGCTTGTTGACTACAACACGCATATGCTGCAGACAGAGGAAGATACACAGCAAAAACGCACACGTCGCGGAAGACGTCGTGGAAAGAAATCCGGTGAAGAAACTGCCGCCGAAAGCCAGGCACCTCAAAAGCCAGCACCAAAGGAACAACCCGTAAAGGAGGAGCAGGAAGAGCAGGTGACAACCGATGAGGTGAAAACAGAGGCTCCCGAGGCGGAAGTTAAAGAACAACCGCAGGCTGAAGAACAANCNGAAGCTACTGCAGAAGAAAAACCCGCACAGGAAGAGGTAAAAAAGGAAGAACCTGTTGCTGAGAAGAAAGAACCTGTTGCTGAAAAGAAAGAATCGGCAGAGCCTGAAGCGGATACTCCTGATCAAAAAGAAGAGGAAAAGGCAGATCCCAAAAAAGAGGATAAGCCGGAAGAGAAATAGGTGTCTTCGAAAAATATTCTGAAAGGATAAAGGTGTATGCACAACATGCTTTTATCCTTTTTTATTTGACTGATTATTAGTATTTTTACACCAACAGAAAACATNTTATTCATTAAAATTTATCATTATGAGCGCAATAATAAACGTCCATGCCAGGCAAATACTCGATTCAAGAGGTAACCCAACCGTTGAGGTTGAAGTAATCACCGAAAATGGCATATTGGGTCGTGCAGCCGTTCCCTCCGGGGCCTCAACCGGGGTTCATGAAGCTGTGGAACTTCGTGATGGCGACAAAAAGTTGTACCTGGGGAAAGGGGTGATGAATGCCATTCAGAATGTAAACACAACGCTGAACAACGAGCTTAAAGGCTATCATGTAACCGATCAGAACCTGATTGACAAGCTGATGCTTGATATTGACGGAACGCCCAATAAGGCAATACTTGGTGCAAACGCGATCCTTGGTGTATCTTTGGCGGTAGCCAATGCTGCGGCACAGGAAACGGGTCAGCCATTATTCCGTTATGTTGGTGGTGTGAATGCCAATACATTGCCCATGCCGATGATGAACATCCTCAATGGCGGATCCCATGCCGACAACTCCGTTGACTTTCAGGAGTTCATGATCATGCCCGTGGGTGCCGCTTCTTTCACTGAAGCCATACGGATGGGTGCCGAAATTTTTCACCACCTGAAAGCGGTTCTCAAGAAAAAAGGGTATTCTACCAACGTAGGTGATGAAGGTGGCTTTGCCCCTAACCTGAAATCGAATGAAGAAGCGGTTCAGCTGATCCTTCAGGCAACCGAAGCTGCTGGCTACAGACCCGGAGAGGATATCTTCCTGACACTGGATCCTGCTGCAAGTGAGTATTTCCTTAAAGATGAGAATGTTTACCACCTGCACAAATCGACCGGAGATAAACTAACGCCGGCCCAAATGGTTGATTACTGGGCCGACTGGGTAAACAAATACCCGATTGTTTCTATCGAGGACGGTATGGATGAGGATGACTGGGAAGGCTGGGCACTGATGACCCAAAAACTGGGCTCAAAAATCCAGCTCGTTGGCGACGACCTCTTCGTGACCAACGTAGACCGACTGCAAAAAGGAATAGATACAAATGTTGCAAATTCGATTCTCGTGAAGGTAAACCAGATAGGCAGTCTGACCGAAACCATTAACGCGGTAAACCTGGCGTACAAAAACCAGTATACTGCCGTTATGAGCCACCGTTCCGGAGAAACAGAAGATACCACAATTGCCGACCTTGCCGTGGCGTTAGGCACCGGACAAATCAAAACAGGATCTGCATGCCGTTCCGAGAGGATTGCCAAATACAATCAGCTTCTTCGCATCGAAGAATTGCTTGGTGATACCGCCATCTATCCCGGGAAATCATTCAAGTTTGTAAGATAATTCCCGATGAATCATACAAAGCCACCCGGAAACAAAGGGTGGCTTTGTTTCTTATGCCCATACTATTTTAATGAAAGCTATGAAATCACTTTGGCTCATTCTCTTTGTGCTCTATGCGGGCACTGTTTCTTCAGGGCCGAGGGACACCGTTTCTGTTATGGTATACAATCTGTTATTCTACGGACATTATACCTCCTTTTGCACCCCGCAGAATAACAATGTTGATGATAAGGATGAATATCTGCGAACAATTATCAGTTATACCCTTCCAGACATCTTTGCAGTCAATGAAATGGGCCCCAGTGCAGCAAATGCCACCAGGATTCTTAATAATGTAATGAATACTGACGGCAGAACAAACTATGCCCATGCCGCGTATACCAATACTGCAGGATCAAATCTGGTTAATATGCTTTTTTATGATTCCGATAAATTCGTTTTGTATGATGAAGAGGTAGCTGCCAGCGTTGTCAGGGACATCAACCGCTATTCACTTTATTACAATGACCCTGACCTGGGAAACGGCAATGATACCATATTTCTCCATTTGTTTGTTACTCACATGAAGGCAGGAAGCAGTGTTCAGGATCAGCAGCGTCGCACTCAGGAAGCCAATGCCGTGATGAACTACATTGAGGAGAAGAATATTACAGGCAATGCCCTTTTCATGGGCGACTTTAACATGAACTCCTCTTTCGAGGAGGCTTACCAGATCATCACCTACAATTTGAATGAAGGCATCAGGTTTTATGACCCGATAAATCGTCCGGGAGTTTGGTGGAACAACCCCGACATGGCTCCTTACCATACCCAGAGTCCCAGAGTCGGGCAACATCCGTGCTTTGTTACGGGAGGTCTGGATGATCGATATGACCAGATCCTGGCTACAAAAAGTGTGATGGAGGGTTATGCCGGAATGCAATACCTTCAGGGATCATACAGGGCGATCGGACAAGATGGACAGCGGTTTAACCAATCGTTGATCTCTCCGCCAAACAACAGTGAACCACAAGAGGTGATCTATGCAATGTACAATATGTCGGATCACCTTCCGGTGAAGATGCAAATGACCATTCTGGACTATTATACGCAGGTTGATGAGATGGAAGAACTGCCGGTGATACAAAATGTGAGGTATGANAGTGGCAGCACTTCCGTTCACATAAAGGTTGGTGATTTTTCAGGTAAGGCCCAGCTTAAGATATTTTCTGCATCGGGAGGTCTTGTAAGACAGAAAAAAGACCTTTCTTTGTTCCCGGGATCTGAATTTTCCGTTTCTGCCGGTGGTCTGGCTCCCGGACCGTATGTTTTGCGCGTAGAAACAGATAAAGGAGGAGTTTTTACTGAAAAACTGATCATTCATTGATTTTAAGAAGTTCTTTTCTTTAAATTTGCCTATCAAATTTTTGGCTTATGAGCTTTGGTTTCTTTGACTTTCTTACCCTGTTCGGTGCCCTGAGCCTGTTCCTCTTCGGGATGAAGACAATGAGTGAGGGCATTCAGAAGTTTGCCGGAGACAGAATGCGTGCCATTCTTGCTGCCATGACCTCGACCCGGTTTGCCGGTATCTTAACCGGTTTCCTTCTTACCACCCTGGTACAATCCTCGTCGGCATCCACAGTGATGGTTGTGAGTTTCGTGAATGCCGGGCTTATGTCGCTGCTGCAGTCGATTGGCGTAATCATGGGTGCGAATATCGGAACCACAACCACTGCCTGGCTCATCTCATTGCTGGGCTTTCAATTGAACATCTCTACATTATCCATTCCATTAATTGGCATTAGCTTTCCGCTCTTGATGAATAAGCGCGAGCGTTTCAACTCGGTGGGACAGATTTTGCTGGGGTTCGCTCTCTTGTTCATGGGACTCGACTTTTTACGAGGCTCTGTGCCTGATCTGGAAACCAATCCCCAAATGTTCAAGTTTCTCCAGGACCTTACCGATTATGGTGTTTACAGTACCTTTTTGTTCTTGGGGCTGGGAACGCTGCTAACCATCGTATTGCAGTCGTCTAGTGCAACCATGGCACTCACGCTGGTGATGTGTAATTATGGCTGGATCGGTTTTGAGCATGGAGCTGCCATTGTGCTTGGAGAGAATATCGGGACCACGATAACTGCAAATCTCGCAGCTTTGGTGGGGAATGTTTATGCCAAGAGAACCGCCTTTGCCCACAGTATTTTCAATATTATTGGCGTGATCTGGATGCTGGTCTTTTTCCGCTTTTTCCTTGGTCAGATCGATCACTTCATGGTGCACTTTGGCCTTGGCTCCCCGAAAGAGCTCCCCACTATGATCCCCATAGGCCTTTCGATTTTTCATACAGTTTTCAATATAACGAATACACTGCTTCTTGTTGGGTTTTCAAAGCATCTTGTAAAGATTGTTGAGTTTATTTTGCCCTCCCGCGGTAAGAAATTTGAGCGTCCGCAGCTGGAATACTTTAGCAGTGGGTTCCTGCATATGGCAGAGCTTTCCGTTTTTCAGGCAAAGAAAGAGGTCAGGAAGTACAGTGAACTTGCCCACAGGATGTTTAATTTTATCCCTGCACTGATTATTGAAACCGATAAGAAAGAATACCAGAACCTGCTGGAAAAGGTAAGCAAATATGAGGAGATCACCGATAGGGTAGAGGTGGAGATCACAACCTTCCTTATTAAGATTTCACGCAAGCAGCTGAGTAACCAGGCTGCAGAGGAGTTACGCAGGATGCGCCTTGTAAGCAGCGAAGTGGAAAAGATCGGAGATGTTTGCTTTAAAATGTCGACCCTGTTATCGGAAAAGAAAAAAGAGAAGACCTATTTCACACCTGCGCAGCGCAGTGATCTTTTCGAGATGTTTAAACTGGTGAATACGGCATTTGATCTGATGTTAACCAACTTGCAAACGAACGCGTTTGAGGCAAGGAAACGCTTACCTGAAGCCAACCAGCTAGAGAAAAGGATTAATGCCTTACGCGATCAGATCACCGATGCTGTAATTACAGACATAGAACAACATCCCACCCATGCAAAAAGTGGTTTTTATTTCAATAAGCTGATCTCTTCCTGTGAAAAGATCGGCGATAGCATCCTTAACATCAATGAGGCTGTTTCCGGCGTCAACATTGAATAAAAAAGGCTGTTAGTTGCTGACCAGCCAACCGGGCAATACCTCATCCTTCCAACTGTCTTTTTCACGGCGGAGTCTCTCCATGTCGAGCCCAATGAATTCCTGTGCTGCCTCCTTGGTTGAGAGGTCTGGCATTTCAATCGGATAGTCCACGCCATATTTGTTGAAAACGGATGTGAGTTTCAGGCTGGCCTCCTGGGCTTTCTGAATGGAGGTGCCCAAAACCCTGAGTGCTTCCGCGGGCGAGTGAATCCCCATACCATTCGCAGCTGCTACCCAGTCCCAGCGCCACTGAGAGTGGCGGATCAGTTGCAGCACGGGCGCCATTTCCGCTTCCGTTGCGCCCGCTTCCCAGGCGTACATCGCTTCAATGTGTACACGTGCCAGATTTCTTTCGGCAATGCCGCGCAACTCAGAAACCCTTCTCTGGTGGTCATAAACGTTGGCAATCAGTGTTTCTTCACTTTGTCTGTGACATACCTGACAAGATTTGTCAACCTTTGCCAGCGGACTTACCAGGTGATGGTCGGTAAATTTGATGCCGCCCTCCCTTTTATAAGGCATGTGGCAATCGGCACAAGAGACACCCCGCTGCGCATGGATCCCTGTTTTATATAACTCATAGTCGGGATGCTGTGCCTTGAGCATAGGGGCACGGCTTAATGCATGGACCCAGTCGACGTGCTCAATGTTGTCTTTGTACCTTTCCATATCCTCTGCGCTGAAGCCTTCATCCCAGGGAAAGACCAGGTAATTCTCCGGTCCGAAATAATACTCCACGTGGCATTGTGCACATACCAGTGAACGCATCTCCTGACGCGTGGCGTTGTTGATGTCACGTCCTTGCCGTTCAAATGCTTCTGCGAGAGCAGGCCTGGTAATGCGGAGATTCATGGTTTGCGGGTCATGGCAGTCCTGGCATCCGATCGGGTGCTGAATGTTTGGGCCCATTTCCGCCCAGGTTTTTGCATAAAAGTTGCTCACGCCCAATTCATTCATCATCCTGGGTACATCCGTGCTTTTGCATGTCCAGCAGGTGGCAGGCTGAGGTACTTTTGTGCGGAGTGTGTTGTGTACATCGGTAACCGAGTAATAATGACCCCGTCCCTGGTTGTAATCGCGTGAAAAGGCATAGCCGGCCCACATTACAACAAGCTCAGGATACTTCTCAAGGTAATCGATCATTACAGAACCATAGTATTTGCTTGCAAATGTGGTGTCCAGGGTCATTTTATAACTTTCGTATTGCCTTGGAAAGTTTTCTCCCCACACCGAATTGTCTGGTTCAAAATCGGGTATGGGACTTACCATCTGGAAATACAACTGGGCTTCGCTGCGTCGTTCAATGATACTGGCTGCAAAGAGGCCGATCACAAATACAATAACGATTGTGGCGAAAAATAACAACCAATTAATCCAGGCTTTTCTCTCAGGTGTTGTTCGATTCGTTTCCATAAGAACTATTTTTTTGGATTTATTCATAAGTCAATACTCTATTGGGCTGTGAACGCTGATTTGTCCCAAGCCAGGCAGGAAGAACGGAAGGAAGACGTTCAACCAGGGCATGTGGTGAGGCAGATAAGCTTTTTACCGTGCCGTGCGGTGTTTCGCGATGGCAGTCCCAGCAAAGCTTGCCTTCTCCTGCGGCAGCAGATGCAGCTGTTACCTCTACCAGCTGAACCATGTCAACGAGGTCAAGGTGGCAGCGGATGCAATTATCCTGAACAACACGGGTGCCGCGACTTTTGATTTGGATTACCTGGGGTTCCCAGCGCATGGTAAAGTAGGTAGCATGTGCGAGACCATCCGTTGCTTTTACAAAATATTTGCTGCAAATGTTATCCTGAGGTATGTGGCAGTCGACACAAGTGGCATCTCTGGCATGGCTGTCTTTGCTCCAGGAAGCGAAATAGGGGTACATTACGTGGCAATTGATACACGTTTCCGGCTCCTCAGAGAGATAGGATGTCGCGTTGGAAATGTGTACAACCAGCAACAATATGCCGGTCAATATGCCTGTAAGTACAATGACTGTGAAACGCCATTTCGGCGGGGGTACCAGCAGGTGAAATAACTTCTTCAAAAATGTCATGACGCACCTGTTTTATAATCACGAAAAATAGTACCGAAATATAAAAAAATAATTTGATAACTTTGCAAAATTCTCCATCTTTAGCGAAATTGTTCTTTAGATTAAATAAAAACAATTTGTTAAAATCTGATGGTAATGTTTTATGTTTATTTATATTTACTATTTATCTAAATAATTACTAAATTTGTTGACCGATCATTTATTTAAAATGAGTGTTTTATTCAAGTGTTTTGCCGATGTTTAGAATATTGCGCATGGTATTGAGTCTTTCTTTCATCATAATCAGCCTATTGCAGCTGCATGGATCCGTATTATATACAAACTTGGGCGGTATTAACCAAACTGACAGCCTGGTAGAGGTGGTCAAGGAGAGGTTTTATGACGATTCCCTTATCATGGATGCTCATTTAAGGCTGGGCAGGATCTACAGAATGACCGAACCGAAGCGAGCAATTGATCATATGAAAACAGGTTTGGACATTGCTGAAAAGAATCAATTCGGTTGCATTGCCGGTAAAGCGCTGGCTGATATTGGGGCTTTATATTGGCGTTTAAGTAATTTCAATCTTGCCTTTGATTTCTTTATAGAGGCGGGTCATGTATTTGATCAGGAAGGTGATCTGGCCGGGAATGCCCGTATTCTGACCAGTATCGGAGTCATCTTTTCGCAACAAGGGCATTATGATCGTGCCCTGGAATATCAATTGCAGGCTTTGGAACTGTTTGAAGATATCGACTCGCTTGCCCTTTCTGCATCTGTTCATAATAACATCGGTATGATATACCTTGAGAAAGGTGATTACGATCAGGCTGAGTACTATCATCGAAAATCTTTGGAGATAAAGAAAACATACGATGACTTCACAGGTAAAGGTTTCTCATACAACAACCTTGGAACTATCCGAAAACAACAAGGGGAATTTGAAGAGGCACTCGAGTATTTTAATAAGAGTTTAACAATCAGACAAGAAATAGGGGATAATCTTCAGATTGCAAATACAATGAGCAATTTGGCATATCTTTATTTTCTTAAGCAAGATTATGGTCAGGCCATTGAATTACTGAAGCTTTGTTTGGCTATATATGAAGAAATAGATCAACGGGCAGGCCTGGCAAAAGTCAATCACATTCTGGGAAAGGTCTATGCAGCGATTGGTGATTATGAAAACAGCCAGAGTTACTATGAGTTAAGCCTGAGTATTTCGAAGCAATTGAACCTGGCAAATTTGATTCGGAATAACTATAAATCATTAAGCGAGTTGTTTGCGCTAAGCCGGAATTATCGCAGGGCTTATGATAATCAGCTTAAGTATCTGGCGCTTCGTGATTCTATTTATGATGCTGAATCGGCCAGGCGGGTTGCTGAGCTCAGATTTTTACATGAAAGCAAACTAAAGGAAAATGAATTGCAACTATTGCGTAAATCAAGTCAAATTACGGAATTGAATTATGAAAAACAGAGATTGTTCCGCAACTTTCTGCTATTGTTGATTTTTCTCATCCTTATAACTTTGGTTGTTATCTATTTTCGATTTCTCCAATATAAAAAAACAAATGCACTGCTGAAAAAGCAGAAAGAGGAGATCGCTGCATCCAATAAAAAGCTCAAAGAGTTGAATCTTAGTTTATTTGAGCATCAGGAAAAAGTGGAAAACCTTAACAAAAAGCTGAAGGAGTCTGAACGTAACCTGATCAATATCAATAAGACAAAGGATAAGTTTTTTTCAATTATCTCGCACGATTTGCGCAACCCATTGGCTGGGATAATAAGTTTTTCCCGTATACTAAAGCGAGACTTTGACATGCTTTCTAAGGAGGAGCTTCTTGAATTGGCCTCAGATCTGGATACATCTGTGTTCAGGATCAACAACCTGTTAGACAATCTTCTGCTGTGGTCGAGAACGCAAACAGGAAAGATCAGCTTCAAACCAGAGAAGCTCCTGCTAAAAGAGGTCATCACAGAGAACTTCGAGTTGTTTTCTCCCAATGCCAGGCAAAAACAGATTGAACTGGTTGACAAAACAGAAAGCCATCTAATGGTGTATGGAGACACCAACATGACCGATACAATTTTAAGAAACCTGATATCAAATGCGCTGAAATACTCCCATCCCGGTGGCAAGGTCATTGTTTCTGCAAAAGAGAAGAATGGATTCATTGAGGTCTCAGTTGCTGACACAGGCATAGGAATCTCCGAGCAGGATCAAAATAAACTGTTTCGTTCAGACATTCTTCATTCTACTTATGGAACAAAAGATGAAAAAGGCAGCGGCCTTGGTTTGCTGTTATGCCGGGAATTTGTTCAACGACAAGGTGGAAATCTGTCGATAAAAAGTGAGATAAATAAAGGTTCTGTATTTTCTTTTACTCTGCCACGGGGCAATAGCTGATTTGTAGTTAAAAATTATTGTATATTTGCACTCCTTTTACTGGGGCATTGCGGATGTGGCGTAATTGGTAGCCGCGCCAGACTTAGGATCTGGTGCCGAAAGGCGTGGGGGTTCGAGTCCCTTCATCCGCACTTTATATATATTAAAATCCTGCCTAATAGGCGCGTACAAGCGAAAATCACAATATTCAAACATAAAGGAGTGATTTACTTGTTGCTATAAAGCAAAAACCAATGCGTGCGGAAGTCAAGATCTGTCCTTTTTTTTGTGCCAAATTACTTTGGTAAATACTCTTTTCCCAAGGTGTTGCCACCAGGCTGAATTGTTTTTGACCGTGTAAGGCGGTTGGGATTGTTTTTTTTGCTTCTGGCGATTTATTTATCCGCGTTCATCCTTCGTATCCGCGTTATCCGCGTGCTATTTGGTGAAAGGAACACAGATCCCGCACGTGCGGGAAACTGATTTACGCGGATAAAAACATGAAGCAAGAAGAACTAAAACGCCGCCATCAGCAGGTCAATGTCCTGGTAAGGGATGCGAAAGTATTCGCCGATATATTGGTTGGTGAGGGTTCCGTTGTAGACATAAACGCCCTGACGGACTCCGGGATCTCGTTTCAACATAATTTCAGTGCCACCCTCTTCCCCAATTCCAAGCAGTACGGGTGCAAAAAAGTTGGAAAAGGCATAAGAGGCGGTGTTTGGAACACGCGAAGCAATATTAGGAACACAATAATGGGTAACGCCATGTTTCTTAAACACAGGATCGGAATGGGTGGTAACCCTGCTGGTCTCAATACAACCGCCCTGGTCGATGCTCACATCCACAACCACACTGCCATATTTCATCTTGCTCACCATCTCTTCGTTAACAACAATGGGTGATCTCCCCCAGGGGGCGTGGATGGCGCCAATCAGCACATCAGCGTGCCGAAGGCATTTCGACAATACCTTTGGCTGAATGATTGAAGTAAATATTCTGGTATTCAAATTGTTTTGAAGCCTGCGCAGCTTGTAAACCGAGTGATCAAACACCTTCACAGTGGCACCCAGTCCCATTGCTGCCCTTGCAGCATATTCGCCAACAGTGCCGGCTCCCAAAATCACCACTTCGGTGGGAGTAATCCCTGATAGTCCGCCAAACATACGTCCTTTGCCATACTGTTTATTGCTTAAATATTCTGCGGCGATCAAAATGGCAGTGTTTCCGGCAATCTCACTCATACTGCGCAGCAGCGGAAAGGTGTTCGCCTTATCACGAATGAATTCAAAAGCGATGGCAGTCACCTTTTTCGACATCAGGGTACGGAAATAATTCTCCTTCTGCATCGGCAACGCCACCGTGGAAAATATAACCTGCCCTTTTTTGACATATTCCAGCTCCTTGTCGCTGAGTGGCGCAACCTTCAGAATGATATCGGCCTGAAAAACCTCCTTATCGGAATAAACAATTTCACATCCGGCATTTGCATATTCCTTATCCAAATAGAAAGCATTGTTACCTGCTTTCGACTGAAGCAGTATCCGATGGCCGTTTTGAGTAAGAAGTGAAGCAGCCTCAGGGGCCAGGGCAACCCGGCTCTCGTCGTAGGTAGTTTCAAGTGGTATTCCGATCACCAGGCTGTTTTTGCGCTTTTTTACCTCAAGCATCTCTTCCTGTGGACTGAAGTGCCACGACCTGGAAAAAACCTTGTAATCGCTGCCAGAACCATCCATATCTGAATTTTTTAAATCATGAGTGTGCTCCAAAAAACTTTTATTTCTTTGTTTGTTGAGAAAAGATATACCTCCAAAACAACCTTTTTTCTTCATTGACAATCGAAAATCGATCATCGAAAATCATCCATCGCTTCATTAGAACCTTATAATCCTTTCCCCACCCTTATCAACCATTTCTACTTTAATGCAATTCTCCGGAAGCAATGCTTCCAGTTTTTCCGGCCATTCAATAAAACAATAGCTGCCTGAGAAGAAATAGTGTTCATATCCGAGGTCATACACCTCCTCAATTTTGTCTATCCTATAAAAATCAAAATGATATATGCTTTCACCATCATTTGTTACGTAATGATTCACGATGGAAAAAGTAGGACTGCTTACCTGTCCCTCCGCACCAAGGAAGTTACACAATGCTTTAATATATGTGGTTTTTCCGACCCCCATGGCTCCGAAAATGGCAAAAATGCGTGAATCGGGATATTCGGCAAGCAGTTCCTTTGCAACAACATCCAGATCCGCAACTCCCTTAGCATGAAAAACTTTGTGCGCTGTAACCATTAAAAAATCTATTTCGGTGTGAGATATACAAATGGAACCATCATTTCATCCAGTGAAACACCACCATGCTGGAATGTGTTCCTGTAATAATTCACATAATAATTATAATTATTGGGATAGGCGAAAAACCTGTTCTCAAGGGCAAAAATAAAATTGGCGCTTACATGATCGCGCGGAAGGTAGGCATCTTCAGGGTTCTTAATTTCAAAAACCTCTTTGGTGTCATATTGCAGGTTCTTTCCCGTTTTGTATCGCAAATTCGTATTGGTGTTTTTATCTCCAACCACTTTCGTGGGATTGTGGACAAGAACCGAGCCATGGTCAGTGGTGATTATGACGGGGATTTTTTTGTCTGCAAGCTGTCGGATGATATCAAGCAACGGGGAATGGTCAAACCAGCTCACGGTTAATGACCGGTAGGCGGCCTCGTCGTCTGCAAGTTCCTTGATCACCTCCATTTCGGTTCGTGAATGCGACAACATATCAACAAAATTGTATACCAACACATTGAGCTGCTTATCCAGATAATCATTAAGCGTCTGCGAAAGCTTTTTCCCGGCCGTAAGATTCAATATTTTGTGATAATGAAACGAAACGCCGCCGCCCAGGCGTTTAATTTGCTCTTCCAGCAACTCCTTTTCATATTGGTTTCTGGCCCCTTCATCTCTTTCACGAACCCAATATTTGGGAAACCGTTTCTGGATTTCGCCGGGCAATAAACCTGCAAAAAAGGCATTTCGTGCATATTGGGTGGCTGTTGGAAGGATTCCGCAATACACCTCTTCATTAACCAGACGATACATCTCCTCAATGCGCGGACGGATCACTTTCCACTGGTCAAAGCGCAGGTTATCTATGATGATCAGAAAGGTTTTATTCTGTTTTTTGATGATGGGAAGGCATTTTTCCCTGAAGAGTGTATGCGATAATACCGGTTTCTTCTCTGTTTGCCCTTTCAGCCAGGGGATATAGTTTTCTTTTACAAAACGTGCAAAAACATTATTGGCCTCACCCTTCTGCATCAAAAAGATGTCCCTCAGACTTTCATTTTGAGACCGGCTGAGTTCAAGTTCCCAATGCACAAGCTGTTTAAATATCTCTGTCCACTCATCAAAATCCAGCGATACCGATAACCTGCTGCCAATCTCGCGAAACTCACGCTGGTAGGCCATGCTGGTTTTCTCGCTCACCAATTTCCGGTTTTCAAGGTTCTTTTTTACTGCCAGCAATATCTGGTTTGGGTTAACCGGTTTGATGAGATAGTCGGATATGTTGCTGCCTATCGCATCATTCATAATGGTTTCCTCTTCACTTTTGGTAATCATCACAACAGGCAAAGCAGGAAACTTGCTTTTGATCCGTTCCAGGGTTTCAACGCCGGTAAGTCCAGGCATGTTTTCATCCAAAAAAACAATATCAAACCGTTCATCTTCAATTAGGTCAAGTGCTTCAGCCCCACTGTTTGTGGTAACGACATCATAACCCTTACCCTGAAGGAATAATATATGCGGCTTTAAAAGATCTATTTCATCATCAGCCCAAAGGATCCGCTCATTCATATTTTTTCGTATTTTGCAGATTATAACAAATTTAACCAAAAAAGCCTAAGTTATTACAGGCTATTTCCAAAAAAATCTCAAATTTACACCAATCTTTCGCCAAAATGACCGCTCTTTCTTCCAGGAAACTTAAGATATTCAATGATCCGGTGTATGGTTTTATAAACGTACCAGATGCTTCAATATTTGATATCATAGAAAATCCTTTTTTTCAAAGGCTCCGCAATATTAAGCAACTGGGTTTGACACACCTTGTTTATCCAGGGGCATTGCACACACGGTTTCATCATGCAATGGGTGCCATGTACCTTATGGGTCAGGCTGTTGAAATATTGCGCTTTAAGGGGCACGACATAACGGAAGATGAAGCGCTTGCTGCAACAAAAACCATATTGCTGCACGATATTGGGCATGGTCCCTTTTCTCACGCATTGGAAAACACACTGGTCGAAGAGCTCTCCCATGAGGAGCTCACCGAATTGTTTATGAGAAGGATGAACAAACAATACGATCTGGGTGAGGCCATCCGGATCTTTAAAAACATCCACCCCAAAAAGCCGCTGCATCAGCTGGTTTCCGGTCAGCTTGACATGGACAGACTTGACTACTTGAACAGAGACAGTTTTTTTACGGGTGTTTCGGAAGGGGTGGTCAGTTGGGACCGAATCATTAAAATGCTCAATATTTCGGACGATATTCTGGTAATCGACGAAAAAGGGATCTACAGCATTGAAAAATTTATCATAGCACGCAGGCTGATGTATTGGCAGGTTTACCTTCATAAAACCGTCATCACGGCCGAACGGATGTTGATCAGTACCTTGCGGCGCGCAAAAGAACTTGCTCTGGCAGGTGAGCAGCTCTTTTCAACCGAACCGTTTAAAAGATTCCTGTATAAAAAATATGACCGCAACGATTTTGTTCAAGACCCAACACTTCTTGAGGATTTCGCGCTGCTCGACGACCATGATATTTTCGCATCCTTAAAAAGTTGGGTTAAGCACAAAGATCCTGTTTTGAGATGGCTTTCACACGGCCTTGTAAACAGAAAGCTTTTCCGCATTGAGATGCAGAAGGCACCATTTTCAAAAGATTATTTGCATGAAATCCGGCAGGCAACCAAAAAAAAGTACCAGCTTAATAATGAAAACGAAGTGGATTATTTTGTAATTGGTGGAATGACGCGCAACAATGCCTATGATCCCGGGGCAGGAGGCATCCTCGTATTAACAAGGGAAGGGGAGCTCGTTGACATCGCTCATGCTAGCGATCAGCTGAATATCAATGTTTTATCTCATCCGGTCGAAAAGCATTTTTTGTGCTATCCCAAATCAATCCGGGCATAAGCAACACCCTGACCAACATATAATTGTTATACATATAGGCAATTCTTTTTGGCTACTATCCCAAATATTGGTAACTTGCGGCCGCATTTAACCCAAGTAATTATTTGGATGGAATATTCAGCAAGAGAAATTGCCGATTTCCTGCAAGGAAAAATTGAAGGAGATCAGGATGTTAAGGTAACTCAAATATCAAAAATCGAAGAAGCATCCGCCGGTACAATGACTTTTCTGGCCAATCCGGCTTACACCCCATTTGTTTACAAGACCGGTGCTTCGATCGTGCTTGTTCAGGATGATTTTGTGCCGGAACAGGAGATAAGGGCAACCCTGATTAGGGTTCAGGATCCCTATGGCGCACTGGCCAAACTTCTGGAGCTTTATCAGAAAAGCCTGCCCAAAAAGGAAGGAGTGTCAGACCTGGCCTTCATTTCTCATAATGCAGAAGTGCACGAAAGTGCTTATATCGGTGCTTTCGCATACATTGGCAATAATGTTAAACTGGGGAAAAATGTAAAAATTTATCCCCATTGTTTTATAGATGACTTTGTTACGATCGCCGACAATACCATTCTCTATAGCGGAGTGAAGGTTTACAACAGTTGCCGGATCGGTTCCGATTGCACCATTCACGCAAATGCAGTTATCGGAGCCGACGGTTTTGGTTTTGCACCTCAAACCGATAACAACTACAAGAAGGTTGCGCAGATCGGTAACGTGGTGATCGAAGACCTGGTGGAAATAGGTGCCGGAACAACGATCGACCGTGCCACCATGGGTTCAACCACCATCAAAAAGGGTGTAAAGCTTGACAACCTGATACAGATCGGACATAATGCCGTAATCGGAGAAAACACAGTAATGGCAGCACAGGCGGGCGTAGCCGGTTCTTCCAAGATTGGCAAAAATTGCATGATAGGTGGACAGGCAGGCATCAGTGGCCATCTTACAATTGGCGATGATGTTAAAATGGCGGCTCAGGCAGGAGTTCCATCAAGCATCAAAGATGGGCAGATAATCATGGGGTCTCCTGCAATGGAAGCATCACAATACAGGAAAGCCTTCATCTATTTCAGAAATTTTGAAAAGCTTGTGAAGCGCATTGATGAATTGGAAAAAGAGATCAGAAAACAGAAGGAATAAGTTAACAGAATGACATGATTGAAAAACAAAAGACAATAAAAAACCCGGTTTCCATATCAGGAGTTGGACTGCACACCGGAAAGCAGGTAAATTTAACCATAAAGCCTGCAGCCATTGACAGCGGAATCCGGTTCTTGCGCACCGACATGGGTGAAGAAGCCTGGTTGGAAGCAGATGCCAATTTCGTGGTTGATACATCAAGAGGAACGACTCTTGAAAATAACGGGGTGCGTGTTGCAACAGTTGAACATGTGCTGGCAGCAATTACTGGAATGGGAATTGACAATGCCATAATTGAGGTGGACTGTGCCGAAACTCCTATTCTCGATGGCAGCAGCCGCTTTTACACTGAAGCCATCCAAAAGAGCGGTGTTCAGGATCAGGAAGCAATTAAAGACTATTTTGAGGTCAGGACTCCCATCCGCTTGTACCATGAGGAGAAAGATTGTGAAATCATTGCTGTGCCAAGCGACCAATATCGGATTACATGCCTTATCGATTACAAATCCAAAGTGCTGGGGCATCAGCATGCAACCATGAATCACATCAGCGAATTCAAAGATGAAATAAGCAGTTGCCGCACCTTTGTCTTCCTGCACGAACTCGAGTTTTTGCTTGCTCAAAACCTCATTAAGGGGGGAGATTTGAGCAATGCGATCGTGTTTGTTGACCGTCCTGTTACACAAAAAGAGCTTGACCGTTTGGCAGAAGTCCTTAATAAACCCAGTGTGGACGTTAGACAGGAAGGAATTCTGAACAACCTTGAGCTTAGCTTCCCGAACGAACCTGCCAGGCACAAGCTTCTTGACATCGTAGGTGATCTGAGTCTGGCAGGAAAGCCCATCAAGGGTCATATCATTGCAACCAAGCCTGGGCACGCATCAAATGTGCTTTTTGCAAAATTGCTCAAAAAACACATCAAAGCGCGTACAGAAGAGGAACAAATCCCGCTTTACGACCCCAATACGCCTCCGGTTTATGACATCAACGACATCAAGAGGATGCTACCCCATCGTCCGCCCTTCCTTTTGGTGGATAAAATCATCGACATGACTGATTCATCGGTTACAGCCATCAAAAATGTATCGATGAATGAGCCGTTCTTTGTAGGGCATTTCCCAAAAGAGCCTGTAATGCCAGGAGTACTGCAGATTGAAGCCATGGCCCAGGCCGGAGGCATCCTGGTTTTATCAACAGTGGATGACCCGGAGAATTACAACACCTATTTTCTGAAAATTGACAACGTTCGTTTCAAACAGAAAGTGGTGCCTGGCGACACAATGGTCTTTAAAATGAACCTGATGGCACCGGTTAGAAGAGGAATCTGTCACATGCGTGGTGTGGCATATGTGGGGAGAAAAGTCGTAATGGAGGCCGAAATGATGGCGCAAATTGCAAAAAAATAATTACAAACTGAAATGAACCAACCTTTAGCATACGTACATCCGCAAGCAAAGATTGCTGCGAACGTAGTCATAGAACCATTTGCAACCATCCACAAAAACGTGGAAATTGGGGAAGGGAGCTGGATTGGCTCAAACGTTACCATAATGGAAGGTGCCAGAATTGGTAAAAACTGCCGTGTATTTCCCGGAGCAGTTATCTCTGCCATTCCCCAGGATCTGAAATTTGACGGTGAAGAAACTGTTGTTGAGATTGGTGACAACACAACTATCCGTGAATTCGTTACCATAAACAGAGGTACAAAAGCAAGTAATAAGACGGTCATTGGCAACAATTGCCTTTTGATGGCCTATGTTCATGTAGCGCACGACTGCTACATTGGCAACTATTGCATACTGGCCAATGCCGCAAACCTTGCCGGACACATCGTAATAGACGACTTTGCCATTTTGGGTGGCTTATCCGCCGTTCACCAGTTTGTCAACATCGGACAACATGTTATGATCTCTGGTGGGTCATTGGTAAGAAAGGATGTGCCACCATATACCAAAGCAGCGCGCGATCCCCTGTCATTTGTTGGAATCAACTCGATTGGCCTTCGAAGAAGAGGTTTCAGCGCTGAAAAGATCAATGAAATTCAGGACATCTACCGTGTCATCTACCTGAAAAACATGAATGTAAGCCATGCACTTACATATGTTGAAACCGAAATGCCCGCCACTCCGGAGAGAGATGAGATACTGAGCTTCATTAACAAGTCAAGCAGGGGGATTATGAAGGGATATGCTTATAAAGAAAGATAAAAACATCCCCGATGGTGAACCTCCTGGTTAATGATTGTGGAAAAAAGTATCGCGGAAAGTGGGTTTTCAGAAATCTTAACTTCACCATTGAAACAGAACAGCATTTCGCTGTTACAGGTAAAAATGGCAGCGGGAAATCCACCTTGTTAAAAATCCTGGCAGGATACACCAAACCCAGTAAAGGAACTGTTCAATGGTCTCTATACCAATCTACACTTCCTGCTGACAAACTGTTTGAGCAGGTTTATGTCGTTGCCCCCTATCTTGAAACCATAGAGGAGTTTACATTATCCGAACTGATCCGTTTTCAGCAAAAGTTCAAACCTTTTAAAGACTCCCTCTCCCTATCAAAAGTTGTGGAAGTTGCCGGGCTGACAGAAAACAAAAACAAACCGCTTCAGTTTTTTTCCTCCGGCATGAAACAAAGAGCCATGCTCACCCTGGCCATGCTTAGCAGTGCCCGGCTGGTGCTACTCGACGAACCCTGCGCCAATCTTGACAAAGATGCACGTTTATGGTATGCTGATCTTCTGGATTGTTATGGAAAGGAAAAAACGGTTGTAATTGCCTCCAACCACAACGAAGAGGAATATCCGGACGTTGACGGGATCATTTCCCTTTAAGGAAAAGACTGTTTTGTGGTTGATTTGATGAATGGTTGATTGGTTGATTTGAAAAAAAATCCCGTATCTTTGTGCGAAATTTTTTAATCTATCTATCAGAAATTATGGCAACAACAGCAGATTTTCGCAACGGGCTTTGTTTGGAAATAAACAATGAATTATTTACCATCGTAGAATTTCAGCATGTAAAACCCGGCAAGGGTGGTGCATTTGTTCGCACGAAACTTAAAAACCTGAAAACCGGGAAGGTGCTTGCAAATACATTTAATGCCGGAGTAAAGGTAAACGTCGCGCGGGTTGAAAGACGACCTTACCAGTTTCTTTACAAGGATGACATGGGTTACCACTTCATGCATTCCGATACTTTTGAACAGGTCAGCATTGAAGAACATATCATCAATGCACCGGAGTTATTGAAAGAGGGACAGGAGGTTGACATCGTTTACCATGCTGATACCGAAACACCACTGAGTTGTGATCTTCCCGCATTCGTTGAACTTGAGGTAACCTATACCGAACCCGGCGTAAAAGGCGACACTGCTACAAACACCTTAAAGGCTGCCACGGTTGAAACAGGAGCTACTGTGAACGTGCCCCTCTTCATTGAAACCGGTGAAAAGATCAAAGTTGATACACGCTCAAAAGAATATTCTGAAAGAGTAAAATAAATCATACGGATGCAGTTAAACCCTCCGCACACCTTAAAGGAAATAGCAAGCTTTATTCAGGCCGACTTCGCGGGAGATCCCAATTTTATCATCAGTGGCATCAATGAGATCCATCGTGTAGTAAAGGGAGACCTCACCTTTGTAGATCATCCCAAATATTATCAGAAGGCCCTCAACTCGGCAGCCACTGCCATCATTATCAATCAAAAAACAGAGGTTCCTGAAGGTAAAGCACTAATCTTTTCCGAAGATCCCTTTCGCGATTTTGTTGCCCTGATTAAGAAGTTTAAACCTTTTGAGACCGCTTCGGGCATGATCAGTCCGACTGCAATTATTGGCGCCGGCACCCATATTCAGCCGGGTGTGTTTATCGGCAACCATGTCAAAATCGGCAGCAACTGCCTGATTCATTCGAATGTAACTATTTATGATTATTGCGAAATTGGTGACAATGTGATCATCCACAGTGGCACGGTGATCGGAGCTGACGCCTTTTACTTCAAACGCAGGCCCGATTATTACGATAAGCTGCACTCCTGCGGCAGGGTGATCATCGAAGACAATGTGGAGATCGGGGCCAATGTAACGATCGACAAAGGTGTTTCCAACGATACAACCATCGGCGCCGGCAGCAAGCTGGACAACCTGATTCAGATCGGACACGACACCATCATTGGCAAAAATTGCCTGTTTGCTGCACAGGTGGGTGTTGCAGGTTGTGTTACCATTGGCGACAACGTCATCCTCTGGGGACAGGTTGGCGTTCAGAAAGACCTTGAAATCGGCAACAATGCCGTTGTTCTCGGACAATCGGGCATCGCCAAATCGCTTAAGGGGAACACGACCTATTTCGGCTCGCCTGTTTTGGAGGCACGGGCGAAAATGAAAGAACTGGCCATGATGAAAAAACTGCCGGATTTGATAGAAAAGCTGGAAGGTTAGTTAGTCAAACTGATACTCGGTCTGGCCAATCTCGTCCGGTTTGTATTTAGACGGACATTTGAGCAACAGGCTGTTTGCAACAAACTGTCCCGAATCATAATTTCCGATCAGGACCACTTCGTCCGACTGCTCAAAATCCTGGGGTTTGGCTCCAAAGTAGATCACCTCCGACTCCTCCCCGGAAGCATCAAACATGTGAAAACGCAGGATCAGGGTGTTGTCTTCTACGGTTTCGTTAATTGGCCTGCCCCGGTTTAATTCTCCAATGATGTGAAACTGTCTGCCCGGATGTTCGCGTGCCTCGGCAAAGGTTACATAGGTGTCCGCATTGTACAGTGTACTAATGATTGCTCCAATGGCTATCACTATGAAAACAAGCGCAATTACGTGTGTCCGTTTCATTTTTTCTTCTGTTCGTTTTGCTTTTTCTCAAGGTGCTTAAGTTTTTTTTCTGATGCAGACAGGCGTCGTTCCAGGTAAACCAGGAAAACAGCGATCCCCAAAAAGATCACCAGCAAAAGCAATACAACAACCATTATTTTTTCTCCAGCCATAGGGTTAGGAATTTTCTGTTAGTTCTTCAATTTTCCAATGTATGCGCATTGTTCTGTATAGTATCGTATAGAGCCACCAGGCTATGATGAACCAACCGGCAATTGCAGGAAAGAAAACCTTGCGCATCTCCGGAGCAAGGTCACCTGTCGACAGTGCGGGATTTCCGTCCAGCCCCGGATGGATGGAAGCAGTTGCAAGCCGCGGAATGATCATTATGAAAATGAAAAACAGTACAAAGGCAAACACATTGTAAACGGCAGCCAGCCGTGCTTTCTTCTCCCTGTCGTCGACAGAACCACGCAAAACCAGATAGGCCAGATAGGTCAGGATACCAACAACGGCACCATTAAGCTTGGGGTCGTTTACCCAGAAACTCCCCCAGGTAAATTTTGCCCAGACCATTCCTGTAAGCAGGCCAAGTGCGCCAAAGAACAGTCCAACCTGAACCGCAGCATAAGCCTTCAGGTCATCTGAAGGATCGTTTCGCAATAAATGCCTGATGCTGAAGACCAGTCCGACAAAGAGGATGAAGATCATTCCAAACCACATCCCCACATGGAAGTAAATATTTCGGATGGTTTCGTGGAGCACGGGCAGCTGGGGAACATCAAACAGAAGTCCGCCAGCAATCACCCAGACCAGCAGCATGATACCGGCAATTTTCCACCAGTTTTTTCGAAAGTCTTGTGTCTTCATATTAATCTTTCCAAATATACGGAAATAAAACGTTCGACAAGGTTATAGCGATTGCTGTAAGCAACAGGGTCGTAATGAGACCGGGTGCAACAGCGGAAAATGTTGTGCCGTAAATCGTTTGTCCTGAGACCCTGATAAGTACAAGCAGCAAAGGCAAAATAAGGGGGAAGCCTAAAACCGCCATCAACGTAAAGTTATTCCTGGCCCTTGAGGCAATTGCCGACACCAGGCAAAGGATGGAAGAAAATCCCACCATCCCGGCAATCAGGTTGATAAAAAACAGGAAAAATGATTGAACAGGGTTGCCAAGGAACGCCGTAAAGACTAAAAATCCGGCAATAGCAAGACCAATCAGCAAACCTGTATTGTAAATGATTTTTGCGTTAATGAAAGTCGCCGGTGAAACCATCACATAATAAAAAATGTGACGCCGCTCACTTTCCTGGATGAACGCCTTCATGATGGCATTCATCGCAGAAAACAAAAGAATTAACCAAAACAGGGCATTCCATGTTTCTGTATTTATTCGCCCGTCAAAAGCCAGATATGCCAGAAACACCATTGAGAAAAGGTATAGGACCACACCGCCAAGGGCACTCTGCCGTCGCCACTCCAGCATCATCTCCTTACGCAGAAGGGCGTTCAGTTCAACAATTGTTTTCATGACATTTGGATAAAACCCAGCAATCAGGCAAAGATAAACGAAATTACCCGAATAAGCCATTACTGGCAGACAGACATTCGATATCTGTTTGCGGGAAGGAGATAAAAAATGTACTGCCCTTGCCTGGCTGACTTTCTGCCCAGATCCCCCCATGATGTTTTTCAACAAACTCTTTACAGAGCTTCAGTCCGATCCCCGATCCGGGCTCGCCATCAGTTCCTGCGGTGGTTTTCATGCTTTTCCCGGGGTTAAACAATGAATCCAACTGTTTTTTGTACATGCCACGACCTGTATCGGCAACCGCGATCAGAATACGGCGATCGGCAAGCATTTTTGCAGAAATGTTTATCTGACCGCCTGGGGAAGTAAACTTTAAGCCATTGCTGATCAGATTACCCAACAGGGAACAAAAAATCCTCTGGTCTGTGAAGATGATCATGCGTGGGGGGATATCTGTTTTGATTGCAATTTTTTTATAGAGGGCTGATGCCTGATGCATATCAATGCATTGACTGACTATCTTGTCGAGAAAGATGAATTCCGGGTCAAATTTCATGTTGCCACCCTGGACGTGAGACCAATCCAAAAGGTTTTCCAGCAAAGAATAGATGCCACGTGCTGAATTTTCGATGGAGGATGCGTGGTCCCTGATCTCATCATACGTAAGCACCGAAGTTTTTTCCCTAATCACCCTTGTTAATGCCAAAAGCGCCGTAAATGGACTTTTTAAATCATGGCCAATGATGGAAAGCAATTTATCCTTTTCATTGTTGGTTTTTACAAGCTCCTTTTGTTTGTTGACAAGTTGTTCCATAAGCCTGGCCTTATGTACAACCAAAGCGATCTGGTTGGCAGCCAGGTTGCCGTAATCGATCTCTTTTTTCGTAAACCTGTGTGGTTTGTTAAAGCCTACAAGCACAGCGCCTAACTTTTCATTGTCAACAATGAGTGGCAGCGCAAGTAAAGACCTGGTGGGATATTTTTTCGCGATATTGGGGTCCAAGTAAGGGGTGTTGTATACATCTTCAGCAACCAGAGGTTTCCCTGCGCTTATACAGGAATAGGTCATTGTAAGCTCTCCGGGTTTCCCTCCCGATTTCGCATAATATTTTCCCTCGTCGCCAGATGCTGCTATTGGAATGGTTTCCTGTTTCTTGTCATCCCATAAAGTGATGTAACAAGTATCGGAAAATAAAAGCTTATGCATCTGGTTGGCAAGCAACTGATAAAGGTCAGGCACCGAAGATTGCTTCAGTGCCAGCGCCATGATCTCGCTTAGGTGCGACCAAAAATGCTCAGGCGAAACAAATCGCTTCTCTTTTGTCTTTCGTTTTTCCATCAGAATATGGCCAAACCCTGTTTTTTTAAGAGTTAATTATAGCAGGCTTGCAAATGTACATGAATTTTTTTTTCATGCGAAATTACACACAGACGCATNAAAAAAAATCATGGGAAAGTGAAGCAGTTTCTCCTGTACATCTTTATTGTTGTATATTGTTTCAACAAAAAAAGATACCTTTTGCAGCAGAAATGTATGATAATTATAGGTGATTAAGATGAAGAAGCTCAAAGGAGCAAACTAAAAAAAGCCCCCCCGTTAGGAGAGGCTTTGAGGGTGGCTAATGGGATTCGAACCCACGACCCCCAGAACCACAATCTGGTGCTCTAACCGGCTGAGCTATAGCCACCGTTTTTCGAGCTGCAAATATACAAAATATTCACAAGTCAAAACCTTCCAAATAAAAAAAAGCTTTGTCGTAACCCTCTCAAAGTGCTCTTTTTATCAAAAATATCAAGATAATGCTAATTTTGTTTGGTTGAAAAGGAAAGTACAGGGTGAAAATGTCAAAACAAAAGTTACAGATTGGACTGATCACACAAGGAAGGACAATCCCGGCCTGGGCTTTT
>SL_3KL_010_SEDDRAFT_10000968_pt1 | contig 25413 bp, 24 predicted proteins | sample SodLakKL_010_SED_2_FD_10381 | JGI IMG/M metagenome (IMG submission 10381) | reverse complement strand
CGCACAAGCCCCGCCAGCCGGGGCTTGTGCCTTTTCAGGCCGCGGCGACGCGCCGGGCCGGAGTTGCGGACGAAGGCATGAAGGGCGTATTTCTCGACCTGAACACGGTGGATCGGGGTGACCTGGGCCTCGAAGCGTTGCGCGCAGCCCTGCCCCGGTGGGCGTTCTTCCAGCGGACGGATCCCGACGAGCTCCCGGAACGGATCGGCGACGCGGAGGTGGTGGTGACCAACAAGGTCTACCTTGGCGCCGATGCGATAGCGGCCGCGCCAAAGCTGCGACTGATCTGCACGGCCGCCACCGGCACCAACAACATCGACCTGGCCGCCGCCAGCGCCCGGGGCATTTCCGTCCGCAATGCCCGCAACTACGCGACCGACTCCGTTGTTCAGCACGTGTTTGCCCTGCTGCTGACGCTCGTCACCCGCATGGACGCCTACCGTGCAGACATCCGTGCCGGGCGCTGGAGCGCCTCCGACCAGTTCTGCCTGCTCGATCATCCCATCCGCACACTGGCCGGCATGCACCTGGGCATCGTGGGCTTCGGGGTCCTGGGACGGGCCACGAGCGCGATGGCGGAGGCCTTCGGCATGCGGGTGACCGTCGCGGGGAGCCTGAGACCTGACGCGGCCGGGGCCGACGACCGACCGGCCCTTGATGACCTGCTACCCGAGCTCGACGTGCTGAGCCTGCACTGCCCGCTCACGGATCGGACCCGCGACCTGATCGACGCGCGCCGTCTTGCGCGGATGCCGCAGGGTAGCCTGCTGATCAACACCGCCCGGGGTGGCCTTGTCGATCCGCGTGCACTGGCCGACAGCCTGCGCACAGGACACCTCGGCGGCGCCGGAATCGACGTCGTCGAGCCGGAGCCGCCGCCCCCCGAGCACCCGTTGCTCGCAACCGACATCCCCAACCTCGTGCTGACACCGCATACGGCATGGGCTGCCCGCAGTGCCCGTCAGAACGTACTGGACGAGGTGCGGGCGAACATCACGGCATTCCTCGCCGGCGCACCGCGCAACGTGGTGACCCCATGAGTGGTCCGCGGCGGAGTCCCCGGAATGATCCCGGGCATGATCCCGGGAGCAGCGCCGATGTCCGGCCCGTCGACGGACTGGAGGCGCGGGTCGAGGAACTCGAGGTCCGGCTGGCGCACCTGGATTACGCGTTGCAGAGCCAGGGCGAGGAACTGTTGCATCTGCAGCAGACCAATACGCTGCTGACCCAACAGCTGCGTGAACTGGCCGAACGCCTGCGCGCGCTTGCCGAAGCGGCCTCCGGCGACCCTTCACTGGAGCCCCCGCCCCCGCATTACTGAGGGGGCCCTGCGCGCCGGTGCCCATCCCGTTCCGCGCCACACCGGGGTGCCCGGCCTCGTCGCGACGGCTGGGCGCTGCCCTGCTCGAGCAGGGGGCGATCACGACGGCACCGTCTGGCGAGCCCGAACTCGAGCTCGTCTGCGGACCCGAGGGGCTGACACTCGTCGCGCATCAGGCGTCCGGCTCTGCACTTGCGCTGAACATTGATCTCGTTGGCGGCGCCCGCGGGTATCGCCATGCCCGTGCGGGACACGCGCGCGAGGACCTCGTCCGGGCTCTCGGGCGTCTCCCGAGAGGCAGCCGGATCCTCGATGCCTCGGCCGGGCTCGGCCGCGATGCCCTGGTGCTGGCCGCACGCGGCTTCGAGGTCGTCGCCATTGAGCGCAATCCCGTGCTCGCGGCGCTGCTCTGCGATGCGATGGAACGCGCTTCCGGCCACCCTGCCCTCGGCGCATCACTCGATCGCCTGAGTCTGGTTCAGGCGGATGTGCGCGACTGGCTGTCAGGTAACGACAGGATCTTCGATGCAGCCATGTTCGATCCGATGTTTCCACCCCGACGCAAGGACGCCGAGGTCAAAAAGGAGATGCGCGTCCTGCACCGGCTGCTGGGAGCCAATCCCGACCCGGATGCCCCGGAGACCCTGCTGATGCTGCTGGAACACGTGAGGCGCTGCGTGGTCGTGAAACGCCCGCTGCACGCACCCGCTCTCGGTGGGCGCCCGCCTGCACGCAGCCTGCGTGGTCGCAGCACACGCTTCGATGTGTATCTGCCGGCCCGCGCAGGGGACCAGTCGTCTGCACGAGCTGGCGCTGGCTGAATCGCGGGCGGCGCAGGAGTCCGGCCCGGTGGCCGATCCGGCGCACGGTGAATCCCGGACGGCGGTTCAGTCCACGCCGAGAATCACCCGGGCTTCCTCCAGGCGATAGGGCGGGATCTCGAGATTGCGCATTGCCGGCTGGTTGCGGTAGACGCGCCCGGCAAAATCGTAGCGTCCGCCGCGGCAGCGATCGCGCAGACCGCCTTCCCAATCCTCCGACGCATGCGGTGGCACGACATCCAGATCGCAGCCGAGATCGGTGCTCTCGGCGTAGACCACCAGCCACTCCGGAACCCAGCCCCGATGGGCCGCGGTCAACCCACGGGGGCTCCGGTCGAATCGGGAGCTCGGGTCATACAGCGCCTCGCCCTCGGGCAACGCCTCCAGCATCGACGCGTCGCGATGCAGGACCAGCACCCGCCGACCATTCCAGGTCACCCGCTCATGCTGCCCCGGTTCGATGCCCTGAAGGTCCACCTTGAGCGGCAGGCGCACGTCACCGCCGGGCGGCGAGAACAGCGCGCGCAGGATCACGAACAGGAAGAGCAGCAGTGCCGTGAGGCCCATCAGTTTCAATGTCACGCGCAGACGCAGACGCAACAGGCTGTCCTGGGTCAAGAACGTTCGCCTCCTCGCTTGCAATGGGTGGCTCTGTAACGCGATGCATGGCCGTTCCGTGCCATGGCGGCTGGGGCCCGGTCCGGGCTACAATTCGGCCCATGAGCGCAAGAGAAAGTTTCACCCGCAACCGCCGTTATGTCGGCATCCACAACGACCTGCATGGCGGCATGACGCCCATCGGCGGCGTGATCAAGGATGCGTGGGTCTTCGGCCTGATCCCCGAGACCGAAACCTGCGAGGGCTGGCAACTGGCGCAGATCCAGATCCTGCACGACCGCGTGAGCGCCGAGTGGGACAAATACGGCCTCCTGGTGCGCAATCTGCCCCCGGAATTGCAGGAGCGTCACGCCCGGATTCACGATGCCGCTGTCGAGCGGGCGCGCGAACACGGCTGGGTGGCCGGGCTCGACTTCGACAGCGAAATGTCGGGCAGCGAGGAGCCCGTGCTGCCGCGCTGATGTAAAACCGTACCCGGTTATCACCAAAGGTCCGCGCAAGCCGCTTGCGCGCAGGAGGCGAGTCCTCTCGCCGATCGGGCGCCGGAAAAACCATCGGCCAGAGGCTGGCCTCGCGCAACTGCGTCCCTCTCCATGCCACACGGCCCGCCAGCGGAGGATCTCCCGTGATAATCAGGAAACCGTATGGGACGCGCTCGAGTCCGTCCTCGCCTGCCCCATGCACTCAGCACAGCAGGCAAGAGCCGCTCAGTCCCGGAAGTTTGTGTACTGCAGGGGCCGATCGAAGCTTTGCTGACGCAGCAGACTGATCACCGCCTGCAGATCGTCCCGCTTCTTTCCGGTGACCCGCACCTGGTCCCCCTGAAGACTGGCCTGTACCTTGATCTTCGAGTCCTTGATCAGGCGCTGGATGCGCTTTGCGAGATCGGCGTCGATGCCCTGGCGTATCAGGATCTCCTGCTTCACGCCGGTGCCCGCCTTCGTCACCTCCTGCGGGTCCATGCACTCCACGTCGATGCCCCGCTTGGCGAGCTTCATCCGCAGGATGTCCAGGATCTGCTCCACCTGGAACTCGGCGTCGCCCTTCGCCAGGATCGTCGTGTCGCTCAACTCCACGGCCGCCGACGTTCCCTTGAAGTCGAAGCGGTTGTCGATCTCGCGACGGGTCTGATCGACCGCGTTGCGCAATTCCGGGAGTTCGACCTCGGACACTACGTCGAATGACGGCATTTGCACCTCCGTTCAATGGCAGCCGTTCCGGTCTGCCGGTCCCGTCAGCGGGAGCCGGCAGGCTCCCGGCCGGTGGGTGTTCAGGTTCTGGGTGGCTCCAGCGCGCGCAGGTGTGCCTCGAGCTCGGCCATCACCTCCGACGCACGGCCTTTCTCCAGTGCGGTCTCGACGCGCTTCAGCACCGGCAGGACCTTCGCGTCTCCCCGGAAGGGCATGCGCGCGAGCCCGAAGGCGAGCCACCGGAACTGACGGAAAAAGAGATAGCTCAGCGTGGCGATGATCAGCGCCGCCCAGGTATTTCCGCCAAACCACACCCACAGCGCAACACCGTAGCCTGCGAAGGTGGCCGCAAAGATGCCGAACGCGATACGGTGGGTGCGGGCAATCAGTTCCTCGAACAGCTCCCGATGCTCGACCACGAATTCACGTTCGAAATGCACGGACACGCCTCACCAACCCTGCTGGGAGCCCTGCAGTATACGCCAGCTGGGCGCCTCTTCCGAGACGGTCAGTTTGACTCGGCGGCGCGCCAGCGTTCGAAGGTGGGAAACTCCTCGTAGCCGCGGGTCAGCACGAAGTCCATTACGTTGCGCAGGCGGTTCAGAGCCACCACGGAGTCGATGCGGATGATTTCGTTGCCGCTCTCGTCGAAGAACACGAGGCTGGGAGCCCAGTGGATGTCCAGCGCCTCGCCCCAGTTGCGCGCGTTGGTGCGCTCGCCCTGCGGCGTGATCACCGGAGTCTCCGCATCAAGATCCAGCTGCACAACGTCGAACAGGCTGATCCGGTCGAGCACCCCGCGATCGCGCAGCGGTTCGGAGTGCAGCACATCGCAGGCATGACAGGCCCTCCGTTCGAAGAAGACGATCAGCGGACGCTGTGCCGGAATGCGCGAGCGGTCCAGCATGTGCGGAGGGCTCTGGAAGAACTCCTGGTAATTGATATCGTCCGTGTCGAACTTGGGCGGCGGATCGGCACGGGCGAGATACTCGCGGAAGCTGCCCTCGCGGTCGTGGCGATCGATCACGAATTCCAGTGCCGCGCGAAACCGGTACGGTGGGTAGTAGCCGCGAATGCGGTGGATCTCCTCGCCGTCGGCATCGAAGAAGGTGAAGGCGGGGGTGAAATTGAGGCGCCGCTCCACCGCAAACTGGCGTTCGGTCATGCGCTCGCCGTCCAGCGTCGTCACCTCGCGGCTGCCCTGGACATCGAGAGCAATCACGTCGAAGTGGTCGGAGAAATACTGCCGGATATCGGGCTCGGCGAGGTTCTTTTCGATCATCACCTCGCAATAGGGGCAGTGATCCATGCCAAAGTAAATCGCGAGGCCCATCCTGCCGCGCTCCACCGCCCGTTCAAGGTCTTCACGGAAATCGAGGAAGCTCAGCTCGAACCAGTCCGGCGCGTGCAAGCCGATCTGGCGCGGCGTGTCGTCGATGGTCGGGAAATCCTCTGCATCCGCCGACACAACGCCAGCCAGGGGCAGCAACAGCAGCACCGCCAGGAACACCCGCCACTTCGCCATCACACCCCGAATTCCAGAATGCATCTTCCGATCTTTCACCATCTGTCACTGACACCGCCCCGAAACCGTTTACCCTTGGAGACGGGGGAAACTCCAATAAGGGTAGACCAGCGGCCGACGATCGTCAGAATGCGAACTGCGATGATCTGACCGCCATGATCCGCGCCGGTCAATCAATCCGACGGCGGAACCATACGTTCGGTTCCGCCGAGATAGGGCCGCAGCCGCTCCGGGATCACGATGCTGCCGTCCGCCTGTTGCCCATTCTCCAGCACGGCCACCAGCGCCCGTCCCACCGCGAGCCCGGAACCGTTCAGCGTGTGCACCAGTTGCGGCTTCGCGCCCGGTTCCGGACGATACCGGGCCTGCATGCGTCGGGCCTGGAAATCTCCGAAACTGGAACAGGACGAGATCTCGCGGTATGCCTGCTGCCCCGGCAGCCACACCTCGATGTCGTAGGTGCGGGTTGCGGAGAAACCCATGTCGCCGGTACTCAGGAGAACCACGCGGTACGGCAGCTCGAGCGCCTTCAGCACGGCCTCGGCGTCCGCAAGCAGGGCCTCCAGCGCCATCTCCGATGCGTCGGGGCGAACGATCTGGACCAGCTCGACCTTTTCGAACTGGTGTTGCCGGATCAGCCCGCGCACGTCCTTCCCATAGCTGCCCGCCTCGGAACGGAAACAGGGAGTATGCGCCACCATCTTCAGCGGCAGATCGCCGGCATCCAGGATCTGCTGCGCGACCAGGTTCGTCACCGGCACCTCTGCCGTCGGGATCAGGCGGAACCCCTGCTCGCTCACCACGCTGAACAGATCGGCGTCGAACTTCGGCAGCTGCCCCGTGCCCAGCAGCGCACCCGGGTTCACCAGATAGGGCACATAGACTTCCTGGTACCCGTGCTCGCGCGTGTGCAGATCGAGCATGAACTGGGTCAGCGCCCGATGCAGGCGCGCCATCTCGCCCCGCATTACCACGAAACGGGAGCCGGCCATGCGGGCAGCCGTTTCGAAATCCAGCCAGCCGCCAGGAAGTCCGAGATCCACGTGGTCGCGCGGCTCGAAATCGGGCATCGCCGGCTCGCCGACGCGGCGGACCTCGACATTCGCCGTCTCGTCGGGCCCCACCGGCACGTGCTCGTGGGGAAGATTCGGCACCTGCAGCAGCAGGTCCTCGAGCTCCGACTGGAGTTGCTGCAACTCCTGCTCGCGGGCCTTGAGCTCCTCCCCCAGCTCTCCGACCGCCGCCTTCAGCGGCGCAATGTCCTCGCCGCGGGCCTTCGCCTGCCCGATCGCCTTCGAGCGCGTATTGCGCTCGTTCTGAAGCTCCTGGGTGCGGACCTGGAGGCCCTTGCGCCGGGCCTCCAGCGCCTCGAAGCGTTCCCGTTCGAAGTCGAAGCCGCGGCGTGCCAGTGCGGTCACGACGGCATCGAGATCCTGCCGCAGAATTCGGATGTCCAGCATGGAAAAACCCGGTCATGAACCAAGACCGGGGAGTCTACGGTCGGCCCTCGAAAAGGTCCATCGGGCCGGAAGCGGCCATCGCCTTCAGGCCATTCCGAGACTGGTCCGGGCGAGGTGGATGCCGGCCGCGGCCGCCAGCACGCAGACGGTGACGCTCGCGAGCACATACAGCATCGCACGCAGCAGCGCGCCGTTCTGCGCCAGATTCACCACCTCCAGCGAGAAGGAGGAGAAGGTCGTGAACCCGCCGAGCACGCCCACCATCAGCCCGAGGCGCACCGCTGGGCTAACGTCCCACCGTTCGACCAGCAACACCGCAAGCAGGCCGATCAGAAAGGATCCGATCACGTTGATGCTGAGGGTTCCCCACGGAAAGGCCCGTCCGAAACGCGCCGACACCGCCTCGTTCATCGCGAAGCGCAGGACCGAACCGAGTGCGCCCCCAAGGGCAATCGCAAGATAGTGCTGCATCCGCATCCGTCCATCGGCGTGGATCACGGGGTTTGTCCGCCCGAGTGGCACGGGACGGCTCAGCGGGAAGCATACAACGGACTCGGCGCATGCTGAATGCGCAAACATCCCCCTGATGCAGCCGGAACCCCCTGACACCGGGAACGGGTACAATAACCGCCGCGTTTCGCGCGAGTTGGGGGCGGCCACCCGTCATTGGAACTTGATTGAAGGCTTGCGCGACCGGCGCGCCCCGCGCAAGACAACACGCGACCGGCGCGCTCGACGGTCATGCCCGGCAATCCCTTGAAGCTACACCGAAGGTTGGACCCTTGAGCCAGAAGGCCCAGCGAGAATCGAAGCTCCGGATCGAAGGCGCCCCGACCGGGGACGCCCTGCAGCTCTACCGGCGCATCTTCGAGTACGTGCGCCCGCACTGGCGCCTCGGCGTGATCGCGATCGCCTTCATGATCGTGGCCGCGGCCGCCCAGGCCGCCTTTGCGTGGATTGTGCAGCCCCTCGTCGACGGGACCTTCATCGAACGGGACCCCGCCGCACGGCTCTGGGTGCCCATCGGGCTGGTCGCGATCTTCCTGTTTCACGGCCTGACCATGTTCGCCTCCGACTACACGGTTGCGGCGGTCGGCAAACGGGTGGTGCGCGAGATCCGCCAGGCCACCTTCGAGAAATACCTTCGGCTGCCCACCGGCTATTTCGACTCCGCCTCACCCGGCATGCTGCTGGCCAAGCTCACCTACAACGTGAACGCGATCGCCAGCGCCGCCTCGAAGGCTATCGTGACGCTGGTGCGGGACACCTTCACCATCATCTTCCTGCTTGCCTACATGATCTACCTGAGCGCGTGGCTCACGCTGATCGCGCTGTTGCTGGGCCCCGCCATCTTCGGTCTGATCACGCTCGCGAACCGGCGCTTCCGCAAAACCGCGCGCCGCGTCCAGCACTCCGTCGGCGAGTTTGCACAGGTCGCCGAAGACGGCATCCGCGCACACACCGAGATCAAGATCTTCGGTGCGGCCGAGCGCGAGGCCGAGCGTTTCCGCCGAATCAACGAACGGAATCGGCGGCAGGAGATGAAATACGTCGCGATCAAGGCGATCACGCAGCCGCTGGTCCAGTTCCTGGCCGTGATCGCGCTGGCCGTGGTCCTTTTTCTGGCCACGTCGGACCGCGTGATGGATGAACTTACGCCGGGTGGCCTGCTCTCTTTCATCACCGCGATGCTGCTGCTGATGCCTCCCCTGAAGCAGCTCGTCGGCGTCAACTCCCAGATCCAACGGGCGCTGGCGGCCAGTGAAAGCGTGTTCGAGATCCTCGATCATCCCTCGGAGGTCGACGAAGGGGGACGTCCGCTGCCACGGGCGCGCGGCGAGATCCGTTTCGACGACGTGACCTTCGGCTACCAGCCGGACCAGCCCGTGCTGCAAAACATCAACCTGGAAATCCGGTCCGGGCAGACCGTTGCGCTGGTCGGCCGGTCCGGCAGTGGCAAGACCACGCTGGCACGCCTGCTGCCGCGCTTCTATGAACCGCAGCAGGGCGTGATCACGCTCGACGGGCATCCGATTCGGGAATACCGGCTCGCCGATCTGCGAGCCCAGATCGCGCTGGTCAGTCAGGGCATCGTGCTGTTCAACGCCAGTGTCGCGGAGAACATCGCCTATGGCGCGCCCGAAAGCCCGGCCCCCGAGCTCCTGGAGCAGGCGGCACGGGATGCCAACGCACTCGACTTCATCCGCAACCTCCCCCAGGGCTTCGACACGCTGATCGGAGAAAACGGCGTGATGCTTTCCGGCGGACAGCGGCAGCGGATCGCGATCGCCAGAGCGCTGATCAGCAACGCGCCGCTGCTGATCCTCGACGAGGCAACATCGGCGCTGGACTCCGAGTCCGAACGACAGATCCAGGAGGCCCTGGAGCGCCTGATGCGCGGACGAACAACACTGGTGATCGCACACCGGCTCTCGACCATCGAGAACGCGGACGTGATCGTCGTGATGGACCACGGACGCATTGTCGAACAGGGCCCGCACGCGGAGCTGCTCAGTCGCGGCGGGCTGTACGCCGACCTCCACCGGAAACAGACCCGCGAGCCGGCCGCGGCCGGAGAATGAGCCGATGGAACGACCCTCCAATCCCCCCACGCGCCACGCTGCCCACCCAGGCAACTGGACGCAGTACATCAACATCGCTCTGCTCTGGCTGATCGCCCGGCTGCCGTGGCGCTGGGCGGTGGCACTGGGAACGGGTCTCGGCCGGGTCCTCTATCACGTGGCCGGTGACCGGCGTTACGTGGTCCGGCGCAACCTGGAACTGTGCTTCCCGGAACTCACCGCCGAGCAAAGGGAGCGCTGGGTGAAGGAGAACTTCGAATACACTGGCCGCGGTCTCGCCGAACTGGCCCTCGGCTGGTTCGGAGGGCCCGCCGTCGACCGGATTCCGTGCGAGTTCGAGGGCTTCCAACACCTGCAGTCCGCGCTGCAGGACGGACAACCGGTGATTCTGCTGTCGGGGCACTTTTGCTGCATCGAACTGGCGGCAAGGCTCTTCGGGCAGGATCATCGGATGGCCGTCATCTACAAGCCGATCAAGAAAAAGCCCGTGTTCGACCAGACGATGCGCAGGGCGCGGGAACGCAACCTCGGGGCCGCTGTGGCGCGCACGGACATCCGCGGCATGGTCCGTCAGATGAAATCCGGCACGCCACTCTGGTACGCCGGCGACCAGCACATGAAGAAGGTCGAGAGCGTATTCGCACCCTTTTTCGGCGTGCCCGCAGCCACGACCACCAGCCTCCCCCGCCTTGCCAAACTCGGCAAGGCCCGGGTGCTGCCGATTTTCTACCGCGTTGCACCGGACGGCAGAAGCTACCAGATCACGATCGGGGCACCGCTCGAAGACTATCCATCCGGTGACGTATTAAAAGACGTGACGAGGATGAACGCGGTCCTGGAATCGGCGGTGCGCGACGCACCAACCCAGTACTTCTGGGTGCACCGGCGGTTCAAATCGCATCCCGAGGGCGTCGAAATCCGGTATCCGGAGTTGCGAAGCGCCCCTATCGGCCGCATGCCCTGGCTGAGAAAAAAGAACAAGGCGCGGAAGCAAGGGCGGAAGGCGCCCAGCCTGCAACAGGGCACGTATGATGACTCCTGAATTTCCGTCGCACAATTCATTGATTTCTTAAGCAGCCACCATGGCTAACCGCGTTTCGCCACCAGCGCAGTTGTTTTGCGCCAGGAGCCGATACCACCCGGAGACTTACAGAATATGACCACCCCGGGCGCCTCGCCCTTGCTCTCGGCCACTCGGTATCAGGCGATTCTCCTGCGACTCTCCGGATGGCTTGCCGCAGTAGGCTGCGTCTTGCTTTTGCTGTCGGTGACTGTCTCCAAATCCGGACAGAACATTGGCGGCGGCCTTCTTCTTCTGGCCTTTCTTTTTGCAGGAACGCACGTATGGCGCGAAGCCCTACAACACCGAATAATCTGGGCCACTCTAGTATGGGTAGCGGCGATCACCGCATCCATGTTCTATGCAGCGGCCGCGATCGGGGTACCGCTCGAAGAACAAACCACTCACCTGTGGCGTTTCTCCCGGCTCTTCCTTATCCCACTAGTAGCCTGGGGGGTCGCGATGAGCGGCCTCGGATCTTATCGCGCCTATATCATCCTGTTCGGTGCTTTTATATTAGGCACTCTTTACCACATGGCTGCCAACGACTGGCCCTGGTTTTTCCGCCACCCCGGGAGAGTGGACATCTCGGGGGAGAATGTGCAGTTCTACGGACTGCTCAGCGCGACGGCCCTGATCGCGGGACTAATATTTGCCAGTGCGGTTCACCGCCATGTCCAAGGCACACTGAATCGTGTCGTTCTGTACATATTCTGGGCTGGCGTCATGCTCGCCGCGATCCAGGGCCTACTCATTTCATTGGCACGCGGGTCCATGCTCGCACTCGCCATGGTGGGCGCCGTTTGGGTTGGTTTCTCCACCCGACGCGCCTTTCGAAACCGTTCGTTAAAGTGGACGCACGCAATCGCTACCGTATTCGTCGCTGCAACCATCGCCACAACGATTGTCTACAGTGGCCTGTTTGATCACTCCGTTGCCAGAGTTCAAACAGATGTCAAGATCCTCGCTGAGGGCCCCGATCCTGAAACTGGCCTATTCCAGCACACCAGCATGGGTATCCGCCTGAACCAGTGGCGGGCCGCGCTCAACGCATTCCTTGACCACAAGTTGCTCGGGCATGGAACCGACGGGTCCCGGTTCGTGCGCGAAAACATCGAACTGCCGGATCGCTCCGGGACGGCAGCACCCCACCATTTTCACAACATCTATATCGACTTGCTGATCCGCTTCGGAATCCTCGGTATCGTTGTTATTGTCTGGTTTACAGTAGAGTACTTGCGCGCGGTGAAGCGTGCCAACAGCAATACCGATCCGCCCATCGTAACTTTTGCGGTCTTCGCCCTGATTCTCTTCCTGGTAGCCGGCCTGACACAGACCTACTGGACTTCACAGGTGACCTGGTTCTACCTCGCAGCCGTGTTGGGTCCAGCCTTCGCCGGCATCTTCGCCAGCAGGGCTCGTGGAGACGCATGATGTTCACGAGCCCTGGTATCTGCTCATCCGGCCACCATGGGACGAGGTCTTCTGGGCGAGTGAGGACTGTCCAATCCTGGCTCGACCGGCGACCCTGATCCATCCAGACCCGGTGGCGACTCGGTGCCGCCCGCTGCCACCACCAGCCCACCGGGATCCTTTGCCGACCCTCAGCGACCCGTCAACTGGCACGCCTGAGAAGCAGCCACCTGTGGCAGCATCGCCAGGGCGGTCCCGCGTTCCGGGAGCGGTTGCATCAGGAAGGTTTTGCAGAGCAGTATCCCGGCGGAACAGGATGTTGAATGCTGCAGAGCCGGGCCGCACCCCGGCACTGCCGCGGCGCTCGCCAAGCACCAACAAACCACTTCTGGATTGCCATCATGACCGACGTAATGACCGTGCCCGTGTCCTTCGGCGAAGTGCTGGACAAGATCACCATACTGGAGATCAAGTCCGAGCGGATCGACGATCCGGAGAAGCTGCAGAACATCCGACGGGAACTGGACGAACTCAATCGCGTGTGGAACAGCACCGTGCCCGAACCGGAGAGGGTCAGCGAACAGCGCCGTGCGCTGAAGGCGATCAACGGGGAGCTCTGGGAGATCGAGGACGGGATCCGCGAACAGGAGGCTGCAGGCAACTTCGGCGAGCGCTTCGTCGAACTGGCGCGCTCGGTCTACATCACCAATGACAGGCGCGCCGCAATAAAAAAGGAGGTCAATCTCGCACTGGGTTCCTCGCTGGTGGAGGAGAAGTCCTACCGCGACTACACCCGGCGCAGCGGCCAGAAGGCCTGACCACCGGGGCCGCCAGCTGCCTGACCAGGTGGCTGCCGGGCGCGCGGCCCAGCAGACCGCTCCTGTGCTTCACTCTATCCCCCGCCTGCGCGCGGCCGCCCAGCGGTCCAGCATTGTGGTGGCATCCTCCACCGAGATCAGTTCCATCGCGCCGGGCAACTCCGCCTTCATGCCCCACCGAGCCGTTTCGAGGGTCCGGCCGGCGAATTTTTCCAGTGCCTCCGGGTAGCGGTTCACGCACCACTGCCGCGAGTTGTACGGACCGGAACGTTCCGGATTGCTGGCCGCGTACAGTCCCAGTACATCGGTGCCCATGGCGTTCGCGATGTGCGCCGGCCCGGTATCCGGCGCCACAAGCAGGTCGGCCCCGGCCAGCAGCGCGGCCAGCTGCTTCAGGGTGTCCTGCCCCACCAGGTTCAGCGCGCGGTGCCGCATGTGCCGCTCGATGTCGGCAACGAAGTCCTGTTCCACCTGCGCCGGACTGCCGACCAGGATCACTTGAGCCCCGTAGACCTCGACCGCATGGTCCGCGAGCGCCGCATAGCGCTCCGGCAGCCAGTTGCGCAGTGGATGGCTGGCATACGGGCTCAACACGACGTTGAGCCGGCCGGGCTGAAGATGGTGCTCCGCGAACGCCCGGTCACCCTCGCCAAGCGGGATCTCCCAGCGCGGCTCCGCCGCCTCCAGCCCGAGTGGTTCGAGAAAGCTCGCCAGACAGTCGCGCACATGCTGGCGCCGCACCGCGCGGATGCGGCGGTTGACCACCAGGCCATGCAGATCCTTGCTGCGCGCCCGGTCATAGCCGACCCGGACCGGCGCCGGCACCAGCGCCGCCGCTAGGTTGGCCCGCAGCGCCACCTGCATGTGCAACAGTGCATCGAAGCGCCGCCCGCGCAGTCGTCGCCGCAGCTCGCGATACCCCGCAAACCCCGCCTTCTTGTCGAAGACGATGAACTCGACCCCGGGCAGATCCCCGACCAGCTTCGCCTCCAGCTTGCCGAGGATCCAGGTAATCTGCACATCCGGCCGCTGTCGCTGCAGACTCAGCACCACCGGCACCACATGCGTCACATCACCAATCGCCGACAGCCGCAGAATGCAAACCGACTTCATCGTCCTGCCCCGCTAGTTTCGACGCCACACTGAACGTCGCGGCACCGTCTCGATCCGGCCGCCAAATGCCCTGGCCCAGGTCCGCGAGTCTATCCGATCCGCGCGGCAAGAATGGTCCAGCGCTGCGGGCGACGATCGGCGCCTTCGGCAGCAGCACCTTGTCCCACGGCTGAACTCGCGGCTAGACTCAAGGCCCTGGGACGCCAGCGAAGTGGCGATTCAAAACCCGGGGGGTTTTCCGGGACCCGCCGTGCCCCACCTCGCGAACGTCTCTCGGACAGGACCGTCCGCTCCAACTGACACCCCATGCCACGGCGCCGCCCTGCTTTGGCCTGACGAGTGGCCCGACCCGAGAATCCCAATGGCCAGCACCCCACGCGTAAGCGTCGTGATCCCGACCCACCGGCGTCCGGAACTACTGTGCCGCGCCATTCGCAGCGTGCTGGCGCAGACGTTTTCCAGTCTCGAGGTGGTCATCGTTGATGACAATGGCGTGGGGCACCCGCAGCAGACGAAAACCCAGCGGCTCCTCACAGAGACTTTTGACGACCCGCGCATCCGTTACATCGTCAACCACGGCGAGAGTGGCGGCTCCGGGGCCCGCAATACCGGAATCCACCATGCAACGGCCGGGTACATCGCGTTCCTAGATGACGACGAGGACTGGGAGCCGGAAAAGCTTGAAATGCAGGTCGCCCTGCTGGATTCGTCCGCGCCCGACGTTGGGGTGATCGATGCGGGATTCCGTGACCACAAGGCTGACGGACGCATACGGACGGCACGACCAAAGATGCAGGGCTGGATCCTGGAACGGCTGCTGCGCAAGACCGGCGGCCGGGCTCCCAAGCTGTCAACAGTGCTTTGTCGCCGCGAGGTCTTCGACACTGTAGGTACGTTTGACACAAGCCTGCCTGCCCGACAGGACTATGACCTCTACATCCGCATCGCCCGGCATTTCCGCTTCGAATCCGTGATGGAACCGCTCGCCAACAAGCGCTCGGATGCGGATCAGCGGATCACCGGCAACATCAACAACTTCGTCGAGGGATTCGAGCGTCTGTACCGGAAGATCATCCCGGATCTCCGTGCCCGTCCGAAGGCGCACGCAATCTACCTGCTCAAGCAGGCCGAGATCCTGGCGCTGGGCGGGCAACGCGAGGCTGCAAGGCAGAAATATCGGCAGGCGTTCCGGCTGTGGTGGTTCAACCCGCGCCTTGTCCCGTACGGGCTCAGAATTCTGCGGAGACCGCAACCCGGGAGCGAGTGAAGTATCACCGCTCCCGCCGGGAGTTCGCTTCGGTGCGCTCTTTCAACCATAGCCGCAGGTTGCGCCTCGTGTGCTTCCACCACTGTGTGATACCCGTGGACGCGCGCGCGATCCGGTAGGCCGGGGAACCCGTTATCCGATCGGGAATGTATGCCACAGCCATTGGAGAACTGTCCGTGAAACGGACCAATTCCCGGCGCAGGGATAGGGTCCGGAACCATCGTGGCCGGCGGAGAGTGGCGTCGATGAATACCACCCCTTCATCGTCGATCAGGTAGTTTTTCGCGTGTGGATCGTTTCGCATGAAGCCCATTTCGTGCAGGCGCAAGAGTTCCGGAGTCAGCAGTGCCGCGTCGTCGCGGGTCGCTTTCCGTCCCTCTGCGTATTCGTACAGTAGAAACGAATCCGTCAGAACGCCCATCAAACGGCGTTCCCCCGCGCATAGCGGTTCCGGCGCCCGAAAGCCGAGCTGCCTCAGCTGCACCATGCTTTCCATCTGCCGCACGGCCATACTGGGCCGAAAAAACGACAGCATTCGCTGCGAAAGGCGGCGGTTACGATCGTGCGGTATCTTCAGGACGCAGGCCTTACTGCCAATCTCGATCAAGGCGCTGTAGGTTCGACCGTCGCTCTTGAACACCGTCTTCTCGGCAAAGTCCCCAGCCACCACCGCCTGGAACACACGTGCCGCATCCGGCCGCGCGCCACAGAGGTGGAGGCGATAGCCATGATAAACGGGACCCTGCGACATGATGTACTAAAGACGCTCCAGTTTTCGCAGAAGGCGCCTGGCCTTCAGGCGGCGTCCTTTTGACAGGGATTTGAGGCCCTTCCGAAGTATACGGAAGTCGTCCCAAACAACCTGGTGTGCGTAGAGCGAGGACATCGGGCAGCGCTGATGGAAGGCTTCGACGTATGCCTGGATCGCATTCGGGTCACGAAACCCGAACAGTGCCTCGCCGGAATTCCAGACATCAAACTCGCATCCGGCTCCAACCGAAATCACCTCGTTGTCGATGATCACCGGCCCATCGTCGGTCATCACGATATTGGCCGGCGTGAGGTCCGGATGAATCAGATGCATGTCCGTGGCCTCCGGGAGAACGGCCCTGAGACGATCGACGATCTTCCGGACACTTGGCGCGGGCAGGATCAGCGGGCCAAACTGTTCGAGCCGGGCCAGGAGGCTTTCGAGATGCACATACCCCGTCGGCTTCAGCGGGTCCGGGATAGCCGCATTGCACAGCGCCACCTGGCACTCGAGCACGGCGTCCCGCTGTTGCGCCGCCGGCAACGATTTGCAGGACCGCCCCTCAACCCATTCGCACGCGATCACTGTCCCCGAGCGGGCAATGAACCGGGGCACCGGGCCAGCCTGCGCATAAGCAATCTGCAGGGCCCTTTCAGCCAACAGCGCCCTCTCCAGGCTCTCGCATTCGGCAATCTTGAAAGCATGCCCACCGGCCTCAGCGCGGAGAGACAACCGGCCGTGATAGTTGAGGATCACGGTCGAGTCCGGCCTTTTGCCGAGCAAGGCCTCAAGGACATGAAAGACTTCTCGCCCGTCTTCAAAGCATTGGCCGGGAGGAAGCTCTCGCGGGGCCTTCGATCTTCGGAGCAGAAGTCGCATGGTCAGGAGCACGCACTCTGTATCACGATCAAAGATAATCCCCGAACGCCATTAAAGCGTGGCACCATGGCCGCATGCGGAGCGTAACCGCACGAGACCTCCCCTGGCGATGGTTCGGCCGCTGAAGACCCGCACCACCCGCCTGCACGACACTGCGGCCGCACCGGCTGGCCCGTGCCGCCCGGGGATCCCTGGTCGGGAAGCTGGCGGCGTTCCCAGGCAACAGTCATCATGGCAAACTCCCGATGGGGCGTAGACCCGTGCCCCTCCAAGGCGCAACGGAGTACGCGCGCTATGGCCATCATAGTGGAATGGCGCCGAGATCCACACTCGACTGCACAATCCCAGAAATATCCGAGACCACGCCGTGCCCGCCGCAACACCCGACACCGAGGTTGATCCACACCCCGAACTTAGCCGTTTCGCTCACGCGCTTGGGGTCACCGGACTGGTCATCCTTCTTTTAGGTACCGGGTTTTCCAAGGCAACACAAAACACGGACATGGTTCCCGCCTTTTTAGCATTTATGGCAGTTGTGACCCCCTTTGTTCGCAATCCTTGCCCTCGGCCTGCCGCGACTGCTTCAGCGCGGCGGACCGAGGGCCACATCACGATTGCTACCGTGATCGTCACGAGGATTGCGTTGGCTACGAGTACCAGGAAGCCCTGTCTCGACCTTCAGGTGAGCTGGTTCTATCTTGCCGCGTTTGTCGGATTCGGGTCTGCGCTGGCACTGGAAGGCGAGGCCGCAGGAGTTGCGATCTGCCTGCCATCATCCGGGACCTCGGGAACTCGCGAGTGAAACGTGTCGCTTTCATCGTCGACTCGCTGACAGGGGGTGGTGCGGAACGCTCGGTGGCCACGTCAGCCACTGAAATGGCGGCCCGCGGCATTGATGTCAGCATCCTCACACTCGGCGACGAAGTCGCATACGCTCTGGATCTAGCCATCCGTTACGTGCGGCTGAGTACGAAGAGAGAGGGAATGCCCGGCAACCGGATTCTGGCCCGGCGACTGCGCACGGCAATGGCAGGCCTGGAAGAGGATGGCCCGTTCGATCTGGTGGTCGCGAATCTGCTCCGCACGAGCGCGGTGGTTCGCCGCGCACAACTACCGGACGTCTACCATTGCCTGCATAACTCCTTGGGGCCACAGATTCGCGGGACCCGGCCTGCGGTCCTCCGTTTTTGGTGGCGCCATCGGCTGCGTCGCCTGTACGACGGGCAGCACCTGCTCGCGGTTTCCGACGGGGTCGCGCGAAACGTCACAACGGATCTCGGGATCCGGCCGGCGTCGCTGCGGACCATTCACAATGGGTTCGACATCGCCTCCATCCGGCGCCGCGCCACCGAACCCGAGCCCGATGCGGATGAACTGCGGCCGTTCGTTCTGCATGTCGGCCATTTCAAGCGGCAGAAGCGGATCGACCGCCTGCTCGAGGCCTGGGCCCTGCTGGATACGGAACACCGACTGGTGCTGCTTGGCACCGGTTCGCGGCGAAAGGTCCGGCAACTGCACGAACAGGCCGAGCGTTTGGGAATTGCAGAATCAGTCGTGTTCCCGGGATTTCACGAGAATGCCTATGCGTGGATGGCCCGGGCGGACCTTTTGGTGCTGGCCTCCGACTTCGAGGGGTTCGGGCGCGTAATCGTCGAGGCTCTGGCCACCGGTACCCCGGTTGTCAGTACCGACTGCCCTTCCGGCCCCTCGGACATCCTTGTTGGCCCTCTGGCGCGTTGCCTGGCTCCGCTCGATGACCCCGTTGCGCTCGCTGGGCGGATTCGCGACATCCTGGCGAACCCGCCCACCGTCGATGATGCAGTGTTACGCCGATTCGCGATCGAGACGGTGACGGACCAGTACCTGGCTCTGCCTGACCGGGTGCTGATGGCCGCGGCTCGGCAAGGAAACCGGGGACAATGAAAGCGGCAACCGGCACCGTATGCTCACGGCCCGTCATCCTGTTCATACCGGTCAGCGGTCCCCAGGGCGCCGGGGAGTTCTATCGCGCCCTCACCATTGCCCACGCATGCCGGGCCCGCCACCCGGGGTGGGATCTGCATATCTGCGTCAGCCGTGATGCGGACGTCGAAAAGCCGGGCGGGCTCGGCTACCACACCCTCCGCGACTCCCCCACACGGGACACGGACGGCGTCGAGCGGATCATGCGCGAGGTCCGCCCGGACCTGGTGATCTTCGACAGCACGCTGCGCCAGCGCCAGTTGAAGATTTGTCGCAAGCTTGGTGTCGCGAAGGTGGTCTATGTCAGTTCGCGGGCTTCGAGTCGTCGCCGGGGGTTCGGCCTGCGCAAACTGCGCGCCCTGGACGAACACTGGATGATCACGCCACCCGCGGAGCAACGCCTGACACACAGGGAACGACTACTCGCCCGTGTGAACCGACGCTTGCAGCTCCGTTTCTTTTCCACCCTGCTGCCCCCGGACGCGCCCGACCGGGCACTGGAAGCCGTGGACCGGGCGGGCCTGCCACGCGAGGGTCATGCACTCTTTGTCTCCGGCGGGGGCGGGGGCATGGTCGATGGCGAGCCTGTCGACCGAACGTTCCAGCTGGCAGCTCGACGCTTCCACGCCGCAACCGGCCACCCCACCCTGCTGGTGGCTGGCCCACTGAGCTCGGTCCCGCTGGAATCCGACCCCTTGCGTCTGGAGGTACGCTCCATGTGCCCCGGCGACCTCGCGACAATGATCGCGCGTGCGGCCCTGGTCGTCAGCGGCGGCGGCAGTCTGGTGCAACAGACTTTGGCGCAGGGCCGCCCACTGCTTGCAGTCCCCGCCGGCGGTAGCGACCAGCCCGCGCGACTCGCAAAACTGGCGCGCGAAGAGGTGCTGCAGACGTGCGCGACCAGGTCCGAAGTGATGGCGAGCAAGGCCGCAACGCTTCTGCAGGATCAAGATGCTCAAAGCAACCTGGTCGCGCGCGCCCGCGCCCTGGGTTTCCGCAATGACATGCCGAAGGTCGTCTCAGCCATGCAGCAACTCCTGGCGATCGCCGATTTCGGCAAGGTCGATCCAAGATCATCCGACGGGACACCATCGTCAACGGCCGGCAGCGGGGGCGAGGGAGATTGAGCGGCCTGCGGGGGCGCAACGAAAGCGACTGCCTGCACCGAAGATTCAATGGTGATCAACCGGATCCTTGACCGGGGGCNTCCCGAGCTCACATGCTTCGGACACGGTGAGCAGGTACTTTNCACCACAGCCGCCTGAACAGACCATTACGTTCGAGCAGCCGCCGATATTACTGTCTCCTTTCTTCTTTCCCGGTCGCATACTGCTCAGAGCCAATGACTCAGAAAATACTGCTAATTGTTGGTATCGGCCACAGTGGTTCCACGATCCTCGACATGGCGCTTGGCTGCCATCCGCGCATCATTGGACTCGGCGAGGTCTCCAAGGTACTGCGCACACCACTGGCGGAGTTGCGCGGTCCGCGCTACCAAACAGATGTGTGCTCATGTGGCGCTATCGCCCGCGAGTGTCCGTTCTGGGGAAAAATGCTGACCTGGCTCGAAGATCATCACCAACTCGGACTGGAACAGAAATACCAGGAGCTGGTCGATCGCTTCATTGCGCATTATGGCAATGATCGCGTCATGGTCGATTCCTCCAAGACGGTGCGACCTTACCAGGCCTGGTTGAACCAGCACCATGACCTCCGTGCCATTCACCTGACGCGCGACGTACGAAGCTGGATTGATTCGCGCCTGCGTGGCCATGACCACCGCGACAAAGGCGGCACGCTGCGCCTGGCCGCGCGTTGGTGGCGTGGAAACCTGCGCACCGAGCGGTTTCTGCGGCGTCATCACATCAGAGCCCGTAATCTGGGCTATGAAGAGCTGGCATTGCGACCGCACGTGATGCTGAACAAACTTTGCGACTGGCTGGACGTGGATTTTGACCCGGGCATGCTCGCGCCTGCCGGTACCGGCAGTCATATCATTCGAGGCAATCGTGCTCGCCAGAACAGCTCAACCATGAGTGCCATACAATATGACTCACGCTGGATGACGTCATCACGGCTGATGCTGCAAAGTCCACTGCTGTTGCCACTCATGCAGCGTAATCGCCGTCTGGTCTATGCCAACACGGGCGGTGCAGGCAGAAAATAGCCGGCCCAACCCGGGAAGCACCCGTCGCCCGCTCTCCTGCAACCCACCCCGTTGCTGCCTCATCGCCATGAATGATGCGATCCGGGGATTACTGGAACGCCTGCCATTCGATGCGGCGGCCGGGAAGCGTCAGAACACAAATGGGGCCGTCTGCATGGGCCTTTCACGTACCGGGCGGTAGCATCGCCCGCACCCGCCGCACGAGCTCTCCCGCCAGCGCTTCGCTTGATGGAACGCTTGCCCCCTCGCCTGTCATCTGGATACCGATCAGATGCAGTTGCCTTGGCAGCACCTCCAGCGCCTGCGCCAGCGCCAGGGTTTCGGCAAGCCCCAGATCGTGGCTCGACGGCGGACGGGCCTGGGCCAGCAGATCGTCGAGCGCCAGCTCGCGCAGGGTTCCGGCCGGGAGCCCGGCTTCCATCGCGTCGATCAGAATCACCCGGGCATCGGGCTGCAGATGATCAAGCAGCCCCGGACCCGGGCGATCAAGGGTCAACAATTCGGCGTGCCGGTCGACGCCGGCATTCCTCAGCCAATCGATCGCGAGCCACCCAAGGTCGTCACCGGCAACCGGCGACCCGATGCCAATGATGCGCCAGGCTGCCGGCGCACGGCCCTCCCCCTTGCTCACCGGCGCTCGACGCGGACCTTCAGGAAGTGCGTCGCGCAGGAAATGCAGGGGTCGTAGTTGCGGATCACGGTTTCGCCGCGCAGGCGCAGCGCGTCGTCGTCGTTGTGCAGGCCGAAGGCCTCGAGCGAGCACTTAAGGTCGTCCTCGATCCGCGCCTGGTTCTGGGCGGTGGGTGGCACGATCTGGGCCGAGAGGACCTTGCCCTCTTCGTCCGTCTCGTAGCGATGCCAGAGCAAGCCGCGCGGGGCCTCGGTGGCGCCGCAGCCGACCCCGGCTTGCACCGCGGTCGGCACGTGGGCCGGTTCCTCCGGACTGTAGGCCTCGAGCAGGCGAATCGCCTCGAGGACCACCTCGTGGATCTCCACCGCGCGTGCGATCACCGAGTGGAACATGTTCCGGCTGGGCAACCTCAGGCCCGTGGCCTCCAGTGCCGCGCGTACGGGTGGCGAAAGGCGGTCGTGATTCAGGTTGAGCCGCGCCAGCGGTCCGACAAGATACGGCTCGCCATCGAGGTGGGCATACAGCGCGGTCGAGTGCGCGACGTGCGACTCCCGGAAGTGGTCGAGGTAGTTCCCCGCCGGCACGTCGAGGCCCCGGTCCGAGACGATCCTGCCGGAGTACATCGGGTATTCGCTGTCGTGGCGCAGGGCGACGGAGACGAACTCCTGCTCGTCGTCGGGAAGCGGCAGCGACGCGGTGAAGCCCACCAGCGCCTCCGCATCCGGAAGGGCTTCACGCAGTTCCTGCAGCAGCGTGGCCGCGCGGTCCGGGTCGGGTCCACGATGAAACCCGCCCATCCGCATGCCGACCGGATGCACCGATCGGCCGCCGAAGAGGCGGATCAGATCGTTGCCGAGCCGCTGCAGCCGCAGGCCCCGCCGCACGGCATCGGGGTGCTTGCCGGCCATGGCGATCGCGTTGTCGAAACCGAGGAAGTCGGGCAGCGCGAGCAGGTGCACGTGCAGCGCGTGGCTCTGGAGCCACTCACCGCAGTACATCAGCCGCCGCAGGTGCATCACCTGGGAAGACGCCTGCACGCCGAAGGCCTGTTCCAGTGCCTGCACGGCGGTCATCTGGTAGGCCACCGGGCAGATGCCGCAAATGCGGGCGACGATGTCCAGCACTTCCTGCGGCCCGCGCCCCTCCAGAAATTTCTCGAAGTAGCGCGGCGGCTCGAAGATGCGCAGGCGAAGGGTGTCGATCCGCCCCTCGGATGCGCTCAGTTCGAGCGCACCCTCGCCCTCGACCCGCGCCAGCACCGGCACCTCGATACGGATGTCGCGGTTTTCCATCAGGACCGCCCCTTCCAGGCCAGCCACTCGGCCCGGAAGGCTGGCGCGTGGCTGTTGATGAAGTGGAAGCGCTGCGCAACCGCCTCGGGCAGCAGCCCGAGCCCCTCGAAGCGCCGGGACAGCGACGCGGTGTTGGGGTTCTCGGCCGGGCCGAAACAGGCGTAGCAGTCGCGTCCGAAAGCCGGGCACAGGGCCCCGCAGCCGGTGTGCGTGACCGGACCCATGCAGGGAATGCCCCTGGCGACCAGCACGCAGACGTGCTGCTGGCGCTTGCACTCGACGCAGAGCTTGTCCTTGTCGACCACCGGCGCGACTCCAAAGAGCAGCTGGCGCACGGCCTGGAAGACCTGACGCGCATTCACCGGGCAGCCCCAGAGCTCCAGGTCCACCTTCACGTGCTCCGCGACCGGTGTGGCGGTGTCCAGACTGTTGATGAACTCCGGCTGGGCATAGACCGCTTCGGTCCAACCGGTCGCCCCGTCGGCGTTGAAGTTGCGCAGGGCCTGCAGCCCGCCCGAGGTCGCACAGGCGCCAAGGCTGACGAGGAAGCGGCTGTTCGACCGGACCGCCTGGATGCGCTCCGCCTCTTCCGGGGTGGAGATGCTGCCCTCGACGAAAGCGATGTCGACGGCAGCCTCCGGATCCATCGGGCCGGCCTCGGCGAAGTGCACGATCTCGACGAGTTGGGCCAGTTCGAGCAGGGCCTCCCCGGCATTGATGAAGGCGAGCTGGCAGCCATCGCAGGAGCTGAACTTGTGGACCGCGACGCGCGGGCGGGCATTCTCGCGCGCGTTCAGCCGCTCGAGGGCCGTGGTCTGGTTGCGACTGGTAACCGGCATGCCGTCTCCCTTCAGAAACCGGTGACGCCCAGCCAGGGTCGCAGCGCCGGATAATGGAACACCGGCCCATCCTGGCAGACGAAGTACGGACCGACCTGGCAGTGGCCGCAATGCCCGATGCCGCACTGCATGTTGCGCTCGATGCTGAGCCACATCGACTCGGGCGGCACGTTCAGCGCCAGCAGGCGGTCGATCGAGGCCTTCATCATCACCTCGGGCCCGCAGAGCATTACGATGCTGCGGTCGGGATCGATGTTGGCCTGGTTGAACAGCACCGTGACCTTGCCCACGCTGAAGGGCCAATTCGGTCCGCCCACGTCGGCGGCCAACAGCACCTGGGTGTTCGGCAGTTCCTGCCAGCGCTCGTACTGCCGGCGCCAGATCAGGTCGTCGGTGTGCTTCACGCCCTGCAGGATCACCAGCCGCCCGAAACGCTCGCGACGGCTCAGCACGTAGCGGATCATCGACACCACCGGCGCACAGCCGAGTCCGCCGGTCACGATCACGACGTCCCGCCCTTCGGCTTCGTCAAGCGGCCAGCCACGGCCATAGGGCCCTCTCAGGCCCATGCGGTCGCCGACCAGGAGGCGTTCCATGCCCTCGGTGACCCGGCCGACCGAACGGATGGTGTGTTCGAGCGGGCCTTCGTCGTCGGGGTCGGAGACGATGGAGATCGGTATCTCGCCAACGCCGTACAGGTAGAGCATGTTGTACTGCCCCGGGAGCAGCCGGTAGGCGGATGCCACCTCGGGATCGGTGAAGCGCAGGTGCAGGGTATAGATGCTCGGGGTCTCCTCGACCCGTTCCACCACCTCGACTTCGACCGGCCGGTCAGGATTGTGCATCACCGGCCTCCATGAGCGCCGCAACCTCGGCGGTGATGTCGATGCCCACCGGGCACCAGGCGATGCACCGGCCGCAGCCGACGCAGCCGGATCGCCCGTACTGCTCGTGCCAGGAGGCCAGCTTGTGGGTCAGCCACTGCCGATAGCGCAGGCGCGTCTCCTCGCGCACCAGGAAGTGCCCCATGTAGCTGTGGACAGCCGTGAAACAGGAGTCCCACTGGCGCAGGTGCTCGCTGGTTTCACCCGTCAGCGCGGGTTCGTCCTGCTCGGCGTGGCAGAAACAGGTCGGACAGACGGCCGTGCAGTTCCCGCAGGAGAGGCAACGGCGCCCCACATGATCCCAGTGAGGATGTTCCAGCCGGGCGTAGAGCGCGTCCTTCAGGTCGCGCGACGGCAGGCTCCTGCCTTGCGCGCTGGCCGCGGCCTCGATCTCCCGTTCGGCACTGTCCTGTTGCGGTGACGAGGCGGGGTCGAGTTCCATCGACGCGAGTACCGCACGACCGCGATCGCTGCCCGCCGAAACCACGAAGCCTTCGTCCAGCTCGGACAGCGCGAGGTCGTAACCCGATTCGGCACGCGGCCCGTCACCCGTCGACGCGCAGAAGCAGGTGTCCGCAGGGTGACTGCAGTGGACCGCGACCAGAAACAGGCTCGAGCGCCTTTCCGCGTAGTGCGGATCCGTGTAAGGGGACTTCAGGAAGTGCTGCTCGTGGATCTGCAGCGCGGCGAGATCACACGCGCGGACACCGATCACGGCGGTGGGTTCGTGTTCCCGCGCGACATCCCGGAACGAGAGCGTGCCGGATTCGTCACGTTCACAGCGCCAGAGCGCCTCGCGCGGTGCGAAGGTCATCGGCTT